>WLWG01002343.1_pt1 | contig 14639 bp, 7 predicted proteins | sample 6712871 | NCBI WGS metagenome assembly WLWG01 (sample SAMN12718693, study PRJNA515312) | sponge metagenome | isolation source: marine sponge | host: Mycale hentscheli | place: New Zealand: South Island, Marlborough, Capsize Point | collected 2003-05-01
AAGCAGCTTCATTCGTGTGTTGAAAGCAGACTGAGAGTTGCCTCATGAATACCAATCAGACCAGAGATGAATTATTTGAGCGTCACTTGCAGGGTGAATTAAGTGACGTTGAAAAAGAACACGTTGCTGAACTGCTTGATAGTGATGCTACCGCGCGTCAGCAGTTTGTTGAACTTGCTCAATGGGACACCGAACTTGGTGAAACAATACGCGAACATGCACAGCCTAAAGACATTCTGCCGTCAGGCAAAGGAACTAGAGAACGCGGAGGTAAAAATATATTTTCGCTTTCTCCGTTCGCGACGATATCAACGATTGTGGTTTTGTTCATCCTATTCAGTAGCTTGCTGTACCTGCAGATACGAACAGGTTCTGCTCCAGCAAAAAAAGTCGTTCTCACACACACAGCGAGCAGCCCAATTGCCACGATCACCGGTTTGAAGGGTTCGCTACTCTGGACAGGGAACCAGGGTGAAATTGTGCCCGACATGCATGTTGGTAGAGAACTGACAGGAGGCACGATTGAAGGCCTGGCTCCAGACTCCTGGTTTGAGCTGCAGTTTCAAGACGGATCTATTGTGACCATCTCAGGTACGTCAATGCTCACCTTCGCAGATGTTGGCCAGAAGAAACTACGACTGAAGCAAGGAGCATTTACTGCAGACGTAGTCCCACAGCCCGTTGGCAAGCCAATGATCATTCAAACGCCATCGACCGTGATTGAAGTTGTGGGAACACGATTTGAAGTGGAAGCATTGCAGGCGTTCACTACGGTGAATGTCCGTGAGGGAAATGTTCGCCTAAAGCATTTAGTCGACGGAAATGCAGTCGATATTCCTGCTGACTATCGTGTGATTGCAGAAGCTGGTGGTGATCTCTCGCCAATGCCACTACCAGCCGCAAAAAATTATTGGAAGAGTCAGCTAGATGTCCAGGCTGGAGGGTTTGGAAAGTGGCTTCCGGCAACAAAAAAGAGACCGGCTGCTCAAAAGGCTCTTCCTCTCATTCCAGTTAATAATCCAAACGTGAGCTTATCGCTCTTATCAATTCCTGTATCCGGGCGGAGTGGACCACCTGTTGTTCTCACTCCGCATGCCACGTTCCGTATTCGTGGTCAACTGCATGATTCGGCACAAGTTCACTTTGGTATTGCTGTGTCATATGGCAATGGTGAATTTGCAGGAATGTTTCGTGGAGACTTACTGAAAAAACAACCTGTTTCTGAAATCGATGGAGAAAAAGAGTTTGAGGCCGTCTATCAACTCAGTGACTTTACCGTTGATCCATGTGTTCGTGAAAAACAAGACTCGTTGGCACACAAGCCTGATGGGCTCTATCTCGATCGGCTATGGGTATTTACAGATACGGGGAGCTCAAGTGGGCTCATGGTCCATGAAGTAGAATTAACTCCGGGGGATATAAAATGAGTACCATCCAGAAATATCTTTCCTGACCAGATGCTTACTCATGAAAAAAGGTACGTATCCGAAATGAGATCTATCAACAATGATTCACACATGACGCATCATCATGCGTTCACGCTCATTGAGCTCCTTGTTGTTATTGCCATTATTGGAGTTCTTATAGGCCTTCTTCTACCAGCAGTACAGCAAGTACGTGAGTCCGCACGAACGCTTTCATGCAAAAACAATTTAAAGCAGATCGGTCTCGCGCTTCATAACTACCATGATGCAAATCGTTCATTCCCTCCGTTTTTTACCAGCTCAGGAGGAAACGATACACGAATCGCTGATCAAACTGAAAAAAAAGCCAATTGGTGCGTTCTTATTCTGCCGTACATGGAACAAAGCGTGATCTACGATCAGTGGAACTTTTTTCTATCCCCGCAAATGAATTCTCAGCGATCAGAGCAAATCACTGCTTTTCTATGCCCGTCTGATTCGAGCTCAAATGGTGAACTATGTACCTATGCGGGTGGTGGCTGGGCTCGTGGAAATTATGGAATGAATGTTTCACCGTGTCATCATGGGGTACAAGACAACCAGTCTGACGGTGGGTTTGGTGCGATTAATTCTTCGATCCGCATCCGAGATTTTCGTGATGGCACATCGAACACGGTAGCGATCAATGAATTGCGAGCAGGCCTGAACAAAAATGATCTTCGGGGATGCTGGGCCATGCCGGGGTTAGGGAGCGGAACCGCCGCCATGTACAACGATGCCAGCCGACCAAACAGCCGCCAGCCATACTCAGATGATATGGAAAACTGTGCTGTATCTGGATCACTTGGTACGCCACCCATGGGCTGCTACGACAGCCAGTCAACGGGACAGATGACTGCGCGAAGCCAACACCCAGGTGGAACACAGTTTTTGATGGCCGATGCCTCCACCAGATATGTGACAGAAAGTATTGATTTCAAAGGCGCCCAAAATAATTGTGGACCCGCAGAGCAACGAGGAATCTGGCAGAAAATTCATACCCGAAATAGTGGTGAAGTCGTAGGAGAGTTTTAATGGCTCCCCTCCAAAGGTGTGCTCTTCAACGCACAAGTGGACTCGTTTCACTCTGTTTCACCGTTAGTTTGCTTGCAGGATGCTCTGAGCCCTCGCCAAGCCTCAGTTTTATTGCATCTTCATTAGCACCGGAGCAGCGTGAGACCGGTCAAGCATTTGAGAATTCAATTGGTCTCATTTTCGTTCCGATTCCATCTGGTGAGTTTCAGATGGGTACGTCTTCAGACACCAAAGTGAAGTGGTCCAACACGAAAGATGAATCACCACTGCATCGAGTTCAGATTTCAGCACCATTTTTCATGAGTGTCTCTGAGGTAACTCAAGAGCACTACACCATGGTGATGGATGAAACGCCTTGGCTTGATGAACCTTTGACAAAAGAATCGGCAAACACTCCTGCTACGTATGTTTCTCACAAAAAAGCTACAGAGTTTTGTGAACGCTTGAGTGAAAAAGAAGACAGGGTCTACCGGCTGCCAACCGAAGCCGAATGGGAATATGCATGCCGCGGCGGCACGTTAACAGCATTTCACTTTGGAAACAAACCCTTCAAGCTTGATGACTATGGCTGGTATTTCAACAATGCCTATAAGGCCAAGGAACAGTATCCGCATCCTTGGGGTTTAAAAAAACCGAATCACTGGATGCTTTATGACATGCACGGCAACGCATGCGAGTGGTGCAGTGACAAGTACGACCTCTATCCCACCACCCTGATAAAAAAAGTCACCGCCGACCCAAAGGGGCCTGAGAAAGGACGCTTACACGTTTGGCGTGGTGGGGGATTTAGTAGTAATGCACAGGATGTTCGCTCGGCAACGCGACACATTTCTGGAGGATCGCACTTTAGGCCCGAGTATCTTGCCGGCTTTCGCGTTGTATGTGAAATGAAAGAACAAAACATCAAAAGCAGTGACTGAAAAATAACCATGCAATCCATATTCACAATGTTCTGCTTCCTATCACTGATTTGTATGCAGATCACCGTATGCAACAAAGCAACAGCAGATGAGACAATCACTAGTCGAGGTTCGTATTACGTGAATGGTGAAATCCATGTGAACACCTATGGTGCGTTAGAGAATAAGCCACTGACTGCTGGACACAACGACTTCAAGCCTTCGTGGTCGAAGACGGGAGACATGCTGGTCTTTTTTCGGAGATTGAAAAACGATCCTGACGTTTCGAAATGGAAAACTGCAATACACATCATTCATGCCGATGGAACCGGGCTGCATCAATTGACCGACGGTACCCATACGGACTTCAATCAAACCTGGACCCGCGACGGGACAAATACACCGATCTGGAATCGAAAGAGACCACAAACGGGTGGTTACGTGGTGATGGCCAGCAAGGTTGGTGCAAAACCAGGAGAAGAAGTCGCTCTCACCAGCACAGGACATCACACCTGGGCCTACACGTGTCTTACTGATGGACGGATTCTCGTTCAATCGAATCCGATCGACCAAGGCATGGGGTACTACCTGATGACACCCGGAAAGAATACCAATCCGACATTCGAACGCATCGAGTGTGACTTGGCACAAACGGGGGCACTTGACCGAGTCAGTCTGTCACCAACCGAAACAAGAGTCTGCTTTGAGTTTCAACGAGGCTTCAAGCGGCAAGTCCCTGGACGCACTCTATACGTTGCAGATTTTGATGCAACGAGCTGCACGATAACCAACGCACAGCCATTTGCAAACGAGCAAGAGAAACAGGTCTGGTTTGCATACCCGCGTTGGTCGAAAGACGAATCCTCAATCGTTTATCACGCAGGCGGCAAACTTTATATCTACAAACCCGAAGATGGGTCAACGCATAAGGTTTCGACAAATGACAAAGCAGACTATCGGTATCCACATTTTGAAGACGCACCAAAATAAGCACCTTTGTCTCCAACACATTGCTGAGAAGTGAAATGAAACGTTTTTCTATCAAGATCACAGCGAAGACAAGGCAATTCGCTCCGAAACTGTTGATCGCACTTCACTTCTTCATGTTTGTTTCTTTTCAGCAACAGGCTTATGCTGGCGCGAAAACAGCCAGGCCGAACGTCCTGTTTATCGCCGTCGATGATTTAAATGACTGGATTGGTTGTTTAGGAGGACATCCTCAAGCAAAAACTCCAAATATAGATCGGCTTGCATCACGCGGAATGCTGTTCGAACAGGCCTATTGCTCGGCGCCTTTGTGCAACCCTTCACGAATGGCGACGATGACAGGCTTGCGGTCATCAACAATCGATATCTGGAGTAACGAAGGCAGGTATGGTCAAGGCGATGCTATTTCATGGTTCCGCGACAAGCCAGAATTCCATGACTTGGTGACGATACCACAGTACTTTCGTCAGCATGGGTACACAGCGGTAATGGGAGGCAAGATCTTTCATAAACCCAGTGGCAAGTTCTCTGACCCTGTCTCTTGGAATCATCAATATTCGACCAAGCATGGAACACCGTTTCCGAAAAATGGTCGCCTCCTGCATGGATTGAGTGACAAGATGGCACAAGAGTATTTCCAAGATTGGGCAGATTGGCAGCCACTAGACATTCCAGACAGGGAGACAGCCGACAGAAAGACCGCCGAAGGCGCCGCTGCGTTCCTGCTGCACGATCACGACAAGCCCTTCTTCCTGGCCTGCGGTATCTTTCGCCCGCACCTCCGCTGGTATGCGCCGCGGAAATACTTCGACATGCATCCCTTGGATAAAATAAAGCTACCGGCCACCCTTGAAAATGATTTAGCTGACGTGCCGCCAAGTGGACGGCGACAAAGCTCTGGTGGAAGCCAGGCCTTTAGTGTTATCCGTGAACATGGGGAGTGGAAAAAAGCGGTTCAAGGGTACCTCGCCTCGTGCTCATTCGCGGATGCCTGTGTCGGAGTTGTTCTGGATGCACTGGAAAAAAGTAAGTACGCCGATAATACAATCATCGTCTTATGGGGCGACCATGGCTTTCACATTGGCCAAAAAGACCGCATCTCCAAGCTCACTCTATGGGAACAAGGTTCGAAAACGCCGCTTATCATTTCCACTCCAGACTTGGCAGCGACTGGTGGCAAACAATGCCAGCAGCCGGTCAGCCTCGTAGATCTCTACCCCACGCTGGTCGAGCTATGTGGATTGCCCGCCCGCGACAGACTCGACGGACGTAGTATCGCACCACTCCTTCTTAATCCGAAAACAAAATGGCCCAATCCGGCCGTAGTCAGCCTACGTGGAGACCACGCAGTCCGTTCCAAGCATTGGCATTACATTCGTTACAGCGCCGGTGGTGAAGAGCTCTACGATGCCACCAAAGACCCCAATCAATGGAAGAACCTCGCCAATGACACGCGATATACAGATGTGAAAAATGAACTAAAAAAATGGTTACCAAAAAACAAAAAAACACAGTCCGGAAGCTATGCGACTCAGAACAAAAATGACCGCATGCCTCGGCCATCTCAGAAACAAAATGGAAAGACGTTTTCCACTACAAAGAGCAACCGAAAACCACCAAACGTCATCACCCTCCTCGTTGACGACCTCGGCTACCGCGACATTGGCTGTTACGGGGGGCCAGTCAATACACCGGTTCTCGACACGTTGGCTGCCGAAGGCGTGCGCTTCACTGACTTCCACTCCGGGGCGCCGGTCTGCTCTCCTTCCCGTGCCACTTTTCTCACTGGCCGTAACCACATCCGTGCCGGAGTCTATTCCGTCCTCAGTGAACAGCGTCACAAAATGCATCTCCTTCGGAGTGAAACGACACTCGCCGAGGTCCTGAAAGGCGAAGGCTTCGGCACCGCTCACTTTGGCAAGTGGCATCTCGGCATGCCTGTTCACGGGCGCAGCAATCCCACCCCGTCCGATCATGGATTCGACTACTGGTTCGGCCTGGTCAATGGCGCTCATCCGAGTCACAAAGATCCCACCAACTTTCTGCGTAACGGTAAACCTGTTGGGCCCATGAAAGGTTACTCCTGCCAGCTCGTTGTCGATGAAGCCATTGACTGGATCGACAAACATGGCACCGACGCACCATTTTTCATCAATATTTGGTTCAATGAACCTCACGCCGTCATTGCAGCTCCCGACGAGATCGTCTCCGAGTATGGTTCGCTGAACGATCAGGCTGCCATCTACAACGGCACCATCGACAATACAGACCGTGCCATCGGGCGACTCATCAACAAGCTCAAAGAACTCGGCGAGCTCGATAACACGATCATTCACTACTCCTCCGATAACGGTAGCTACCGACAAGAGCGCAGCGGGGAACTGCGCGGCAAAAAGGGATCACATTATGAAGGCGGCCACCGAGTGCCGGGGATCTTCTACTGGAAAAGAAAGATCATCGGTGGTCGCGTCGAGAAAGAGCCTGCTGGAGCCGTTGACCTGCTTCCCACCATCTGTGGGCTTCTTGGCATCGAAAAACCTAAGAACGTCTTCCTCGACGGTTCAGACCTCACTCCTTTGCTCACCGGAACAGGTAATTTTGAACGTCATCAGCCGCTTTTCTGGATGAACGGCTCCACCATGGCGCTTCGAATGGGTAGCCACACCCTTTTGGCGCCGAGCACAGCCAGACTCCCTTTTGATACTGCAAAGGCGAACCGTTTGCTGCAGCAGACCAAGACTGCTCTTGGGGACAACATTGAAAAGGAACTGGGCGGATTGGATCTGCGGTCCCGCATGTTCAACGGCCGATTTGCCAATCCAGAAGCCAACCGGCTGCGCGATGAATTTCGGTCCTTGTTCTACTTTAATGAAGCTTTGATCCCTCTCATGAAAAAAGGAGGTGTCGATCGGGTTGAGCTCTATGACCTCTCGAAGGATATCGGTCAGCAAAACGACATTTCGAAAAAGCATCCCAGGCTCATCGCACAAATGAAAAAGCAGGCCAACCTCATCCACACAAGTGTCATGGCCGATGGACCGGAATATGTCACCCCTAAGGATCTGGCCGCAGCGAAGAAGCCCCGGGGAAACGCGTTACAACGGCCCATCGCCGAGACATCGAGTTCGAAAACCGCGGACCTCTTGGCTCGCATCGAAACGAATCCCCTTCCAGACGGCTACCAAGGAAGCAGCCACCAGGCCTACGTTGACAAAGTCATGGCCGGTCTCAAACCCAAACAACGCGCACGGGTCGGCCAACTCTGGAAAGAAAAGCGCCGCATCGATCCCGACATGCCCAACCCGGGATCGTCCTACATCAAAATTCTCACGCACGTCGCCGAAGGTGCGGAAGAGGCAGATTCCGCTGGCCGTCCTTCCGGCGTCAAGACACAAGCGGGCAACAGTTCTCGTCAAAATGTTCCGCCGTCCAACGGACCGAAAGTCTCGGTGGATTCCGCTACAAAGGCGCCTCTGAAGACCAATGTCATTCTGATCATGGCCGATGATATCGGCTACGAATGCTACGGCGCCTACGGCGGTACTTCGTACAAGACACCTGTACTCGACAGAATGGCTCGGCAGGGCATGCGATTTGACCACGCATATTCGAACCCCGTCTGCACGCCCAGTCGGGTCAAAATCATGACCGGGCTCAGCAACGTTCGCAATTACGCCGCCTTCGGGATCTTAAGGCAGAGTGAGCGGACGATTGGACACATGATGAAGGACGCGGGGTATCGGACCGCCATCGCCGGCAAATGGCAATTGCTGGGAACCGAGCATTACGGGGAACAAACTCGAGGTAAGGGGTCGTGGCCTCAGGATGCAGGTTTCCAGCGTCATTGCCTGTGGCAGGTCGACATGGGCGGACCGCGTTTCTGGGGTCCGGTCATCACCACCGACGGCACGACTCAACAATTCGAAAAGGATGTCTTTGGGCCCGACATCTATTGTCAATTCCTGTTGGATCGCATGGACGAGTACAAGGACGAACCGTTTTTTCTCTACTATCCAATGGCGCTGGTTCATTGGGATCACGATTCAACAAAGGAAGACCCGAATCAATTCATCCCCACACCCCACAGCACGGACCGAAATAACACAAACCAACAGGAAAACTTCGCCGACATGGTCTCCTACATGGATACGATTATCAGTCGCATTGTCAATAAGACGGTAAAGCTGGGAATTGCAGACCGCACGCTTATTCTTGTCACTGGAGACAACGGAACGTACAGATCGATCAAGTCCAACATCGGCGACAAGGTGATCGTGGGCGGCAAAGGCAGGCCGACCGACGCTGGCACCCACGTCGCATTGATCGCTTATCAGCCAGGCACAGTTCCAGCCGATCGGGTCTGCAAGTCCGTTGTCGACTTCTCCGACTTTGCGCCAACGATTGCCGAAGCAACCGGCGCTGAACCACTGTCTCCCACCGATGGACGTAGTTTCTTTCCACAACTATTGGGCAGAAAAGGAAACCCGAGGGAAAACATCTTCATCTACTACTGCCCCAAACCAGAGACAAGTAAGCCACTTCGGTTCGTTCGCAACGAGCGCTGGAAGTTATATGGAAATAACCGCCTGTTCGACGTCGCCAATGACGTTTTGGAAAAAAAACCAGTCACGGGTCCGGCGTCGAAGGGAATTCGTAAAGAACTTCAGGCAGCGCTCGACCAGATGCCAAGTGAAGGTCAGAAGTTAATGAACTTCGATTAGGCAAATCGAGGCCTGGCACCCAGTGGACCAGAAATAACATGAAATTCATACTCACATTTTTTTGCTTTCTGTTGCTGACTGCATATGCCTCAGCTGAAGTCAGGCATCCCAATGTCGTTTTGATTTTTGCCGATGACATGGGCTATGGCGACGTCACCTGCTACGACGCCGAATCCAAAATCCATACACCAAATCTGGATCAGCTGGCCAAGGGTGGCATGCGCTTTACCGATGCCCATTCGGCCTCCGCTGTCTGTACGCCTTCACGCTATGCCCTGCTGACCGGCCGCTACGCATGGCGAACCGGATTGAAAAGTGGTGTTCTCGGTGGCTTCTCACCGCCCCTCATCGAGAAAGGACGCATGACAGTGGCGGATTTATTCCAGGGCAAGGGCTACCGAACTGCCTGCATTGGGAAGTGGCATCTGGGAATGGACTGGGGCGGAGGAATGCGCGGAGAAAAGGGCTACACCATGCGCAACAACTCGGAGGGGATCGATTTCACCAAACCGATTCAGAACACCGCCATCGTCAACGGATTCAACGAATACTTCGGGATTGCCGCATCTCTGGACATGCCCCCCTACGTTTTCATTCGAAATGACCGTGTCACCGAGCAACCCACTTCCAGTTTGAAGGAAGAAGACAAAGGTGGTCGGCAGGGGCCTGCGGTTCCTGGCTGGCGGCATAAGCATGTCATGCCGACCTTGACCGACGAGGTCATCTCCTTCATCCAACGCAACGAGCAAAGCCCCTTTTTCGTTTACATGCCGCTCAATGCACCTCACACACCTCACGCGCCAGGTGATGCCTTCATTGGTAAAAGCAAATTGGATATCTACGGCGATTTCATGGTGGAAGTGGATCATCACATAGGAAGGGTGATGAATGCGTTGGATCGATTGAAACTCACAGACAACACCCTGGTGATTGTGACCAGTGACAACGGACCTGAGACCAACATGTATCCACGCCGGAGTAAGTTTGGTCACGACAGCTCCTCTCACTTCCTGGGAGCCAAACGCGACAACTGGGAAGGCGGACACCGAGTTCCCTTCATTGCTCGCTGGCCAGGCGTGATCGCCCCGGGCTCAACGTGCGACACACCCTTCTGTCTTGTCGACATGATGGCAACATTTTCAGAACTTCTGTCTGTCGAGCTTCCCACAGATCAGGGGGTCGACAGTGTTTCCATTCTGCCATTGATGCTAGGCAAAGGCGATGACAACCGAAAAGCTCACGCAATAATTCACCACTCATCGAGCGGTCGATTTGCGATTCGAAACGGTGACTGGAAATTGCTGTTGCACGCGGGATCCGGAGGGAACGGTTACGGAGCCGGGCAACGCAGCAGCAGGTACAACGGAACGATTGAACAGAGGTCATTCGACACTGCGAACCGCCAGCTCTACAACATGCGGACTGATCCGGACGAGACAACCAATCTGATCGAGATACGTCCTGACGTCGTCAGTGAATTGACTGCTCTCGCGGGTGAATATGTCAGGCAAGGACGCAGTACACCGGGGCCTCACCTGAAGACCGACTTACAGAACTGGCCTCAAATTGACTGGTTGTCACCGCATGCAATTCCAGCGGCGTCAGGTCATACGTCAGATGAAAATAAAACTACGGGCAAGCCCAAAACAAAATAAGAAGAGAACACATACCATGAAACCTATCCTCACATTTTTTTTATGCTTCTCGATGCTCGCTGCGTTTGCTTCAGCTGAAGAAAAGCAACCCAAGCCCAACGTAGTCATTCTGCTGGCCGATGATCTGGGATCAAAGGATCTCGGCTGTTATGGCGGGCCAGTCAAAACACCAGTGCTCGACAACCTCGCAGCGCGTGGGGTCAAGTTCACCGACTTTCACGCCGGGGCAGCAGTCTGCTCGCCATCGCGGGCGACTCTCCTTACCGGAAGGCAGAATCTCCGCACTGGTATTTACAGCGTTCTGCAGGATCACATGCACGACATGTATCTGCTGGAACGCGAAGTGACGATCGCAGAAGTGTTGCAACAGGCTGGTTATGGAACGGCCCACTTCGGCAAGTGGCACGTCGGGATGACCTCAGGCAAACGAAAAAAACCTACGCTTCAGCAGCACGGTTTTGACTACTGGTTCGGGCTCTCGAACGGAGCCAACCCAAGCCATAAGGATCCTACGAACTTTATGCGCAACGGCAAACGAGTCGGACCGCTGAAAGGCTATTCGTGTCAGTTGATCGTGGACGATGCGATCCGCTGGTTAGACGAGAAGAAGAATCCGGATCAACCGTTCTTCATGAACATGTGGTTCAATGAGCCTCACTCCAAACTGGCGGCGCCTGATGAGATCACCTCGATCTACGGCGACCTCAAGGATGAAGCCGCAATCTATTCGGCCACAGTCGATAACACCGATCGAGCCATTGGACGACTCGTTGCCAAGCTCAAGGAAATAGGCAAGCTGGACAACACCTTCATTATTTACTCTTCAGACCACGGAAGTTATCGGGCTGATCGCAATGGTGGATTGACTGGTGCCAAAGGATCGAAATTTGAAGGTGGGTTACGATCTCCGGGTATTTTCTTCTGGCCGAATGGTTTTCGAGGCGGTCGCACTGAAGACACACCTTCAGGCTCTGTTGATTTACTGCCGACGATTTGTGGACTGACCGGTATCGATAAACCCAAAGGCGTGCACCTTGATGGCGCTGACCTTTCACCGTTGCTCATCGAGAAAGGTGACTTGAATCGATCGCAACCCCTGTTGTGGCTTTCACCGTCATCGGGTCATCTCGCTACCTTGCGTGAAGGGGATTACACGCTGATGGGCTACTCTGATTACAAATTGCCCGCGAATAATGCCAAGAAAAATGAATTGCAGCAGAAGCTGGCCAGATTGGCAGGCATCAATCCGCGGGCGCCCAACCTGGGTTCCCGCGTCACCAACACCACCTTCTCCAGCCCCGAATACAACCGGCTGAAGAGCGAGTTCGTTCGTGCACGGACCTTCCAGGAAGCGTGGATTCCAACGATCAAGGCAGGCGGGTTTAGCCGGTTCGAACTGTACGACTTAAAAACTGATCCGCAACAAAAGAAGGACATCTCAAAGCAACGTCCGAAAGTCACTGAGCGTCTCAAGAAAGAGCTGCTGGCGCTCTACAAGGATATCATGGCCGATGCACCGGACTGGTCTGCTCAAACTGGAACAGAAAACAAACAGGGAAAAGCGAAACAGAATCCTGAGAAAGGTCAGCGTGTTCAATCATCATCTCAAGACATTCTCAAGAAGATATCGCAACGCCCAATTCCTCGTGGCTACCGTGGCTCAAATCATCAATCCTACGTTGATGAACGAATGAAAAAATTGTCACCGAAGCAACGAACACGTCTGGGAGAACTTTGGAAAAAGGCCAGCACCGAACAGAATGAGGGCGTCAATAAAGGACAGCTCTTTGTCAAAATATTGGATTACGTCCAGTCATCAGGAAAACAGCACAAAAGTGAAGATACGCTGACAAGAAATGACACGTTTGCAGACAGCAATTACCAATTCCCTCGCGAACAAAAAGCTTTTCTTGAGAAAACAAAACACTACTGGCATCAATGGCGAGGGCCAGAAGCTACTGGCATGAGTGCAACTGCTTCACCTCCTGTCACGTGGAGTGAAGAAAACAACATCCGCTGGAAAGTACCGATTGAAGGACAGGGTAACGCTTCTCCCATTGTGTGGGATGACAAGATATTTGTTCTGACAGCCGTTGATACCAAAGTTGTTGATCCAAGCCTGCCACCTCCAGAAGAACAGCCTGAGCGGGTTTTCGGCATTACATTCCCGAATACTGTTTTTCGGTTTGAAGTTCTTTGTTTGAACCGGTTCACTGGAAAAACGCTCTGGCAACAGACTGCAACTGAAAAAGTTCCCCATGAAGGCTCTCATCACCATGCCGACTTTGCCTGTGCATCACCGGTGACTGATGGAGAACGACTGTACTGCTGGTTTGGCTCTGCAGGGATGTACTGCTACAGCCTTGATGGAACATTGCTCTGGAAACGGGACCTTGGAGAAGTTCGCGTCGGAGCCAGCCTCGGTGAAGGATGCTCTCCTGTCCTTCATCATGGACGAATTATTATTGTACGTGATCATTCTGGCCAATCATCGATAGAGGTCCTTGAAGCTGCAACCGGTCAAACCGTCTGGAAACGTACCCGCGATGAGAAAAATGCATGGGCAACACCTAAAATCTTTACAAAAGATGGTGAACGAACGCAGGTTATCACAGCAGCTTCAAATTTCATTCGCAGCTACGACCTTGATACCGGAGAGGTCATTTGGCAATGCAGTGGATTGACCGGCAACGTTACGCCTTCACCAGTCATCTATAACGACATGGTCATCTGCATGAGCGGCTATGAAGGCCACTCTGTCATGGCTTTAAAACTTGATTCGAAGGGTGATGTTTCTGGAAGTTCTGCAGTTGTTTGGTCAGGCGACAAAGGAACTCCATACATTCCATCTCCACTCCTATTTGATGACCAGTTGTATTTCACCCAATCCAACAAGGGAATTCTTACTTCTTTAAATGTCACCACTGGTGAAGCAATCATCGAACGAACACGCCTGCCTGATATACAAAATATCTATGCGTCTCCTGTTGGTGCCAACAGCCATGTTTATTTTGCCGGCCGAACTGGTGCTATTGTCGTACTCAAACACACAAATGAATTGAATGTTGTTGCTACGAACAAACTTGATGATGAATTTAATGCCTCACCTGTACCAGTAGGCGACTGCCTTTATTTGCGGGGCCGGCAGTATCTGTACTGCATTGGTGAAAACAAAAACAACTAACTGCACTATCTGATTGTGAGAGGATACTATGAAAACCAAACGAGTTTTTTGCCTTGGTGGGAAAGATGCCATGAAAAAAAGTGTGGTTCTATTTTGCTCTAGTCTTACAGTAATGCTCAGTTGCGCTTTCAGCCAAGCAGCAACGATTCAAGGGACTGTCGTCAATGAAAAGAGCATGCCCGTTGAAGGTGTCATGGTTTCAGCAATTGACACTGAGCATCGAAAATGGACATCTGTATTCACCAAACCGGATGGCTCTTTTACCATTGATGGGCTCAGGAATTGTAATTATCGGCTCCGTACTCGCCTCATGGGGCTCGCAGATACCTGGCTGAGCAGCGTGTCTGCGAACACAGATAATCTTCACATCCAGACACGCCCAGCAGTTGGTGAAGAGCTCGAATTACAGCGACCTGCAAACAGTGCCTTCAGCATGTTGGATTTTGAGGATTCACATGCCAAGCTCAATTTCAAAATGATGTGTTCCTACTGCCATCAAGTTGGAACCGTGGGTTTTCGAACTCCAGAAGAGCCTGTTGACTGGGAAACCATGCTCAGGCGAATGGATGGATTCGGTGGGCTGTTTCCACATACAAAAGAAACCATCATTCCTCGACTGATGGAAACGTACAAAGGAGACGCCGTCAAACAATGGCCAACTTTTGTGCCACCACCAGCTCCAACAGGGCTTGCTGCTGCTGCCACAATAACAATGT
>WLWG01002348.1_pt1 | contig 14624 bp, 20 predicted proteins | sample 6712871 | NCBI WGS metagenome assembly WLWG01 (sample SAMN12718693, study PRJNA515312) | sponge metagenome | isolation source: marine sponge | host: Mycale hentscheli | place: New Zealand: South Island, Marlborough, Capsize Point | collected 2003-05-01
AATTAATAGACATAACTACTATTACTTCTGTTACTTACACGTTACCTAGTTCCTTTTGTTCTCGTGTGATTGCGCCTTTTACCTACTGACGTTGTACACCTGTGTCTCCACCGCTGCACTACACAACAGATATGTCTTCAGTTCAATGGTTGTGTTCGTGTGCAGCTCTGATAGCTGCTGCGTTCAGATGTTGATTAAGCACAGCGATACCTGAACCAACCACACCTAACCGAACAGCCAAACAGCCGACGCTCACTGGCGTTCGCTGTTTGCCGTTCGCTGTCGCTCACTCTTTTAACAGCCAACAGCCTTTCTCACTCACTCCGTTCGCTCGGTAAGCAAGCAGGACAAGCAGCACACTTGCCTCACTGTTGTTCGGTTTGTGTTTGCTTTCGTCTCCGCCAAAACATAGTGGTGAGGTGGACGAGTATCAGACGACTGAGAAATCTGATGTGTCTGCCTCGTCAATCTTTAGATACTCTGTCCACATCAGGCTTTCATCTACATCAGTACAAGTCAGAGGGATTAGTCGTGTCTGTGTGAACTCCGCATCATCGGTGCTCCCCTCATCTTGATATGAGAAACGCTCTGGATATTTACCCTCGTGCTCATTCGGTATCACGATGAACCAAGCGTGTTCATCATCCGACAGGTATATCTCCCCACCCATACGGAAATACTCGGTGTACTTACTCGGGTCATCGGCAAGGGCATCACCTTTGATAACTCTTGCCTGCTCTTCTGGTGTTAAGTCACCCCACTCCAGCCACTCGTGCCCATCTATCACCTTCGCCACTGTGCTTCAAACCCGTTGCTAATACAGGATAGTTGCTACTGCCCTTGCTGTCTTGCTTGACGGATGCCTCCCCCTTGCTGTACTAATGAGGGAGACCAACCGATAAAGACCGACGCAGGGATGCCGAGGTCCAGGTTGTGAAGTCGCAGGAATGGGTCGCACCGCCTGAGGCATACATCTGTAGGTGATAGCCCGTTTGCCTAACGGGATGACTGAACATCTAGCGAAGCAGGCAATACACCTCAAATGAATTATTCAAATGTCTATCCAGAGCTTTGGCGTACGTAGTCAGACCTTGTCTTTCGGCAGGTTCTCTTGTGCTTCTGCTGAACCAGTAATCATTCACAAAGTTATCCGCCGTCGTACTTCCGCTACTACTCCCGTAGCCAACCGAGTAGTACCTAGTGATGTGCGTAGGTACGTCGCACCTGCGTGGATGACTGTTGGTTGATATCCATTGATATCACTACTGTATTAGCCCACTTGTTTTCAATCTATTGATTACAAGCAGGGCAAAGTTTCCCCCTATTTGTATATCTATCCCACACAATAACCCACTATTATGTGTTAGAATAAAGGGGTAGCAAAGGAATACCAACCCTCGCTATTTACCAAGGACTATAGAGTATTTAACTATGACTTTAACTGAAAAGCTTTACGACAAAGCGATGATTGATAGCTTACCAAGCGATGTAGAAACAGCACTAGTAATGATGGACGGAGACCCGGAAGTCTTGATGGATGCTTGTTTGTTTTATCTTCACCACCGTCCTAATCGTTGGGAAGAAATCGCAGAGCATCACCAACTCAAGGCACGCTTTGAAGCACTAGCCAACTGATACACAACGGGCAGGCAACTGCCCTCCTCTTATTACTCAATCGCTATACATTCAAATGATAACTACTGCCCCTATTACTTCTACTTCTTCTGCGACACACCTCGCCACACTCCAAGTCAAGACTGTTGAGTTTGACTTCCTTTGTGACGACGGCTCTATTGCTTCTGCTGAAGACCAACTAGACGCTCACGACACTGCTACCGCTGAGCCAATTGAGCTCTATCGCTACACGCAGATGGGTGACGCTATTGACCAAGGCACCCTCGCTGATGTGCTCATTGATGAAGTATCCGACCTAACTGATTGGACCGTTACTGCCCTCACCATTGATTGGGACAACAGTTCAATCGAAGTTCTTTCTAACTGATACGCACACTTATTTATTACAAACACTATGACTACCCTCGCCCCACCACAAACGATTAACTACACGGTTACCTTCCACTGGACTGCGGAGGAATGGGCCGACAGCACAGATGAAGAAGGTAACTACAGGTATGACGACCAGCCCAATGCTGATAGCAAACCAGTAACCGTCTCCCTTCCAGATGGCTCCTCTCCTTGGGAGGTCTATGGGTTGGCTGATGCGCTTGCGGAACTACCCCCTACTGATGATGAAGTTTTCCAGTGGGATGCTGATGGTATGACGATTGCTTTTGGCGGTCGTTCCTTCTTCCTTTCCGGTTATCTGATTAGCCCCGATACTACTTGGGCTCAGTTCCGATGATTGACCTACGCATTGTTGATGCTCTTGCTCAAGGGCGTAATGAACTAGGGCTACTGCTTTACTCCGATGCCTCACCCGCTTGGCTTGCCCGTCGTGTTGAGGATGGGCGTGACGATGACGCACTTAAGCAAGCTTGGCTTACCAAAGTGTGTAGCTCTGGCTTGCCTAAAGAGTTCGCCCTTTGTTTCTTGAATGAGCGTCTTGCTCTTCAGTAGGCCGCGTACCCGCGGCTTTCTCTCCTAATAATCTTTAAAATAAAACGCAACTACTATGAACCTTACTTGTATCATTCCTAACGCTGTCTATCTTCCACATAGCGAGGCAACCCCCGACCTTCGGCTGTGCTCCGTACCTCTTAGTGTTCCACATAGCCCAGGCGTAAATAGTATCCACGACACAGGCACTCTGGGTCTTATGTCTGTCTCTACCTTGCTTGAATGCTTTGAACAAGGTGTTGCCGAAGCTGACGGTAAAACATACGACCAGTTTGATGAAGCGATGGTTGCCCCACATTCAACTGACCTTGTGATGTATCGCTGGTTAAAGCAAGCCGTTGCTTACAGCAGGGTTGGTCTTACCGATGCGGATGAAGATAACCCCACGCTTGAGGTTTTTGTCGTCACAGCCAACGGTCTTAACGACTGGGATTAACAACAGCCCCGCACCTTATCAGGTGCTTTTTTCCAGGGTGGGGTTGGAAAAGGTTAGGCGCAGGAGAAGTTCTCCTCCACGGAACCAACAACCCTAACAAACATATTCACTTACACATTATTACTTATGTCTCTCACTAAAAATACTGACGGCTCCTACACATTTAAACCAGACGACAACCGCACAGGCTACGAAGGTGTCGCTCTCGGTGGCTGTCTCCCTCTTGATTTAACTGGCGACGGCACCAGCCTCGGCTTAATGGGTGGCTTGGAGTATTCAACTGGCGGTGTCTTATCGCTTGGTCTTTACTCCGCACTCCATAAGTTCCTCACGCTTGAAGTCGCACGCAAGGCAGGGCTTTGCGACCGTGCTTTCCAACTCAAGGAAACTCGGGATGCGGCTTGGGAAAACTGCCGAGACAAAAGCGTTTATGTAATCATCATCGGCCTGCTCGCAGCAATCTTCCCAGGACTAGGCGGAATACTCGCTGTAGCTGGATTGATAGGCGGTGGCGTAATGAGTTGGCGCCTTGGCTCTGCTTTCTTCAGCTCCCTTGATAAGGAGCAAATCCTTGAACTCAACAAGCAAGCAACCGCTGCTGGTCTGAATGTTCCAGGTCTTGATGACGCTGCTGAAAAAGCAAGCACCTCTGCTGGATACGACGAAGCAGACCCCTTGCCTCAAGGTGCTTGACCTCACTAGGGCTACTGCTTGTGGCCCTCTGTTCTTTATCTATTCCTCTTATGAAATCCACTCTCATCACAGGTGCCGCCATCGTTGCCGTACTTGTCGTTGTCCTCTCCACTCGTGTCGTTATTCCAGCGTTCATCCTTGTCTTCCGTTTCATAGAAGCAAGCTTTGCTCCCGAAGAGCCAGCCATAGCAAAGGCTCTGCCCGTTTCGGTTGAGCCCATCATCGATGTCTCTATTCCAACCGAACGAAGACAGGCGAACGAAGACACATCAGCTCCACGTAAGGCACGCCGTCGCAAGCCTTCAGCCAAAACCCTTGCTGCTATTGAGGCTATTGCTTAGTGCGTATCTCTCCGCCAGAGCTGGTGCCCTTCAGTCGCCAGCGTTATCTATCTGACCTCGTCTATCGCACCGAGTGTGATGCCGAGAACGTAGCTGAAAGATACGAACGATTGAAACTTCTGTTCGCTAACTGATAATAATAACTTATCATTCCCCCCCCCTTGCTTGTGAATAGCAGGGGCATTACTCAGCAACTATATTCAAATGATTACGCAAACAATACCAACATCTGCCCCACATATTTCACAGCTCTTTCCTAGCTTCGAAAGGATTACCGCTGACGTAGAAGCAATTTCAAGCGAGCACAACATAAGCCAAACACTGCTGTTTGTGATGCTCAAAGACTATTGCGACAGACGCTTGTCTTGTCCGATTGATTAAACATCAGGCGGTCTATCGACCGCTTTCTTCATTCGTGTAATTCATATTCACTCTCAAATGATTTACTCACCAGGCGTACGTGTTCTTCACGGCGGACAACTCGTGATGACCCAAGGAATTAACGATTGGATTGCCACGGGGCTTGCTCCTTATGAACACGAACCAAACCCTCTGACCCTTGGTCTTGAGTGGCGTCGGCATCACATCGCTGTTGCTGTGTCCTGTCACTTGAACTGCGATCAGTTGGATACGTGTGACGAAGACCATCTGCTCAACACCCACACCTACAACCATCCAGGTGAAGGGGGTCGCATCGTCTCCGTCGTTGATCGGAACAACTGCCCACCTCTCTATGTCATTACCGATGACTGGGGCGGTGAGAACGCAGTCACCACAGTGCTTTTCAAAAGCGAGTACTGATGCAGAGAGCAGCACTCGTGGCTGCGTTGGGACTGAGCCTCGGCTTGGTCCTTCCTGCATTCACCAAGCATCAGTCGCACTGCTATGTCAGTAAGAACAGCACGAACGTTTGCTACGTAAGGGTTGGTCATCAGACATACGCAGCTGCTGTCACTGATGGCACTAGCCCCAATCCCACCGTCATTCACTTCACGTGTGGTCAAGCGTGGTCAGGCATAGGCAGTACAAGCAGGTCTGATATGGCACTGATTGTTGCTGCTATCTGCCACGACAACAGTCCTTCTACTCATGAATCATTAGCCGCATAACAGCGGCTTTTTTCTTTGGTGTTCTTACTTCCAAAGATCCCCCGTTTTGGGGATGCGTATAGGCAAATGATCAATCATTCTCTATTCATCGCAATCAAGCTATGTCTAAAGCACAACTAAAAAATGCACGTGTCGCTTTCGGTAGAGCATTCCATGCTTGGCGAAGGATGAATAATCTTTCGCAAGGAGACATCCAAGAAGCTAGTAGTGCCATAGGTTTCAAAGTTTCCAACTCTCAAATCTCTAATGCTGAGAATGGAATACTCGAACCCAAGCCCAAGTTCTTTGTACATCTTGGTGCATTCAATCAGCTACTGGATAGCACTGATCTAACTCCCGTTCGTAACTATAACTTGCGACGTAAGCTGGAGACCTGTGTGTACTTCCCATCTCCAACAGATGAGGACACTCCAGCAAATGCATCGGAGTTATTCAACTACTTCATTGGAGGTGCACCCTTGCCCATTGATGTGGACCCTATTGATACATCTAACTCTGATGATGAAGCTGATGACGATGGCTTGATTGACAGACTTAAGAACCTCACGTCTGCCGAGAAGCTTGTGATAAAGAAGCTCCTTCAATAGATAAACATCTGCCCCATATCTGGGGCTTTTTTCTTTGGTGTTCTCTTTATGGGAACGTCCTTTGTCAGATAGTTCAATGACTTTATCCATCGTTCCTGTTGATGCCGCTGGTATCGACAACATCGCTGAAGGTCTCAGTGGTTTCGTTGATGAAACTCAAGAGCTGCAGCAATCGATGATGACAACCTTGTTCATCTCAGGTGCCAGCGAAGCCAGCAATGGACGCTGTGCATACCTGCTGCTGGATGACGGTGCTCGTATGTGGGTACCTAACTCTCTGCGTTGCTGGTTGGTGGACATCTCCATCAAGACCCAGCAATACGAAAGCTTTGATCCAGTTGAAAAGCTGCTGATCCGTGTGACTGCTTCAGATGGCACGACCTACGTGTATCGCTGTGGCTTTGACAGTTGGACAGCAACAAGCTTCCTCACTCAGTTCCAACACATGACACGCAAACAACTTGCGGATCAGGTGACCATCACCCTTCGAGGTAAGGGGCGTGCGACTTTTGTTGACGCCTCCTACTGCGAAGACGGTGCGTTCCATCGAGTGCAGCTTCCTGAGTCTGCATTCACTGGGGAGAAGCTTGGCTATGACGACAAGCTCGACATCATCAGCTACATCAACGGCACCTCTCAAGACAACGAGCAATCACCACTGGTGGAAGCTCAAGTCTCAGTAGAGGAAGAGCCATTCGAAGTTCCTGTTGAAGAGCTTGATGAGCTCCTCGACGACATCAGGAAACCTCGGCGTGCTCGTCGTAAGACTTCTGTTCAGCAGCCCCAAGAGGCAGTGATAGCTGACTGACATTTGAATCACCTGAAGGGGAGGCTATTGCCTCCCTCTTTTTTTGTTCTTGCTGTAGCCACGTACGGATATCGTCCTTCGCTTGCTGCTGCATCAACTGTTCCCTTGCAATCTGCTCGGGCGTGTACGGCACGTGTGCTCCCTCACTGTCTGTGTAGTTCACATCCATTGAACGACCAGTCATGACTGCTTGGTAGTGCATGGAGTACGTGATGATCTGGTCAACAAGATCAACAAGTTCATTGCCAAGCGTGGCGCAATCATCTGCCAACTTCATTCCGTATTGCGTGTCTTCATTCATTACCTGCATCTCTTGCCTGGACTGTGCCTCTGCTGACTGAGCAAACATCCCAGCCAACGCTCGCAGCATTCCAATCAATGGCTCACGCCTTGAGCATCCACGAACGTGGTCATTGATGATGTGATTGTCATCAATCCAATCGATGAAATGAAGGCTCTCACGTTTGACATCCTCAAAGAACTCATCTGTGCGTAAGGCATAAACCATCTGCATCTTTGCGTCTGGTTCCAATGCCTTTACCTCACGCATTACTTCTTCTTGTGTTTCGCATTTATCAGCAAGAGCTTGCATCTGCTCTTGAACATCTTCGTACTTCATATCAATACCGAATGATGTCTCCGTTGCTGTTGACAGTTACGTTCTGTCCTTCAGTACTGACGCTGTAGTTGGGGTTGCCCATCGCCATTGCATTGACATCTACATCAAACGCATCAGCACGAGGCGGTGCGTAATACATATTCTGCTGTTGCTGATAGGCATTAGCTGACTGCTGTTGAAGCAGTGCCTTGTTATATGCGTCTTGTGATTGCTGGTACTGATCGATGTACACACCAGGCGCATCACCTTCTGATTGATACACAGTGATGCCATCGCTCTGACTGATAGCACGATTCTGCTGTTCAGCTTCGAGCATCTTCATGACCATCTCCATCTTGCGTGGATCGACTGGTTGCTGCTGTTCCATTGTTCTGTCCTCTGTAAATACTGTTGATTAATAAACTTGATTGGCTCTCATTTCCATGTTCACCTGTTCCGTTGCGTGGCGAACTGCTTCGTCGTACCTCATCGGACGGACGGAACCATCGCTGTATTGAATAGGCGTCTGCATTAGTTCACGTGCCCTGCTATCAACCATGTCTCTGGTGATGCGACTGATCGCTGCATCCTCTGGAGATGTCCGTGCTGCATCGAGTGCTTCGTTCTCACTACGGAGCTGAACGATTTCATCTTCAGCTAAGGCAGCGAGCATGTTCTCACTACCTACAAGGTTGCGTGCTTCGTTGACTTTGTTCCGTGCATCTGCCAACGGATCAACTCCAACGGGTATTGCTGTGTAGAGATTGCTGATTGCCCTGCCTGTTACTGCGAGTGGATCAGTCGGCAGGTAATCGTTGGCTTGCTGTGAATAAGCATTCGCCAATCCACCAACACCAGCTACACCTAATGCCGCACCACCTGCCATCAATGCAGTGGGTGCCATCTCTTCAATATCAATACGCCTATCCATCAGGTACTGCTCAGCGTTACCTGCGTCTGGGTCAAGACGTTTGCCTCGTGCTTCTACCTTCCTGTTGTTAGGTGCACGCCTGTCGTTTCGCTCTTGTCTCTTGACGTTCTCAGCCATAACATCTGCGTCCGCTCCCATACCAAAGAAGCCCCCTGCCTTTTGAAGTTCTTCGGTCTGTTGATACTGGCGTGGCGAAAGATTATTGTTTAGATAATCCATCATCTTTTTTCTTGCGCTACTCATGATTTAATCCTGGTGTTACTACTATTTTACTAGGTTGTTATACATTTAAGTGAGTCTAGATAAGTGGATATGGCTCTTCTTCTTTCTTCTTCTTTCCTTCTCCGATTGAGTTCTCAATGTCCTGTGCTTTGTTTAATGCCCAGTTCTGTGTACCCAATGCTTTGTTAGCACGTGCCTTACGCTCTTCATCAATGATTTGATCAATAAGAGTTTGCTGTTGCAGCGTCTTTGTTTGAAGAGCAGCCTGCTGACTACGCTTACTGAACCCAACTCGTGACTCACCCCTTTCGCTTTCTGCATTGGGGTTGGCTGCAGCTATTTTAATCTTCTCGTCTAGAACTTTCTTCGCATTCGTCTTGTAAGTGTCGTAGTCAATGCCAGGGTTTCTATCTTCAAAGTTGCGGCGGCGACGCTCATCTTCAATCGAAGTACCAAGTGCATTACCTGCTGCTAGTCCAGCCATACCCATGCCGCCAACTGTTCCAAGTACACGGACGTTGTGCATTGGTCCATCATCTTTATCGAACTCGGCTTGCATTCGATTGATTGGACCATCACCTTTACGTGCGTTCTGACGACTGCCATCTCTATTGCGTGGAAGAACTTCAGGCATAAAGCCAACTGCTTTACCTAAACCCTTACGTCTTTTGAATCCACCTCGCATCTTGATGGAGCCAAGGTTGGTTAGTGCTGCACCTAGTGCTGTGCCTGCTGCCGCACCAATCGTTGGCATCAAGGTGTCGTTCACTGGCAAGCTCTTGCCCATGAAGGACAACTCAGCACCACGGATACCGTCAGGGTTTGTCTTAAGGATGCCACCGAAGTTGATCTTGCCATCATCAAATGGATTCATATCGATGTCTCTATCCCTTAAGTAGCCACGATACTTTTGGTACTCACCCATTGATACATCAGGTCTCTCAAGTAAGAAGTCTTCCGCTTCAAGCAGACGTCCTTCTCTTCCTGCAAGATACCTTGAGGCAACTTCAGCAAGTGCATTCTCTGTTTTCCTTGCATCCTCTTCACTTGCGACGACTGCTTGATAACCTTCGTGCCTACCCATCAATCCAATACCAGCATTGATACCTAATGCCGCAGGGATAATTGTTGCTGCATTCACGAGGTTTGGATTAAACCTGTTCTTCAAGATGCGGTTGCCTCTGATCTTTACACCAGGTCGAGAACGTACATAATTACCAACGTTATCTTTGGCTTCAGCTTGAAGCTGTTCAAGTGCCTTTCGCTTTGACTTCTCCTGAAGTACTGCCATATCTTTATCAAAGTCTGTATCGGTATATGGATTTTCAGGATCAACCATTCCATCTGCAAACTTATTTAGAAGAGTGCGTTCAGCCTCTTCACTGATGTCTCTCACCCGTTCGTTCAGTGCTGCCTCATTAATTGCTGGTTGCTTGTAGTTCACCCATCCTTTCTTGGTTGCCTCATCAAGGGATACCTCCCGTCGAGCAAACAAGTCGGGTGAAAAATGAGCAGCACCAAGCTCTGATGCCAAGTTCGTGACGGCTTGAGGTGCGTTGATCAGCCACCAGATTGAACGACTGCTGTCATTCACTAGGTCTGATGCTGCTGCTCCACCTAAGAAGCCTGCCTTTCTAAGGAAGCTTTGCTCTCTCAGTCCACGTTTATACCTTTCAACTCCAGCCTTATCACCAGGACTTAAGTCAGCAGGTGCATTCGGTCCGAAGTTCATTCCACCTTTGCCACGCATGACAAAGAACTCGTCGCTGTATGGACTAACTCCTGGCAGTGGAGCATTCGGATGAATGGTTTTGATCTGCCTCAGAACATCAATGCCTGGCTGGGTTGCCATCGTTGAGACAGCACGAGGTGGCTCTGACTTCCCTTCGATGTCTCTGATTTCCCAGAGAGCATCACGCCTGTCTTCAGGTGTGACACGCATACCTTCTGATAACCCAAAGCCCAAGTCATCTTTTGCTCCTTGCGCTCTGAGCTTTAGTTTCTCTAACTCTTCAAGGAAGTTCATCAGGCAACACCTAGCTCTGCTGCTTTCTCTTCAATCAAGTTGCGTACTAGCTGTGACTGATTGGCTAACCCCAAGGTCACTTGAAGTTTCTCTGCAGTCATACGCTCTGCTGTACTTGCACGAGCAGTAATAAATTCACTGCGGCTCATTGTCGGATTGCTATTCATATTTAATACTGGAATTCCTTTATCTATTCTACCTATCTTTTGTATAACAAGTTTGGATATGACTGACTTTATTCGAGCCAACTTAAGTCAACCTTGGTTAATTCTTTTGCCAGTACATCAGGCATCATCCGCAACCCTTTACCGTAAGAACTTTCGCCTACATCTTTAGAGCTATGACCTGTCAGCGCATGACGAACATCCAACGAGATACCTGCTTCTCTTTGCAAATCTTTTGCTGTACCACGTAGTGAATGCAATGAGGTCTTCCGCTTCTCATACATACCTATCTGACGTAGCAATCGTGTGAACCACTGGCTCCATGTTGCACTTGAATAGCTTGGACCTGGCAGTAGTAGTCCTTCATTCTTCCTTGGCAACTTCAGGAACCCCTGTTCGATTAATGCTGGATGAATAGGACACTGACGATTGTTCTTTGCCTTTGTCTTCAAGAACATTGGGTACTGACCCAGTGGTTCATGCTGCCAATCGATGTACCAAACGCCAGTATCCGTACGCTTTATATCTTTTGTTCGCAGTTGAAACGCTTCAGCCAAACGACAACCAGTGCATAGCAATATCCACGGCATCAACCGACGATCAACTGTTAATTCTTCTTTGATTGCTTTGAATATCACCTTGAGTTCTGACTTTGTGAAAGGTCGATAGCCTTTCGTGTCCTCAATACCTGCTGGTGTCTTGAGAACCACCACATCAAAGGGATTACTGCTGATTAATCCTTTGCTCACCCCGATACGCAGAAGATTGCGGATACAGGTGAGCCTCCCCTGCTGTGTTCGCACTGACTTGGCACTGTCTTCCTGCAACCAGCGGAGATAGTCCTGTGCTTGCTCGGGTGTCACCGATGTTGGGCTGACATCCGTGATGTGCTCGGTGAACTCAGCGATTGCTGTGCGATATGGACCCTGCCTGTCCGAATGAACTCCATATCCGTCCTGTTCCAGCACTCCTCCCGTTGATGCCAGCCATGCATCAAACAGATCACGCCAAGTCGCCTGCCTCTTGGGCATCGGTGGTGCAACCTCCGCCAATCGTGGTGGCGAGTAGTCCATATCCGCCAGCTTCCCCATATCCGCCTGGATGATCGGCAGATATCCCAGCAATGCCTGCCCGATTGCCTCCATATCCGCTGGACTTGGGGAGATACCCAAGGAATTGAGGGCTGGTTTGGCGAGGACTGCGAAATCAGCCACCGATATCCCCGATATGCCTTTGTTCTTGGCCTTGATTGCCAGTGCAACCAGCGATTGCGTGAACTCAGCGGACATTGACTGCTGATTTGCCACCGCTTCTCGGATATCAAGCAGTACTTGCCCTGCAATCCCCGCAACATCCCGCTTTGACAGGGGAAATTGCTCCAGACCAGGGCGTATTGCCTCCGTATCCACCGCCATCAGGGCAGATCCGTGGGCTTGCCTCTGCTTTGCGTCCGCAATCAGGGCTTCAACCTCTGAATGAACCCTCGAATACGCCGATAACACCGACGCATCGCTGATATCAGTGGCTGCTGGTCCTAATGAACGACGTATCGATGCCTTCCCACCCAGATATGGACGCAGCTCCGCAGGTATCTGACGGAAATACGTGAGCCGACCCAACCGATCAGCCTTTACGTAAGGAAGCTGGTGGTTCTTTCGAGGCGTAATGGAACGTTAGGACAACCGTTAGGACAACTGTAAGGACAACTGCTAGTGATTGCAAGAGATCTCAGGCAGTCACTGACGTCTTAACGCTGGGCCACACCTTTCACCGTTGACACATAGGCACCAAACCCCAGTCATTGCAGCCTTTACATAAGTACATAGTCCATCGTTAGGACAACGGATAAGACAACTGTTAGGACAACTCCGCATGGAGAGTTATCCGCCTGATCTGCAGGGAAGTGCTTTCGATTTCCTTGACACGCAAGTTAGATATAAGTACTGATGTACTAGCAATTAGCAGGGCATGGGTACAGAGGGTTGGCTCACGGATGGCGAGGGCTATTGGACCCTGCGCTTTCACCGTGACGAGAAGAGCTGGCTTCAAGACCCACGGATTTTTATTGACCGAGGTAGAGGTATGAGCGATGGGTCTCCCGCTCTGCTGAAAAGCCGTCGTTACGTCAGGCGTAAAGAAGCTGAAGCTCTATGGAAATCACTACGCAAGAAGGGATGGAAGCTTGCTTCTCCTGTGTGGGGCGTAAATGCGGAGCCTTGAGCCTGAATTCGTGCGACTCCAAACGTGATGCTTATTGGCCTGCTTATTCTCAATTAGATAGCACTATTGAGAATACATTCGGACGTAGTGCAGTTACACCTGCTTTCACTACCGCTTCAACAGTCGTGCAGCTATTGATATACCCAAAGAGAGTCGGTCGATTATCAATAGTCATTACTTATTGAGAACAGTTATCAACAACGTTGAGCTTTTGGTTTAACACTTGTAGCCACAAGGGTTATCGCTAGTTATCAGCGTGCGATTAACAACTGATTAGTTATTCTTATCGTTAAGTAATAACTACACAGCCTCGGTTTATACATCTTGGCGTAGGTAATAACACTGGTTATGTACACACGACAACTACCGATGCTCTCTACAAACAGTAAATAGTTTCTGAAAATATATTACTGCTTGTTACATATACTGCTGATCGTTTGTCTCCCTCATTTAATTCCAGAATGATTTCTTCGGTGGAGCACTTGGGTCTGTCTTCGGACGACTAACAACACGCCTACCTTTAGGGAACTGCAGTTCTCTTTGGTGTTTGAGTATTGCTTCTTGCATCATTACGTCCTCAAGTTCAGCTTCGGTCAGGTCTAAGTCAAGCTCCGTCTTCACCGGCTCAAGTGCAATACCTTTGGCTAGCTTCTGCTTATCCGTAAGGGTAAAGATGTTCTTCGTTTGTTTAGCATTCTTGCGTTTAGGTTTGAGGAATGCGTGCTCCTCGTCCCATTTCTTTTGCTGTTCTTCAGTGCTAACTCCGTAGCCACCCTCCCATTGCTCTGCCTCTGCTACTTCCTTTTCGATTTGGAACTTGTCCCACAGATGTTCGGCAAAACGGCGGAGCTCTTTAAGTTCTGCTGATGTCTTTGACTTGAGTTGCTTCTCGTCAAGCATTGTCAGCAGGCTTTCTTCTGTTTCACTGAAGTTGATTCGCCCTTTGCGTTCTGCCGTTGCCTTCATTCGTTCAAGAGCAATCTGCCTCAGCTCTTCACCAGACTTTGGTTTGTTCGGTGGCCTGCCTCGTTTAGCTTTAGTTACTTTGGCCATATCTATTGCTATCTCTAGCTTGTTCTACATAAACCCATTCTAGTAAATGACTACAATAGATACAGGATAAATACCAGAAGACTATGCGTAGACAAATCATTAGGAATGCGTTTGATACTCAAGCAGTCGCAGGACTAGAGAACCAAGCAAGGCGGATTCTAAATGTGCCTCAGGCTCCAACAGTTGTAGGACCTACAGGTCAAGCAAGCCGTATCGACCAGGCAATCCGTCAGCAACAAGCAGTCAATCAGGCTGGTGCTGATATGCGGTATGACACATACGAATACACCGAGCCAGCACGTACTGAAATCGGTGATGGCCTTTTCACTTTTGATAAATACATCCCAGAGAGGACAGACGTAAGCATTACGGAACGTCCTGAAGTAATGCGTGCCTTTGGTGAGCAGTCACTTGATGACTACATGGAGAGGCCACGAGAACCCAATCGCTATCAGTCCAAGAGCAAAGAACCTGTCCGTAAGGCTGGTCTTGATTTAGATAATGCTGGACTAAGCGAGAAGGATATGACGACGATTGATAAAGCAAAGGACGTCATCAGTAAGCACATGGGAACCCTTGGTGCTGTTGGCTTGGGAGCAACTGGTGCTGGCATCCTTGCCAATGGCTTCGCCGTTGATGGTGATAGTCAAGACAACATCCAAGACGCAGCGGTCGCTTCAGGTCTGCTGGGTCTTGGTGGGTACAGCGGTTACGCAGCTGGTGCCAATACCTACAGCCCAATGTCCGAGGCTCTCGCAGTTCGTCGTCAGGAAGCAGGAGACACAACCCCAATCCAAGGACGAGTGTTTGCAAGGGATGCCAAGAGACGGGACAGCCGTGGTCGTACTGGTGCTGTAGT
>WLWG01002349.1_pt1 | contig 14615 bp, 15 predicted proteins | sample 6712871 | NCBI WGS metagenome assembly WLWG01 (sample SAMN12718693, study PRJNA515312) | sponge metagenome | isolation source: marine sponge | host: Mycale hentscheli | place: New Zealand: South Island, Marlborough, Capsize Point | collected 2003-05-01
TCAGGGCTCCCCTGTAAAACGGTGACTGTAGATAATGGCATGGAGTTTGCCAGCCATGCTAAACTACAGAAAAAAATAGCAACCCCCATTTTCTTTGCTGAAGGGAGAAACCCTTGGCAAAGAGGGAGCAACGAAAATACGAATGGTTTGCTTCGCCAGTTTTTCCCGAAGAAAACCGACTTTGCTGCCCACAGCTCCGCTCAGTTGAGCTGGGCTGTGGAGTTACTGAATAATAGGCCGAGAAAATGCTTAGAATATAGAACGCCCAAAGAAATGATGGACAGCTTCGGTTTTGCACTTGTAAGTTGAGTCTGCAAGCGTGGAAAGGAGGTGTAGTTCTTGGCCCATGAACGTTAGCCCATGTATACATTTTTTTAATACCCTCTTCAAGAGACGTACTCTCTTTTAGCCCCAATACCTCTTTTATTTTTTCATGGTCTGAATACGCATGTACAACTTCATTGCGGCTTTCACAGTAAGTAATTTTGGGGTTTGACAGGCCGAATGTCTGGCCAACAATTTTTGCCAACTCACTAACCGAATAAGGGTGATCACTCCCTATATTAAATACATCATTATAACACGATTTGAGCTCGATAGATTTTGCCATGATAGGTGCAAGGTCTCCAATATACGAAAAAGCACGTGTCTGTGCTCCGTCCCCAAAAATCGTGAGCGGTTGATCTTGCATAAATTGGTTCATGAAGATACCGATTACGTTCCGATACTTATCCCCAATATTTTGGCGCTCTCCGTAAACATTGTGTGGCCGAAAAATAATATAGTTCAGGTCGTACATAGAACGCGCCGCCTTAAGATCTAGTTCAACCGCATATTTAGAAATTCCATAAGGATCTTCCGGTTGAGGGGTAAGGCTTTCAACCATAGGCAACTGATTCTGTCCATACACGGCTATAGACGAGGTAAATACAGAACATTTTATCTCATGCTTTATAGATGCATTAAGAAGATTTACGCTGCCAATGAGATTGTTTTCATAATTGAAGCGCCGGATAAAATGACTTAACCCCTCTGCGGCATAAGCGGCTAGATGAAAGACATAATCAAAATCATGTGTTTCAAAAAGCTGATTGATGAGGTCAGTATCCAATATACTTCCCTCGACAAACCGGGCTTCGTTTGAAACGTTATCTCGGAACCCACCTGAAAGATCATCGAGAGCAACAACATCATGATGGCATTTCAGTAATTCATCAACCACATGGGACCCCATGAATCCTGCACCCCCGGTTACTAATGAATATTTTTTAGTCATCATTTCTATTTCATAAGTTTGCATCCAATTGAATATGTCAATATGTGACGGATGGACCGGCATTGAGCCACAAAAAAATGTATATGGCTAGAATTATTTAAGGCAGGTCAAATCCTCAGTGGTATTTAGGGGGTCGCGTAAAAAGAATCCTCTTATAAATCCAATTCCGTACCCGATATGACCCGCCAGGAACGCAAAAGGGGCAACAAAAATTTCCTTGTATGACTGAGATAAACGTATGCTTTCCACAACAACCGCTAGTAGATATAAGAATACAGGTGCGCAAAGCGCTCTGTATAGAAAGTGGTCATGTATCCATGGGAGGAGCACGAGTAGCCCTGCCGCGTATAAGGAAAAAAATGCAGGCGCCGCTTGCCATATATAGGAAACATCGCTTTTACTCTTTCTTAACCTTCCCTTATCTAACCCATAATTATAAAACTGTTTCATAAAGGGTCTGAGTATTTTTCGGCGATGATGAAAAACGACTACGTCAGGGTCATACAAAACTTTCTGTCCTTTTGCCCGGATCTCCAGGCAATACATCATGTCCTCACTCGTATTCAAATCTTCTCGAAATACAATGCCTCTTTGACGACGAATGATCATGTTGCATGTTGGCATTTCGTTAACATATTGACGTTGCTTGGGTACATGGCGAATATAAGCGGGGCCAAAACCGATGGGGCTTTCCATCACGCGCCCTGAAATACGCCGTGAAAAATGATCGTGCGGAGGTGTTAGGTTTGGACCGGTCACAACGGTCACGTTTTTCTGTAGCAAGGGGAGGCCTTTTCCCAGCCAATCCATCCTTGGGTAGGCGTCAGCATCGATCAAGGCAAATCGCTCGGCGTCACTTTTTTGTAATACAATATTTCTTTTATAGGCTGGATTACCGGGTCCGGTCGGTTCGATAATAAGTTGTGGAGGCTGTACGAGAAGATCAAGTCTTTTCCTCCATTCGAGGGTGGGCATATCATCTGGTAATAACCATATTCTTGTTTCGAAACTTGCTGCGGCTAACCTTCCGCATTTGTCAACGCATTCTAAAAGCCACGAATCTGCTATTTGAAAGGGTATTATGATATCAATTTTCTTATACGTCATTGTTTCTGTGTGTTTGTATCGTTCCCAATGATCTGTTGTTGCTCTGTGAAAGCAGGTTTACCATACACATTGGTTATACTGAGCGGACATCCAGCGATCTCGTGTTATGAGCGGGAGATTCATGGCTTTAGCTGTGGCAAGGACGATCTGATCAAAGGGGTCTCTGTGGTCACACAAATACATGCTTTCGGCCATGATTCGTTCTTCGTAGGGTTGGAACCGAAAATTTTTTGAGCCTTCAATATATTTAATAACTTCTTCAATCTGTGCATCAATGCGTTTAATTTCTATCAATATTGAACTTCGAGAGTTACCATTGTGGGTACGTAAAAGATATTTCGAGCCTGACAGATAATCCGTCTGATTTTTTGAGATAGTGTGTCGGGTTCTAATAGCCAATAAATGAGTGAATGAGTATCGATGACGAAAGCATGCGAAGGGGCTGCGTTCATTTCGGAAGATGCAGGTGTTTCAACAACTCGGTATCCGCGCTTTCCAAATCCCCTATGATCTTTCCCTTAATCTTTTCTTTTCTTTAGTAGATGGGGGTTCTTTGTCTTGCTGTAGACTTCTTCAGAAACAATAACGGCATTGCCAAATCGTGTCTGTATATGTACGGGAATCCCTTGTAAAGCAACTCGGAGTTCTTTAAACAGTCTGTTTCTTAATTGAGTAGGTGTCAGATAGTTCATGTTTTCTCCCTTTCCAACTTTTTGAATATGTACATAACAGTATGTACGTATTCTTGTCAAGGAGGTGTTTCCGTTAAGTTTTCTGTTCCGTGTTTTTCGTGGGTAAAAATCTGCTGTTGTTGTCAGTGGTGAGCGGATCCGTCTGTGGCGGAAGCATCCAGCGCTTTTCCCATCTCCTTCAATCCTGTTGGAGTTCCCATATCGAGTAGAGGAGGGGGGGTCTTATAGGCTTTGAGTCGTCCTTCTTGACTTAAGACAGGAAAGATATCTGTTTCTAAAGACATGGTTTTGTTCGGCTCAATAGACGCTAAAACTTTTTTAGCCATCAGGTAAACACCGCCATTAATCCATCCCTCCGTGTGATGCGCTTTCTCTTGGAAGGAGGTAACGAGATCTTGGTCGTTAAAGGTCACCGTTCCGTAGCGACCGGCATCTTGGATCTGTGTTATAGAAAGTGTCATAAGGGCATCCAAAGACGTACAGTGTTGGTTGCTTAATGCTTGGAAATCTAGATTGAGGAGTAGGCTGTCCCCATTCAGAACAAAAAAAGGATCCGTTTGAATAGCGTTCTCTAAAAATTTGATGGCTCCAGCTGTCCCCAAAGGGCGTGGCTCTATAGAAAGAGAGATTTTAAGGTCAGGGAAAGGGTCAGCGTCAAGCCACTCTTGTATAGCCTTTGGCATATAACCCGCTGACAAATGAATATCTGTAATGTTCTGCTTGCTTAGCCATTCGATTTGCCATTGCAGAAAGGGTTTTCCCGCTATAGAGATTAACGCTTTCGGTCGGTCTGGAGCAACGGAACGGATGCGTGTTCCTTGACCGCCTATGAGTAAAATAGCTTGAGGAGAGGGCCGATAGAGGTAAGACGCAGAGGAAGTCATGTTTATGTTTCGTTCGGGAGCCGTGTTTTAACATGTTCGTATGTTTTTTTTAACCCCTCTTCAAAAGAGGTGTTAGGGACCCAATCATATAGTAACTGTTTTGCTAGTGTGCAGGTTACGGCTTGACCCCACAATGTCGTCTTAACAGAGAGATCGAATGATAATGTAAGGTCTTTATCCGCTATTTTGATAATGTGTTCTGCAATTGTTTTAATGGTGACGCGACCCTCTTGTCCTAAGCTGAAAGGGCCGACGATGGAATGATTTTTTTGTGCAGAAATACTGCGGAGGATGGCATCTACTACATCATCTATAAAACAATAAGAGCGTGTTTCTTCGCCCGTACCCCAAAGAGGAATGGCTTCTCTACGATTAGCCCGTAAAGCCCGATGGCATAAAACAGGGATGACCGAACCTGTCTCTAGTCCGATGTCTTGGTTATAGCCATAAGCCCCAACAATACGGGCTATAGATACCCGGAGCCAAGGATGTTCTTGTGCGAATCCTTCCAGCGTTTGTTCCCCTATCAGTTTTCCCCAGCCATAGCTTAATCCCGGGTTAGCTGGATAGGCTTCATCTTCTGTTAAAGGAGAACTGTCTGGTGTTTGTTGTCGTTCTTCGGGGTAAACATGTGCACTACTTGCATAGAACACTGAGGGGATACGGTGTTCTATAATGGCTTTGAAAACGTTTTGATCAATAAGAAGGTTATTATTTAAAATGTCTCCCGGATGGTTTAAATAAACTTTGATGCCACCGACTTTGGAGGCTAAGTGAAAGACCACCTCTGACCCTTTTAAACAATCGCGGGTTTCCTCAAGATTACGAAGATCCATTTGATGAAAATCAACTTTGTCTATGAAAGGTGTTATAAACTCAAGAGCGCCGCGTTCTAGATTGTCAAGAATTTTGACGTTTGCTCCTTCCTGTACCAATCGTTTGGCCAGGATCGATCCAATGCATCCGGCACCCCCTGTTATGACGACTGAACGATTTTTCCATGTATAATTCATAATGCTAGGTACTTATTTTTCAACGGGGAAGAAAGAGTATAATGCATGTGCCCATTGTTGCGTTATTTTTTTAGGATCCAGTTTTTCTTGTACTGTTTTATACGCCTCTATCCCCATTTGTTTTCTATTTTCGGGATGATCAAGCATACGTATCAGCTGATTGCAAAATTCATCGCGGTCCGTTGGATCAAATAGCAAGCCGTTTTTCCCGTCTTTAACCCATTCGGAAATGCCCTTTAAACGGGCCGCTAGAATAGAGGATCCGCATGCTAAACTATGTAACAAATTAGCGGTGACTTGAAAATGATCTGAGAACTTTCCTTCTCTCATAACTAATGACACGTCTCCTGCATTCAGTAGATCGTTTAAGGCGTTGACGTGGGGTAGCCATCCTAAAAACTGTACATGCTTTTCCATGTCCAACTTTTTTGCCTGAATTTCTAATTTTAGTCGTAAAGGGCCGTCACCTGCAATAACAAAAAGGATGCTTTTATGCTGATCGAGAAGAGGCTGTACAAAACTGAAAATACGGTCTAGGGCCTTGTTAGGATGAAGAATGCCGTGATGAACAATCACGAAATCATGGTCATGGAATCCAAACTGTTCACGGGCTGACTGCTTGTCGATAGGATAGAAAATATGGGATTCACATGCTTCCGAGATAACCGCGATATTGTCCGCCTTTATGCCTTTGGAAACAGCATATTGTTTATATGCTTCTGTATGAGTAATGGTCCCTTGAAGACGTTTCCACGTAAAAACATCCATTTTTTCAAAGAATTGGCGGATGGGTTTTTCCCACTTTTTGTGGCCCAGATAGACGTCCCAGAGGATGTCGCAACTACTGATGGCAACAGGGCGACCTGAAAAGAACATAAGAATGAGGGGGAGTATGGGCAGTGATTCTTCGATGTAGATCAAATCAATTTTTTTCGCCCGAGCCCATAGGCCGATCCATGGAGCGGTGATATACCACAAGATTGTTTTGCTCCATTTATCAAACGCTGAACTTCGTTTCAGGCGTATAGGCATCTCATGGATATATATGTGCTCATGTTCAGTTAGCCAATGCTTATGAAGTGACTTGAATGAAAAATGATGAACGTCGAGTGTTTCAGAAAGTTTTAGGAGTACATGCGGATAGGTGTTTGCCATGGCTTCATGATCGGCAAGACCATACCGGAATAAAGAAAGAATTTGTTTGCGTTTTTTGTTCATAGAAAACTAGCGATGAGATTGTGAGTGATTTAGGGGCACGTGCTAGACCAGGTTTGCACGCCTACGTTCGAAAAGCTGAAGGTCATAAAGATGCCACCTAATTCCTCTAATTTTTCTTTGACGTCTCTTTTTTTGTCCATGGGAACAAAAAGAAGTAAAAATCCGCCACCCCCTGCACCTAGAATCTTTCCTCCGAAAGCGCCTTCCTTACGGGCTGCATTATATAATGCATCAATATGTTCATCGGTAGTTTCGGGGTTCATTCTCTTTTTAGCCAATCCTGCTTTGTGTAGAAGGTGTCCGAACTCAAATATTTTTCCACGTAGAAGAAGGCTTTTTGCCTCATACGCTAAGGCTTTTAATTGTTCTGTACCCTCGCGGCTTGTTCCTGCGTTTTCTTGAAACGCTGCGACTTGTTTGTCGATTAGATTTGCTGATAACCGTGTCCCACCTGTAAAGCATAGCATACAGTGGCTTTCGAGATCGTTGAGGGTGTCCTGGTGGAGCCGTAAAGGCGTTACTTCTACATGATCGGTGTTAAATTCTATTAAATTGAAGCCGCCAAATGTGCTTGCGTATTGATCTTGTTTCCCTCCGCTAATACCCATTTTGATCCGTTCAACGCGATAGGCTTTTTCGGCCAGTGCATAAAGATCAAGGTGTGCTTCGTTTAGCGTTTGTAAGCCGGCAAGGACGGCTGTGAGCATAGAGGAGGAGCTTCCCAGTCCGCTTCCTGGTGGGGCTTCTGTTTGAATACAAATGTCAAGCCCTCTATCAATATTTAATTCTTCGATACTGGCTTTGACCAAATCTAAAACACCATCGTATTTGGGTTTATCCTTAAGGTTAAAGTCAATTTGTTTGTTATAATCTAAAGACCGTACAGAGATTTGGTGGTCATCGTGGGGTGTAATCGAGGCGTAACTATACTTGTTAATCGTGCTAACCAGTACCGCACCCCCGATATTCTGATACACGGCTTCTATATCCGTACCTCCTCCAGCAAAACTAATGCGCAGTGGAGATTTTGCTCGGAGATAGGTTACTTCTTTCACTTTCGCGCCTCATGTTGGTGTGCTCGGTACCAATCAACCGTTTTTTGAAGCCCCTCTTCAAGGGATGTCTTGGCTTTCCACCCTAACTCTTCTTTTGCTTTGGTGATGTCAAAACATCGATGAAGCTGTCCATCGGGTCGTGACGTATTCCATTCGATTTGTCCCTTATATGCTGTGATACGTGTTAAGATATCTATGACCTCTTTGATGGAAGTTTCTTGTCCAGAACTTAGGTTCACAATGGCATTGGTATTAAAGTATTCAGCGCTTAAAAGAAGCCCTTCAGCGACGTCCCCAGCATAGACAAAATCGCGCGCAGCTTTTCCTGTTCCCCAGACCTCTATTCGCTCTGTTGCCTGTTTAGTGGCCTCAACAAATTTGCGGACTAAGGCGGGAATAACATGAGCATCAAGTAGGTTATAATTATCATAAGGTCCGTAAATATTTCCGGGAATTCCGATGACAGAAACAAAATTATGCTGTCTATAATAGGCTTCGGATTGGATCGTTAACAACCTTTTTGCCAGTGAATAGTGTGCGCTTTCCTGCTGGGGAAACCCTGACCAAAGATCAGACTCCTTTAATGGATTTTCAGCAAACTGAGGATAGCCGCAGCCTGCACCCGCGGCGATAAATTTAGAGGCGCCATGCTCCCATGCATGATGGAGCATAAATGTTCCCATGAGAAGATTTTGATAGAAGTAGCTAGCCGGTTGCTCTTTGTTCGGCAAAATACCTCCTACGAGTCCAGCTAGATGGATAACAATATCGCACGGATGTTCTTTGAAAAGCCTGATAACTTCATCTTCACGGGTCAGGTTATAGTCCTTACTGCGAACACTGAAAATTTCCGCTATATCTTTTTTGCTCTCTAGTGCCTGAGTCACGTGTGTGCCGAGGAATCCACCGCCGCCTGTAACCAGTATTCTTTTGTTTGTCCAGATCGACATAAATAAAATTCACCTTTCTCTTAAGTTAGTGCTGCATCCATACCACCGAAAATAGGGTTTGTAAATGTGCGAATGAATCCTCTTGAAAAATCGAAGAAAGAATGTCAAGATCCCAAACAAATCCTAATAACCCAAATTTGAATGTAAAAAGATCATGATAGACAGCCCTCCCAACGTACAGACTCATTCTCGAAAAGAAATCTGGTCCATATTCGATCGCATAGCGCATCGATATGATCTGTTGAATCAGTTGTTATCGTTTGGTCAAGATCGTGTCTGGCGAAATAAGTTGGCCCTATGTCTACGCGGAAAAAAAGATTTACATCTTCTTGATTTGGCAACGGGCACAGGCGATCAACTGTTATCGATATGCAAAAAAGGGATTCTTATTCAATCAGGGGTTGGAATGGACATGTCCGAAAAGATGCTCGAAATCGGGCGTAAAAAAGTGGCTGAACGCAAATGGGAAGGACGCATAGCGCTGCAACGTGGCGATGCGATGGACATCCCTTTAGAAAACAATCGTTTTGATGCGGTAACGATTTCGTTTGGTATCCGTAACGTAGTGAATGTTGTCCATGCTTTAAAAGAAATGTATCGCGTACTTAAACCCGGCGGACGCGTATTGGTTTTAGAATGTTCACTCCCACCCAATCGGTTTGTGCGTTCCGTTTATTTATTTTACTTTCGGAATATTTTACCTCGCATGGGGTCATTAATTTCTGGTGATTCATACGCGTATCGATATCTAAACGAAACCGTTGAAACGTTTCCGTGTGGACAAGATTTTTGTGATATGATGTTGTCAGCAGGACTTGTAGACGCTAGGGCAACACCTCTCACGTTTGGGATTGCTACTATTTATGAAGGAACGAAACCCGGGTTCGAAGATCAGCCATCAGAAGCGAGCCCTATAGCATAACGATGAATGGTGCCGTTACAGAATCTCTAGGCGTCTCTCGGATGAATGCTTTTATGATTCAATTAGCCGAAAAAATCAAAGCGTTCCAAAACGTTTCGGATCATCCTCCGTTTCAAGCCACCAGACTCGTTATCCCTATTCCATCCGTAGACCCTTTAGACTGGCTGAATCAACAGAAAAGCGATGTAAAAAGTTATTGGTCTTCCCGCGATAAACAGTTTGAAATGGCTGCTGTGGGTATGGCTGATTGCATCACCGCCAAGACCTTTCATGAATTTCCTCACTTTTCTCAACGGCTTAAGGACATCTTGTCTGTTAGCTCAAAAGGCGTTCGGTATTATGGGGGATATCGATTTTCTAATTCTGCGTCGACTGAAATGTGGGAACCGTTTGGATCTTATTATTTTTATTTGCCTCGCTTTGAACTCATTCACAAACGTGGCAAGAGGTATCTCGCGTGTAATGTTTTTTTAAAAGATTCAACCACCGTCGATCAAGTTCTTGCCGAATTAGAAGAGATTACCTTTTCTTCAAACAGCTCAGAAAGCGTTCCTCTCATTCCTACGTTAAGGGAAGATGACCCGGGCAAAGAACAATGGCATACAAATATTTATCGCGCGTTGGCCTCTTTTGATGTCGGTGAAATGGAAAAAATCGTTTTGGCCCGAAAATCAACGTTCTCATTTGACCATCATCTCAATCCCTTGACCTTATTGCAGAAGTTACAAGCAGGCACACCCCAATGCTTTCATTTTTGTTTTCAACCCCAAAAAGGGACCGCTTTTGTCGGGGCCTCCCCTGAACGTCTTTACCGACGAACCGGGCAATCCATTGAAAGCGAAGCCGTGGCGGGAACGCGTCCTCGTGGCCAAACAAGGTCCATAGACACTCGACTGGCCCAAGAACTATTAGATAGCGATAAAGAGCTGCGTGAACATTGTTTTGTTCGTGATTCCATACGTGACCTCTTAGAGCCCTTATGTGAATCTTTAAATCTAGATGCGGATGTGTCTTTGATTCGGCTTGCCAGGGGCCAGCATCTTTTCACAGGGTTCCACGGTAGTTTAAAAGCCCATGTAACGGATCAAGATTTATTACATGAACTCCATCCCACGCCTGCCGTAGGTGGCTGTCCAACCGAAAAAGCCATACAGAAAATCACAGAATGGGAAAACTTTGATAGGGGTTGGTATGCCGCACCCATCGGTTGGATCGGACGTGATTCTGCTGAATTTGCTGTGGCGATTCGGTCTGGACTCATAAACGGTGATCAGCTTTCTTTATTTTCCGGAGCTGGCATTGTTCAGGGATCGACCCCTGAAAGAGAATGGAGCGAAATCGAAAACAAAATCGGCGACTTTATCAAATTATTAACCGGCACATGAAAGACCTCAATCTCAACGATGTCTGGGCCCATCTTATCATTGAAGAGTTTTATCGGCAAGGGGTCCGATGCGTAAGCCTTTCTTCTGGATCGCGTAGTTCTCCTTTAACGGTTGCTGCTGCCGAACATCCTGGCATAGAATGTATCGTCCACTACGATGAACGAGGCGCCGCTTTTTTTGCGGTGGGATGGGGCCGAGCGACAGGGATGCCGGCGCTTGTGATTACAACGTCTGGAACTGCCGTAGCCAATGCCTTTCCAGCTGTCATTGAAGCAGCGAAGGATCATGTGCCTCTTATTTTACTGACGGCAGATAGGCCTCCTGAACTGAGAGACACAGGGGCTAATCAAACGATTGACCAAGTAAAAATCTTTGGTGAATATGTGCGATGGAATGTTGATCTTCCGTGCCCAACACAGGACATCGATCCCGCTATGGTTTTAACCACCGTTGACCAGATTTGGTTTCAAACCCTAAACACTAAAGGGCCTACTCATTTGAACTGTATGTTTCGAGAACCTTTAACTTCAACAGACAGAGATTTCAGTGATGTCGTTTCGCTAAAAAATATTCAAAAATGGCGTGACGGAGAAAGCCTTTATACTTCATATCCAATGCCCACAGTGCGATTGGAGGAGTCGAAACTCGAAGAGGTAGCTTCAGCCTTATCTTCTGTTAAACAAGGTATCATCGTCGTCGGAAAACTTGATCACCCAGAACAAAGCAAAGCGGTTTCTACATTGATTGCGGCTATGCAATGGCCTGTGTTTCCGGATAGTACATCGGGTTTGAAAGTAGGAAATCATAGCCCCTATATAATCTCTCATTGCGATCAAATCTTGGTATCCCAACCTGCAACCGAATCCACTCGGCCAGAAGCAGTACTGCATGTGGGGGGGGCTATAGTTTCAAAACGCTTGCTTCATTTCATTAAACAATCTAGGCCTAAGAAATATATTGTTGTCAAAGAACATGCTCAACGACAGGATCCTTTTCATCATGTAACGACGAGTATTCAAACAAATCTTGAAGATTTTTGTTGTCGATTCGCGTCCATTGTAAAAATAACCCCTGATCCTTCTTGGCTCTCTCAATGGTTAACGTATTCAGACAAAATAGGCGAAAAAATCAGGAATCATTTTTCTGGCATGAATGAACTAAATGAACCGCTCATTGCCCGATTAGTATCAGCCGAACTTCCAGAAAATCATGGCCTTGTTTTGGGCAATAGTATGCCTATATGCGATATGGATATGTACGGCGCTTGTGATGGGTCGTCGATTCGGATCATCGCCAATCGTGGAGCGAGTGGGATTGATGGACTGATTGCCACCGCAGCGGGTTATGCTCAAGGCACAGGAAGTCCTGTTACGGTTATTATAGGTGATTTAACTTGTTTACACGATTTAAACTCACTGGCTTTTTTAAAAAAGATAAAAGTGCCTGTAACCCTTATTGTTATAAACAATGATGGGGGTGGTATTTTTTCATTTCTACCTGTCTCGAAAGACAAAAACAACTTTGAACCCTACTTTGGAACCCCTCATGGTTTATCTCTTCAAGGAGGAGCAAAGCTATTTCAATTGGATTATAAGCATCCCCAAACAGCAGATGAGTTTGTGAAAGATTTTGAGGAAGCGACCCAATCCGATCAATCAACTCTTATAGAGGTCTTTACAGATCGACAAAAAAATTATGAGTTGCACGAGACTCTACTGAGAATAAAAGAAGAGTAAAGAATCAGGTTGCATCGTTGCATTGTGCCCATGTACTATCCCCGCACTCACAACGTATTCATAAAGCAGATAAACCTAAGTTTGTACTTTTCGGGAAAGTCAATATGAGAGCACCTAAAAACTATGAAAATACACGAATATCAAGCAAAGGATTTATTTCGGTCCTATGGCATGCTTCTTCCTTCAGGCAAGGTTGCACGCAGTGCGGATGAAGCCGAATCTATCAGTAACGAATTAGGTTCTACAGTAGCTGTCAAATCTCAGGTTCATGTCGGGGGTCGTGGCAAAGCGGGTGGGATTAAGCTCGCTCATTCTCCAGAAGAAGCTCGTGCCGCTGCCGAGGCTATTTTAGGGATGGATATTAAAGGAAGCATCGTTCGCAAAGTATGGGTCGAACAGGCGGCAAGGATTTCAAAAGAAGCCTATCTTGGTCTAATTGTGGATCGTAGTTCAGCCTGTCTTTCCTTTATTTGCAGCTCCGAAGGGGGCGTGGAAATTGAAGAGACCGCTGCTAAAACGCCTGAAAAAATTCTGCGTTTTAAAACGTATCCCAAAGAATTTCCTGAAGATGGAGCCAGAAAATACGCGGGACAGTTGTTTGGGGATGAAACGTCTGTCGACGGCGTTCTCGATGTCATGCGGAAATTATTCAAATTGTTTGCTCAGAAAGATTGTTCCCTCGCAGAAATCAATCCCTTAGTGTTAACCGAAGACGGGCAAGTCATAGCTTTAGATGGAAAGATTAACTTTGATGACAATGCTTTGTATCGACATCCGGAAATTGAAGAACTTCGCGATATGGATGAAGAGAACGAAAACGAAATCACAGCCAAGGAACAAGGCCTAAGCTTTGTACAATTAGATGGCGATATTGGGTGCATGGTCAACGGTGCTGGTTTAGCCATGGCGACCATGGATGCGATTAAGCTTTTTGGAGGTGACCCTGCTAATTTTCTCGATGTGGGAGGCAGTTCAAATCCGGAAAAGGTCGTCAATGCGTTTCGTCTCATTCTAAACAGCTCAAAGGTAAAAGCCATCCTCATTAATATTTTCGGGGGGATTACCCGATGCGATGATATTGCCAGAGGCATCATAGAATCCGGCAGACAAATCGATATCAACGTACCTATTGTTGTTCGTCTCGTGGGCACAAATATGGAAGAGGGGCTTGGGCTCTTAAAAGGGACTTCACTAATTCCGGCTTCAACATTAGCGGATGGGGTCCAAAAAACAATTGACTTGGCGAAAGGAACGATATCGGGATGAGTATTTTAGTAGACGAAAATACGCGATTGATTGTTCAAGGTATTACGGGGCGTGATGGATCGTTTCACGCTCACCAAATGCTTGATTACGGGACCAACGTCGTGGGTGGGGTCACTCCCGGAAAAGGGGGGCAAACCGAGCATGACCTCCCTGTTTTTAATACGATGAGAGAAGCCGTACTAGGAACCCATGCGAACGCATCTGTTATTTATGTGCCCGCAAAATTTGCCCCTGAAGCTATCGTAGAAGCTGCGGATTCAGGCATTGAACTGATTGTCTGTATTACCGAAGGGGTGCCAGTCATCGATATGATAGAGGTGTATCATGCCGTGAAAAATAAAGGCCTGATATTGATTGGACCTAATTGTCCCGGCGTTATTTCTCCGGGAGAATCCAAGGTGGGTATTATGCCCGGTCAAATCCACAAACCTGGAAACGTGGGGGTCATTTCCAGAAGCGGTACATTGACCTATGAAATTGTGCATGCATTGACCCAATTCGACATAGGTCAGTCAACGTGTATTGGGATTGGTGGCGATCCAATTATTGGTACTTCTTTTCGAGATTTACTGCCCTTATTTCAAGCAGACGATCAAACCGATGCTATCGTGATCGTCGGCGAAATTGGAGGCGATGAAGAAGAAAAAACCGCGGAATTTATTCAAAAAAATGTTTCCAAACCGGTCTTTTCCTTCATTGTTGGGCATACAGCCCCTGAAGGAAAACGAATGGGGCATGCGGGTGCGATTATTTCAGGCGGAAGCGGTACAGCTGAATCCAAGACAAAAGCCTTAAATGATGCGGGGGTTCCTGTCGCTAAAACTATTGACGAGCTCGCAGGTCTTGTTAGAGATCATTTTGCCTAAGTAGCGCGAAGTTGACCTGACTTCAACGCCTGGATCACTGGAATAAGAAATTTCCAGACGGGTAGAGTAACAATACAAATGCAAAGGTCCGCAGCATAGTTCATTCTTTGGGTATCTGACCCCCCCCAAAGGAGAACATAGAATGCCACGAACCTACGAACATTTAAACCGTTATGAACGAGAAGTGATAGCCCAGATGCTAAAAGAAAAATATAGCTTATCTCAAATTGGCCGTCACCTGGGCC
>WLWG01002355.1_pt1 | contig 14575 bp, 10 predicted proteins | sample 6712871 | NCBI WGS metagenome assembly WLWG01 (sample SAMN12718693, study PRJNA515312) | sponge metagenome | isolation source: marine sponge | host: Mycale hentscheli | place: New Zealand: South Island, Marlborough, Capsize Point | collected 2003-05-01
CCGACGATTTGCATACACATGGGCTATCGACCACCAAGAAGATCGTGAGCGAATGGTGTTTGCAGATCAGAGTTTGCTGGCGGCACCAATACAAAAAACTGGAAAAGCCTATCTAATTGATTCGCAGGCCTCGTCCTATGACCAACTCAGGATCAAGGATTGGTTTCATGGGGCAACGGGCAAGCAAGTGCATCCACCTTCCAGAAGTAAATCGTTGAACGCTCGATTTCGATTAGGTGGCGTTTTCCATCCCATTTGTGCCACAACAGGTGGGGTCGTCAGTATCGCGACGGGAAATGCTTTTGAGCGTAACAAGTGCCAATTGCATGAAAAAAATCTGATCGGCATTTATCAACAGAAAGATCTCACGGTTTTAGCTTTTGAGTATCAACCGGTTCCCCAGTTGATCTTTGTGCGGGTTGCCTCTTTTCGCGATACCGTGCCTGTGCAGGTTGACGATTTTTTGTCGCTGGGTAGCGACTTGACTCAGGTCTTGGAATTGGGAGATCGCCGAGGCCAGAAAGAATTGTCGTTACTCCAAAAGATTGTCAAACCGCATGCACGCACCACATCAGTGTGGGCTTCTGTGGCGGGCGTACAATTGCCCGTCAAGTTGCTCAGTTTGACACTTGGGGGTGAGCAGGATTTTGAAGTGAAAGCGGAGTTTCAGTGGAGGATCGGGAGGCAGGTTCCTGATGCAGTATTCGATGCTGAAAATCTTGGCAGCACATCACCGCTCGCCTTGTGGTCAGAAGCACTGGACGCACGCTGAATGCATCGTGGGACCGTTGGAAACATTGCAAGTAACGGCTTGCAATGAAATGGATTCAGCGTCGTGCAGTTGGGGTCAAGATCCGAGTTGTCGCATCACTCGTTGCACAATCTTCTCGATGGCTTCCGGAGGCATGACGAGAGTTTCGTCAAGCTCTGCAACCTCTGCCACTAAATTGTCTATTTCGCGTTGGGTACGAGCGACGGCATCTTTCTGCTGTTCGGATAGTGGGACTCGGCCAGAGCCCAAGTTCCAGCCTCTGGATCTAGCTCCAGCGCGAAAACCCTCAGGGAATTCCCCAAGCGAAATCATTGCATCAAATAGTGGCAAGAGCTGGTATTGCAAACGCATCGCCTCCTTGATGTTGCCAGAAACCACACTGCGGTGGATAGCACGGGTCAATTCAGGAACAACACCGCTGGTAGCATTGGTACCCCCGTCTGCGCCGGCAATCAACATTGGCGCTAGCGCAGCGTCCCAGCCTGTCAGAAAAGTAAAATCCTCACGCAGAGGTTTGATCGCCGCAATCATGCGCAACATGTTCGGCAGATCGCCGGAAGAGTCTTTGATCCCGATAACGCGAGGGCACTCTGAAGCAAGTCGAATGACGGTGTCGACTTCGATGGGTGATGCAAATAGTGGAATGTTGTATAGCGTAACGTCAATGGAAACGTTGTCAGCGATCTCGCGGAAGTATGCGTAAACACCTTCGCTGCTAAGTCGGTAGTAAAATGGAGCAACGATGGCGACGGCTCGAGCCCCCATCGCACCGTAGGCATCACAAGCATCGATGGTGGCTTTGACGTTTGCTTCTGCAGCGCCCGCGAGTACGGGGACTCGGCCACCAGTTTGCTCAACGACGATCTGAACGATTCTTCGACGTTCTTCGGCGGTGAAGCGTACAAACTCACCTGTGCTACCGTTCGGATACAGGCCATCGACACCACGTTCAATCAGCCAGTCAACGTAGCCGCGAAGACGTTCTTCATCGACGCGACCTGAATCATCAACTGGCGTGATGTTGGGCGTAAGGATCCCGGTGATTGGTTGTGGCATAACTTGTGATTGGCAAATAGCGTCAGTGATGAATAGCAGGCGAACAGAGTGCTTCTCGGCAAACCTGCTCTGGCACTGTAATCCAAACAACTAAATAAGCGAGGCAATTACGAGTGCTACCACGCTCATCAGTTTCAGGAGGATATTGAGTGACGGTCCTGACGTATCCTTGAAGGGGTCACCCACGGTGTCGCCCACAACGGCAGCTTTGTGAGCTTCGCTACCTTTGGACAGTACCACGCCGTCGACCTCAAATCCTTCCTCAATCATCTTTTTGGCATTATCCCACGCACCGCCAGCATTTGATTGGAAAAGTGCCATCAGCACACCACTGACAGTTACTCCAGCAAGCAGTCCTCCTAGCATCAGAGCATTCGTGTTTCCACTAAGACCCCAAGACTCAGGAAGCCATTTGGGAACAAACCCGAAAGCAACTGGAACAAGTACAGCGACCAGACCAGGTAGGATCATCTCGCGGATCGAGGCCCGAGTTGAAATGGCAACACACTTGCCGTACTCTGCTTTTCCGTCGGCTTTTTGAAATGTCTGCTGGTCAGCTTCTGACCAGTCAGAAAATTCTTCGCCTTCGTTTTTCTGCATCACCTGCAAATCCATCAGCTATATTTTGAAAAAAACCTGGTTTATCTATTAACCCAAGATTTTGTCCAAATTCTTTAAGGTTTCCAAGTCCAAGAGAAGGAAGTCCAAGCATACCTAATCCTGTGCCAACAGCAGCTAGTTTACCACCTGTTAACAAACTATCTTTTACTACATCTCCTAACGATGGAGTTCCAAAACCCATTGTTCCAGATTCGTAACCTAAGTTATCCATAGGATTGTAGCCTTGCACTGGTGTATTACCAGAAAGACCAGGAGGTGTACCACCAAAAGAAGTCCCGCCACTAGACGATAAATTAGTTCCAGGTCTAAAAGGTTTTGTTTTACCAGCACCTACTTTATAACTTGGTGCTCCGTAAGCAAAAGAAGGTATACCTTTTGTAGGTATCCCTTTTCCCCCTCCTAACATTGCAACTAAATCTTTATCAAGAACTCTAGCAGGACTGTTATAACCATACGCCGATGAAGATGTAGGAAATAATTGTGGGTTAGTTAATGGAGGCATCTATCTTCTCCCTGCTATGTCTTGAGTGTTTGGATTAGAGCCAGCTAAAGCTTGCCTTCTATCACGCTCTGAATATATTGTATCATCAAAAGTTTTTACATTTGGTAATCTTGTTGGTGATGAAGATCTAGAGCCAATTGGATTTCCTCCAAGCTGTCTCGCAACATTAGTTGCTATATTTGGAACAAGTTCGGCAACTTCACTTCCAATATTAACAAGATTTTTTGGAATATTTTTTACATTTTCTAAAAAAGCAGGAACGCCCTCTTTAGATAAATCTATTTTTTCAGTTTTTAATTTTCTTGCATCTGGACCTAATCTTTTTTTATCACTTTGTTTGTCTCTTGCAGAATTACGCAAATATGTTTCTAAACTTCTATTAAAGTATCTTATTTTATCCGGAACAGTATTTCCTGCTTGAGGAAGAGTAGATTCTGTTAAAGCTTTTAAAAACCAAGGTTTTCTAAATAATTCACCTAAACCTTCTATTCCTTGTTTTAAAGCCATAAGACCTAGAGCACCAAAAGCAGATGTTGAAAGAGTAAAAAGACCGGTAGCAAAGCCAATAGGTGCACCAGCTAACATAACAGCATAAGCAGTAGCTATAAGACTACCCATATCGTTTGTCTTTCCAGATATTTTTGCAGCTTTAATAATTTTAGATAATTGTTCAAATGGATTTTTTCCTGCTCCTTCAAAAATAAGATTAAATCTTTGTGGATCAAATGACCCTAAGACTGCATCAACATTTGAATCTTTAAAAGCATTTACTATTTGTTTTATATCTAATTCATCAGTTTGACCTAATGAATCAAATCCTAGTTCTCTAAAAAATTTATCCATTAAACGAGATTGCAATTGTTCTAATTCGTCACTTTTTAAATTATTAATTATTTTTTGAAGTTCTGGCAAAGGAACATTATCAGAAAATAAATCATCTATAAATTTTGTAAAAACAGGTTCACCAATTTTTCCATTAGTAGAAGGCAATCTATAGCCGTTTTTTTGAATTATATTGTAAAAAGCATTACTGTCATAATCTATAACTTTTTGTTGAGCTTTTTTAAAACTATCTAAAGCCTCATCAAGGTTTTTTGTGCTTCCATTTTTTAAAGCATCTTCAACTGTAGTTAAGCTATCTTTTAATTCATCAGCTAAATTTCTAGGAAGTCTGTCCAAACCCAATACAACATCGTCTAATCTTTTACCAAAATCTTTAACTTTATTTGCTGTTTCTTTTCCAAATATAGACTCTAAAGAACTTGAAGAACCAGGTTTTCCTGATCCATAATTATCATTTCCTAACTCTCTAATTACTTTTCTTACATTGTTTATATCTACACCACCGTCTTTATTTAACATTTTATAAAGTGTAGCTCTACCAATTTCATTTCTTACAAAAGTTTCTATTTCTTTTTTAGACATATTGCTATCAACAAAATTAATTTTTTTTTGTGCAGCTAGTTTTTCTCCTGCCCTTGATTTAGGTCTAAATATAACTTCAGATATTTCACTTTGCATTGGACCTTCTAGTATTGCATCAAAAGCAGTTGCTTGAGGACCTTTAACAGTTTTAATTGGCTGTCCTGCACTATCTAAAGCAATATCTTTATATTCTTTTCCCATTTTTGCACTTGGGTTATATATTTTTTGCTGACCTTTTTTTACTGTTTCAGTAAAATATTCTATAAAAGTTTCTAGATTTTCTGGTTTATTTGGATCTAATAAAACATCTACTAAGTCTGTATAATTTGCATCACCATTTGCAATCCTGACAGCTAACTCTCCTAAACCATATTTTTCAAACATCTCCATTTGAGTTCTGTTATCAATTGTTAATTCTTTAACAGCTGAATTATATTCGTCCATTTGAGACAAACCTTTGTTTATACTAGCTTTAAAACTGGGTGATGATAAACCTGCTTTACCTAAAGAAGAATCTATACCTTTAAGTGATTGACTAGGAATAATTTTTCCTTTTTTTCCTAAATTTATAACATTATCTAATACAGTAGAAGCTTGATCATTGTCTAGAATAGCAGCGTCCCATAATAATCTTGTATCAAATTTAGAACCTTGCACTCCATCTAAAGAAATTCTTCTCATTTGTTGAATAAGTAAATTAGACTCAGTTGCAGATATATATAAAGGTTTTATTATATTTCCGTTTTCATCAATATTATTCCAAATTTTTGCTAAAGGGCCTCCTTCTTCTATTAAAGCTTCAGGAAAATCTTTTTTTACTTGTTTAATTCTGTTTGTTATGTTCAGAGTACCTATAAAATTCTGAGAACCTCCATCACTCATCAATGCTATTCTTCCATCATCAGTCATTAAAAAACGTAAATTTTCTGAATTTTTTCCTCCAGTTGCATAAAGATTTTTTACATACTCTTCTTGATTTAAAGTAGCTTTATTAGAACTACCGGCAAATCTTGCTTTTCTTGGGTTTTTTGCCATTATTTCGACAGCTTCTTCAATACCTACAAATAATTGATCAACATTTCTAAAAGCTTCTTTACCTAAAACATCTGCTACCTGCATTGCTTCTATGCTTCCTAAAGCTGCTGCTTGATTAACAACGTCATACATGTCTGCAATATCGTCTATAGGTAAATCACCTTTTTGAGCAAGATTTAATATACCGGATAAAGAATCTGCTATACTACCTCCAACTTGCTCTCTGTTTTTTTTAAGACTATTTTGTAAATCTTTTCCTCCTTTTCTAACATATACTTCAATAATTTTCTGTAATTTACTGTCGCTTATATTATCTAAATCACGAGGAAATGTTTCTTTAATTTCTTTAAAAACATTTTTTACATTTATTTTATCTCTTTTAACTCTGCCTAAAGTTATTTGATCTAATGCTGCAAAAAGTCTTGCCCTTGTTGGGTTATCAATTTCTTCAAATATATTGTTTATATAACCTCTTTCAATTGCATCCATAACACTATTTTCATCAGCTTTTAAAATTCCTGTTTTTTGATATCTTTCATAAGCTTTTTTACCGTAAACTTCTTGTGTAAGTTTTGATGCTTTTCGTCCTCTTATTAATCTTCTTGTGCCCATAGAAGCTGCGTTTCCTAAAACTGAAAAACCGCCAGCTAATTTTGCTTCTCTAACCCCCCTGTCAAAAACATCTGACATAGATTCTTCTTGTATTTGTTGAATAAATTGTTGTCCTTCATTAAGAACATTACCAACATATGCTCCAGCTCCAGCACCTGCTGCATTAGCGGCAATTCGAGCACTATCTGTTAATGTTCCTGGAAGATAACCTCTAAAACCTTTTCCTAACATTTCTGCTAAAGGAGCTGTTTTTCCTAAAAAACCTTTTTTAAATAATTTTTTTGTTTTACTTTTGTCAGAAACAGCTCTTTTAAAAGCTTGATCAGCTTTTACTTCACCATAAATTGAAGCAGCAACGACATCTCCAAATTCCCCAACAAATTCAGAAAAATCTTCGCCTTCTAATCCTGCGGCATCTATTGCTAATAAATTATTTCCAGAAGATCCTTTTAATGGATTTCCTATTCTAGACCTTTGTAAATTTTGTTGCCCTTTAGGTGTTAAAAGAAAATTTCCCATTTGATCAACAACGTAACCTTCTTTCCCTACTTGTTGGTCTAAGTAATTTGTTTTTTCTTTAAAAGTATTTGTTCGTGCAAACTGTCTTCTAAAAGCATCGTTAGTTACGCCACTTTTATAATCAGCACCTCTAAATTTTCCTCTTTTATCATAAAGTCCTTTTGACACTCTTCTTTGTGGAACTAAAGAATTACTTCTTTCTATTGCGTAAGCAGTTGCTTCTGGTTCAGAATCAAATGTAGGAAGGGTTCTTCCTGTTAATGGATCTTTAGGCCCGTTTCTTTTTACAAAATCTTCTAAAAATCCTACATCAAATTGACCGCCTGAACTATTTACAGTAGGAATTGTTAACCACTTACCATTTTCCATTTCAAAAGTTGTAGATCTTTCAGAATAATTTTCGCCAGTTTTTTTATCTTTATAAATAGGTCTTCCAGAGGTTGTTTTTTTTGCATCTTTTATTTGTTGAGTAATTTTTTCTCTTGAACTTTTTTTATTACCCTGTAATTGATTTCTAAGGTTAGCTTCCTCTGAAGCACTTAAAGTTTCTGATTCTTGAATAACTTTAACGTAACCACCACTAGAATCTTTGTAAAATTTTTCAACAGTCATTAAGAACCCCTAGCTACATCAATTGTTCTTATAATTGCATCTTTTGGAATATCACTTGCACTTACAGATTCAAATTTAAGCCTGCTAGATTGAGGAACGGCTAACCTTGAGCCGCCTCTTTTAATTTCACTAGAAAGTCCTTTTTCAATATCTAAGACTTCATCCATGTAACCGCTTTGTTCTGCTTGAGCATAAAGGGCTTGCAATGCTGTGTTAGCATTTTGAGATGGTTTTTCAAATATATGCAATAGCTCGTCTAAAGCTAACCATGCAGATGTCATATCTGTAGTAGTTCCTAAAACATTTACAATATCGTCAGCTCTTTTTCTGTCAGCATCAGAAATAGTTCTGTTTGATTCACCTAATAAAACTGTAATGTTTTGTGCTGTAAATCTTTTTGCCCACCTACTCATAACTTCAGCAGCTATTTTTTGTGATTCTTCAGTTAATATTGGTTGACCAAATTCATTAGTTAATTCTTGACCAAAAGTTGGAGATTGCGGATCATCATCTATTTGAAATTCTATTTCAACATCAAGTCCTCTTGATGTTCCAGATAAAGCATTCATTGATCTAATAATGTCATTTGCTCTTTGGGCTAAACCAACAGTATCTGGTCCTAAAAGATTTCTTACGTTCTCTATTTCTTCTTGAGTTTGCTCAGTGTATCTTTCAGCTCTATAAATTTCAGACATAACTGGAGCTAAATCTATATCAGCTGTAAGTCTTGTTTCTCCTTGTTCATTTTCAAGAAGCCTTACTTGGTATTCCAAACCTTCATTAGAGTTTCTAGAATACATACCTGGAAGTTTTATGCCAAAAGATTTTTCATGCATAAACGGAGACGGACCGGTGTCTGCTTGCATATCAGCATAATTTTTTTCAATTTTAGAAAGTGTTAAAGCATTATCTAAAGCAGCTTCTTCTATTTCCATAGCACTTGGACCACTTAAATCTCTTCCAGCTAACGTAGCTTGTCTAAAGAATGTTTCGTCGTCCATATTTTCTGGAGCAAACTCATAACCTTGATCACTTAATTTTCTTACTTCTAATGGAGTAACTGGAGTTGGAGTTAATTCCCACTCTCCACCAGGTTTTCTAAAAGCCATTCTTTGAGCTGTTGCAGCTTGTTGTTCTTCATAATCCATTTCTGCTAAAGTTTTAGCATTTTGATAATTAGACATTGTTTTGCCTGGGTCATTATAATCTATAGGTAACATTCCAGCTTGAGCTTCAGCATATTTTTTAGCTCTGTTTTCTTCAGAGCTTTCTATAGTATATCCGGGCTGATCTCCACCAACAACAGCCTCAGCAGCTTCTCCAGATAAATAACCTGCTGCTAAACCTACTGGTAATGCACCTATTCTAGTTCTTTTAGGTATAGCTGTTGCTATTGTACTTAACAAACCTCCGCCTAATTGAGCATTTCTTTTTATTCTTTGTTGAAAAGGAGTTGCTTTAGTAGATGCAATATCTACATCTTGGCCTCTAGTTAATTGAATATCTTCTAAAAACTGAGCCTTGCTACTTTGTTGATAAGGATTTTGTTGTAAATCACTAATATCCATAGTTGCAATAGCCTCAGCTGCTTCACCAGTTCTACCGGTTTGTTCTTTAAATACTTCATATAATAAAACATTGCTTTCAGGACTATTTCCAATACCAATTTCTTCTTTTGTCATAGGTTGAATAAAAGAGACATTTCCACTTTTGTCTGTTTTTGTATTTCTTTTAATCCATTTTTTAAATTCTTTAGCGTCGTCAAATTCTTTTATTTCATTCTTTTTAACTTCTTTAGTTTTTTTCTTAACTTCTTTAGGAATTTGTTTTAAGGAATCTGTTAAAGAATCTAATTCACTTTGAATATCTGTAGGTGCTGAATTAGCAATAATAGCATCTGTTATAGCACCAGACATAATAGGATCTCTTGGAATATCACTACGTTCTGCTGCATATCTTCTTTTTCTATCTTCTTCACCGTTTCCTGCTAACGCACCTATTCCTCCAATAATCGGAAGAGCAGTTGATGCTGCTAAAGCTTTTTTTCCAAAAGGAGAAAGGCCAACAATTCTTTTTAAATTTGAAAGTCTTTTTGGTTGTATAATAGGAGGTCTATTCATTTTTTAATCTCCTTTACAGCCAGTCAAAGTAACCACCAGATTCAGGAGGTGGTGTTCCAGCAAATTGATTAGTGTATGTAGGGTTGCCAAAAGTTTGTTGCATAGGGCTTGGTGCTGATCCTTGTGCCATACCATAAGTCATTGTGTTTCCAGGTAATAAACCAGCAACCTGGAATTGTTGTAAAGTTCTATTGATTGGATCGTTATATATGCTCATAGCGTTAGCTCTTTGTGTATCATACACAGCTTGCTCATAAGCCCTAGCAGTTCGTCCGGCAGAACCTAAAGCATTAGCATCATTATACATTAAGTTTTGTAAGTTGTTTCCATAACCAGAAAATGCACTTCCTAGATTAGCCATTGCAGGTGCAAAATTTCCTAATCCTTGGCCTAATCCAACATAACTATTTGCTGTTGATCCAACATTTCCAGAAAGACCTGACAAGAGAGCTGCTAAACCACTTCTTGTTTGTCCAAATGCTTGACCTAAATTAGCCATAGTAGGACCAGCTTGTCTTAATGCTTGTTGTTCTAAATTAAATTGATTTTGTGCTTGATTAAATGCAGTTCCTAATCCTGCATTTAAAGCTTCTCTTCTAGCTTCTTGTTGTTGTTTCGCCAACTCTAAACCTAAGAGACCAGCTCTTGCAGATCCTCTTAGACCGCTTTGAGCAGCTTGAGTATTTAAATCAGTTATTTTTTGATTATAAAATTTATCTACATCTTCTAATTGATCGTCAACTACTGATCTCATGTAAGGATTCATATAATTATCAGCTGCTCTTTGATCAAAAGAACCAAGGCCAGCTTGCAACATATTCATACCTTCGTATATGCCACGTTCCGTTGGAGCTAAACCACTACGAGCCAACATAGCTGCATCTCTTTGACCTCCAATAGATTCAGAGTAAAGAGGATAAGCATCTCTCATAACAGATGCACCTTCCCCGATAAAAGGAACGGCACCTTCTGTCATTTCTATACCTCTGTTAAAATAAGGTAAATAAGACCCTACTCCACTTGTCAAAAGATCAATACTGCTTTGCTCTAAAGGATTAAAAGGAGCTATTTGAGTTGTTAAACCCTCAATTGGTGGAGAATTTGCAGTAACAGAATAAAGTTGATTAAATAAAAATTCTTGAAGAGCCCTTATATAGGGATCAGCCATTTGATATTCAACATTACCTGCTGGTACATAATCTGTTGCGTTAGGTAAGCCTTCTATTGAGCTAGTAAAATCTACCATTATTTTATCTCCAAACTATTCATTAGCTCATACATTTTTCTTACTCCTTCAGCACGATCTCCTTCGCCCATACCTCTTACAGCATCAGCTGTCATGACAAATTCACCATCAGATAGTCTTGCAGGAATAGAGTCACTTGTTCCTGTTCCTGGTCCACTGGCTTCTCCACCATCTCTTAAATCAACACCTCTACCTTTTAAAATATCAGCTTGTGTTATTTCTCCGTCATTATTTAAATCAGGAAAACTAGCTAAACCGCCTTTAGCGTATCTAGAAAAAGAAATGTCCGGAACTCTTCTTGCTACTTCACCACCATTAGCCATGCCATTATTAATAGCTACATTAGGTTGTGTGTATGTTGGGTATAGTTGATTAGGATCAATAGTTTTAAATTTCCCGCCAAATTGATTTTCTATATCCATTCTAGCTTGCATATTTCTAGCTTGAACATCGTTTTGTGCATTATTTACAGGAAGATTTGTTGGTTGTTGAAGAGCTTGAATTAACATCAACATTCTGACACTTTCTGGTTTTAAATTTCCGTTTTTATCAAAAACTTTATCAGATTTTTTTCCTGTAGGACCGTTGTTATAATCTGCTAAGAAAATCATTATATCTTCGTCAGTTAATGAAGATAAACCTTGTGAATTTTTTATTTGTTCTTTATAGGGATTATTTATAATTTGCGAATAGTTACTGTCTGTTTGACTATATTGACCTAAACTACCTAAACCAGAACCTAATCCAATATTAGGAATTGTTTCAAGAGGTTGACCTAGTAACTTAGATCCTAAATAATTTCTTAATTCCATATCAGCGTATTGATCAGCTTGAGGAAACCCTAATGCATCCATTATTTTTCCTTGAGCATACAAACCACCTACATCTTGCAATGTATTTTTAATATTTTCTCCACTATGCAAGATTGTCCTGTGACATAAGCTATCCCATCGTCTGGTCTAACTATACAATTAGCTAAAGCGTTCCTTTCAGCATGTATCATCCAAGCATATTTTTCTGGACGAGATGTAGGCAATGAATCATCATCTACATTTTTCGGATAGCCATTATAACCGACTCCCAAAATTCTGTTCAAACGATCTGTAATTACACAACCATGTTGTGTATGTATATCGTGACTGCGTTGCGAAGCAACTTTAGCCAATCCCAAAAAATAATCTGTCCAGCTAGGTCTCATGAAATATTATAGTTCCTCTAAATTAGCACGCAACCCTGGACGACGTTTTTTCTTTTGTTCAGTATGGTATAATAGAAATTTAGAGTAAAGATTCAAATCCCATAAATTCTTTTCTGTAAAATTTTTTTTGAAGTCATTATCCATATCTTGAAAGATAATAGAGTCTTTGGCCTCACTATTATTCAGTGTTTTCATTTTCATGAAAGGATCTGTTGGTATATATGGCCATCGTCGTACTTTACATATATCTCGTATACAAACTTCTATATCTTCCATAAGATATACATTAAAATTCTTTATTTCATGAAACGTTCTATAATAATCTGCTTGTGTAATTTCTCTATTACCTGATCCGATTAACTGCCTAATAAGCCAGTTAAAATCTCCATGAGACTTAGGGGAATTTATAATCCATTCTTCAAAAGTATCAAAAGAAATAGCCTGATGAGTAGGTTCATGTTCAGACTTCTTAGATTTTATATATTTAAAATGAGAATATAGTCTATCCAGAGGATTTCTTAATATCATATAATATTTAAAACTTGTGTTGGGATATAGATCATTCAAATCTTCACGGAAAGTTCTAAATCCATTTGATCCCACACTATGTATCAGTGTCCTATTACTAGAAAAATCGTCAGTTAATACTCTATATTTTTTCCCATGTGGAAACACATAGTTAATATTTTTGTTATTTTCTGCTCTTCTAGCAATTCTCAAAAGACTATTAAGAATATATGTCCCACCTGATCTTGGAACATGTAAAAATACAGGAAGGATGCTCATTCTATAATTTCCATCTTTAAAGGAATATTATATATTTTAGCAGCAGCGTAAGGGAATCCAGAGCCCCAAGGATACACACTGAAAGAATTGATACTTTTAGCTAAAGTCATCAAGTAAAAATCAAGAACTACATATCTAAATTCTATTTCTTTGATAGTGTTATGATTGTCTGTGTGAGCTATTAGCCCTGGTTGAGGCGAACAATGCTTGCTATTTTGATGCATTACAACAAAGTTATCAATATTTTTTTTAGAAACATATTCTTTAAACTCGTTACTATCTGCTATAATAACTGTTCTTTTGTTCTTTGATATTTTTATGCATTTTCTTACTAATTTTTCATAATCTATATTATAATTTTTAAAATTGGTTTGATTTATAATTTGAGGATTTTCTATGTTCATTTCTTTTTTGAGAATGTCATGATCCCCTAATCTTAAATGAATAGCATTGTAATTTTTAGGCTTGAGTTTATATTTTTCTAATTCAATTTTAGCCATAGATCTGATGGAGTTAGAAAAAACAATATTAGATTTCATTAATTTTTGTGTTGTTTTTAGCGGGACATATTCTTCAAATTGTTGGATAACAGTTTTATTGGGTTCTGGAAACAATTGATCAGCATACATTGAAGATATATAGATATAATGCTTATTTGGTTGATTTAGTAAATAATCAAACTTATCTTTTAAATGATGTAAAGAATAATTTGTGCCATGATCTTTGACTGTTTCATGATAAATATCTACTATATATTTTTTAGGAAAGTTTCTTTTATATTTAGATTGAATATGCTTACCTATAGGATGATGGAAAAAGCTCATGTGCGTACTAAAATTAAATCTTTCCGATATATCATATAAATGTAAAGAACCTCTCAGGAAATCACCTAAGCCGCTAGTGCTATTATCGTGATAGCAATTGATAACTGTTTTATCTTTAGCTTTATTGTAGTCTTTAATTTTTTGATCAGAATATATTCTATTTTCCCTTTTCCCATGTAAAACATAATGTTTAATCGCATCATCTTCACCAGCAATTCCTGCTAAACTTAAGTCTGGATGTATTTCTAAATAATATTCCCAATCAAAATCTTTGGGTAAATTTGTTCTGACTAAATCATCATAAGCTTTACTCATTGTTTAGGGTCCATTCTATAGTTTTGGTCATGGATTTTTCAAAATCTAAAGGAGGTCGCCAACCCATATTTTTAAGTTTGTTGCCGTCTAATGCATATCTTCTATCATGTCCAGGTCTAGTTTTATGAAAATCTACATATTCTAATATAGGTTCTTTATTCATAATCGATCCAATTTTTTTAACAATTTCATCATTAGCTAATTGATCTTCGCCAACAACATTATAGTGTTCTCCAGGTTTGCCGTGATTAAATAAGAATACAGTAGCATTAGAAGCATTACGAGCATGTAACCAATGTCTTTCCCCAACATATTCTACATTATTATTTTTGTCTATTTTTGCATGTATTGGTATTTTGATATTATTGTTTATATTATATATAGCTTTGCTTACTAATTTTTCCTTATTTTGTCTTTCGCCAAACATATTCATAGTATATGTGGTCATAATTGGTAGTCCGTATGTAACATGATAGCACATGCCTGCTGCCCCTTGACCACATTTGCTTCCACTATAAGGATTACTAGGTCTCCATCTATCATTTTCTTTAAAGTCATAATCCATAGGAGCAGGACCAAAAACTTCATCCGTTAAATAATTTATCATCAAGGCTTCTGGGCATGTATTTCTATACCATTCTAGTAAATTTACAGTACCCATTACATTGTCTTCAAAAAATTCTTTTGGGTTTGTTATGCTTCTATCTACATGACTATTTGCAGCAATATGAGCTATGTAATCTACTGGTCCTATTTTTTCGCTAAGACTTTGTGATATATCATGCCTTAAATCATGATAAACTATATCTACCCTATGAGGATATTTTTGCACATGAGTACTGTTGGTAATACGTGTCATGTCTCCAATATTATGTAATCTACATAAAGCAATAACATGCCAACCCGTATTGCATAAGACTTCCTCTATAAAA
>WLWG01002356.1_pt1 | contig 14572 bp, 25 predicted proteins | sample 6712871 | NCBI WGS metagenome assembly WLWG01 (sample SAMN12718693, study PRJNA515312) | sponge metagenome | isolation source: marine sponge | host: Mycale hentscheli | place: New Zealand: South Island, Marlborough, Capsize Point | collected 2003-05-01
TTTCCACTGTTTACGTATCAGATTTAGTTCTAAAATCAGATTCGACCATTGTTTGGGACTTATGTTTGTCCCGACTATAGTTACCTTTTTCATAATCTATACATAGTTTACCTTCTAAATGGTCCATCTCGTGCTGTATGCACCTTGCTGCCAAGTTATAAAAGGTCTTAACTATTTCTTCTCCTTCCTCATCCTGGTACTTTAGAGTGATTCTAATGTACCTTTTTACTTCTCCTTGTTTGCCGGGTGCAGATAAACACCCTTCAAAATCTGTTATTGATTCGGTTGACTTCTTAATTATTTCAGGATTAATAAAAACCTGGGGATTGTCTCCAGCTCTATTAACATCCATTACAAACATACGCAGCTGATAACCTATCTGTATTGCAGCCAAACCTATACCGTGATGCTGATACATAGCTTTATACATAAACTTAATTAACCTACTAGTCTTATCATCTAGTGGAAAAGGTACGTCATTACTCTTTGATCGTAAAAATACGTCAGGATACTTGACCAATTCTATGTACATAGGTGCCCCGCAGTCTCCCGTGAGGCACCCATTGGGCCCTTATCCATTATGGATTCTATCATTGTTTATAAGTCGTTGATTGTAGATGTAAAAATTTTGCATCCTTTTTTAAAACTACACGCCAAGCAGCTGAACTATTAGCTTTGCTTATTAATTTACTTTCCTGCAATTCTATTTTACCAATTTCATTAAGGCCACCTTGATCATTCTCCATATAGATAAAACAATCTGATATAGATGTTCCTTTGTTACCGTTAGTGAACTTGTCTAGTATCTGCTGCAGGTCTCTTAATCGTAGACTCATCTAACTTCCTTCCTATTTTTTTAATTAATTCATACCACTTACGGCCCCACATCTCTCTCATTTCACCGGATGTATTCCAATAAGCTTTAGCTATGTTATCCAGTCTTTTTTGATCTTCCTGTATAATACTCATCCACCCTCCTTAAAAAGTTATGCATATGTTTTTGGAACTCATTACCTTCAATGACAAACTCTTGATAATAATTATCTTTGCTACACATCATAATCACCCCTTTGGTAATTTGTGTATTAAATAATATATTATGAGCCATAGCGTAAGCTGCTAGTTGAAGACAATAATCTCCAATCCACTCCTTACGTTTTGGTTTATTGGTTTGCTTGAAGTCTATAATGGCATCCTGTCCTTTGTGAATGCCTACTAAATCTGTTTGGCCTGCGTACAGGCCCGGGTAGTACAACGTACATTCCGTCCCGTAATACTCGGTCATATTAGATAAGCCGCTTTGAATAACTTGTATGGCCATATTGTGAGCTTGTTTACCTACATTGGTTTGATCAACATAACCTTCTTCTAATACATACTTCTCTAATATCTTGTGCATTGCTGTGCCTCTCGCGGCACTCTCTTCCATAATCCGCGCTGCACTGTCCTCGCCTACCCGTAATCTCCACGCCGCTAACGATTCGCGCTTCTCGGCTGGCTGTGTAATATCAAGTATAGTTGTAACACTTGGTAATTTTTCTTTATCAAAGACATAGTGTCGTTTACCATTCACACTCTCTCGTTGAGTCTTTGGGTATCTAAAGCTATTATTTTTTTTCATTTGTCATTATCCATCGTAAAGCTGATGTAGTAGGATCAAAGCTATCAAACTTCGCACTACACCCGGTTAGTAATATTAAAATAACTAATACTCTCATATTAATTTAGTCCCATCTTCAAATTTTAAATCTCCTACAACTTTTAATCGTGGAGTCTTGTCCCAGTTAGTCGTACCAGGCATCATCTTTTCATACCAAGTAGGCTCCTTAATTTTTTTTAAATTCCAGGCATAATAACTACCACAAGGAAACTTATTAACATAACCTGGGATCTTATCTCCGCAGCTCTGTGTCAACGCATAGTATTTATCTTTTTCAATCGTAGCGCCACCCCAACTCTTAATTAAATCTACAGAATGGTATCTACATTTTAACTCCATCAAATAATTATTATTAAATCGATCCGTTCTATTACGATTAGGATCTAAAATTTTTTTGATGGGATCAGTTTTAAATACTTTACTATTTAATTCTTCTTCCATTAACATTTCATCTACGTGTTTATAAGTCATTTTGTTAAACTCCTATAGTGATCTAGATTATAAATATTATTTCTTTTTTCAATCGTTGAATAATGTTTTATGACCTTGGTAATTTTATCTAACTTAACGTGGGCATAAGGAAATAATATACAACAAACGTGAAAGGCATCACGAAACACACAACGCCACCTATATTGCATCTTGTGGCCATTCTTCCTGGGTTTTTTATTTAAGGTACCGCAGCCTAAAACTTCTGTTAGCCATACTAATACAGATTTATCAGTCATTGCAATCTCCATAGATATGCGCCAGCAATTATACTTGTTAACCACATTACCTTTTTTCTTACGTTCAAAATATTTTTTATAAGTAATGGTCCCTTCACCATCAAATAGTCCTGCAATGTATGCTGCCTCTTCACTTGTCATTTTTTATCCTTATATAAAACTTCTGTTTTGTCATTGTAACCATCATAATAATAACCAACGACCTCTTTTTTTCTGTTATATTTTTTTTTAGATTCTACTTTCTTGGGTTTAAATTTTGGAGTTCGGAGTTGTTGGGCTACAGGATTCCGTTTCACTGCAACCTCGCATATTTGGCCATTTCATTTAACTCCTCAATCGTAGGTTCTTTTATAGGAAGCTCACCTTGTGATTTACATTTATCACATTGAATGATCATATTATAAACTTTGTTATAACCATTGCCCTTACACTCTGGGCAAATATACTTATGATTAGCTACCTTTATTAGCTTTGCCATTTGATTTACCACCTTTGTTGTCCATAAAAAATCTAATTAATCTACCAATCATTTTAGATCTGGTCCTGTTTGTTTTATTCGCAAGTACACCTAGTTGTTCCCAATCATTCTTGGGTACAGACAGTGATTTGTATTTAGCTGGATCAGCCATTTGTTTCCTTTCTTGTTTTGATTATTCTCACATATGGGAATTTATCCTAAAATAAATAATTTGCAAGTGTTATTTTTTTAAGGTAGAAAGAAGGTCTCTTCTCACACCTTTTGTTTGTTCGTCCCTTTCTTGGGACGGGCAGACAACTTTAGAACAATTCTTAAGTAGTAATTTTACCTTCGTCTTTTACAGGAGTGCATTTATATTGTGGGTACAACTGGGAGTTGAGTATCATTTCTGGTGTAAAAATACTATCACTACCAAATAATAATTCATAAGCATCACCTAACCCATCTTGGACACATTCATAATAAGTGTTTTTGATTGCTGGGTATTCTGGTGGGTTCCTACATTCGCCCTCAACTGCAGAGCAGATGTAAACTATCAACATCCATTTCATATTATTTCCCCTGGCCGCGATACTTCTTGAATGATCTACGTTTAGATTTATTCATTTTGCATTTACTAGGATGACGTCCGATCGAAGTCTTGTGAAAGATAGCTTCGTGTTCCATATGTTCTTTCCACTTCCTAGCCATTACTCTTCATCCAACCATTCTTTGACAAAAGGTTTGGCACCTTTAGGTGTAGTTATAACTGGTAGATAAGTTATCTTACCATTGATGTGTTGTTCTAGATCTGAACCGCAGCTCATACATCTAAAAAATACTACATCGATATTTACCATCATAGTAAACTGATCACACGTTGGACATTTACCATTAACAACTTCTGTTTTAATTGTAATTTTATCTTTTGCCATTCTATTCTATTATCAATTTCTTAATACTCTTACTACCGTCAATGTTGTCCTCTAATTCTGCCATAGATTTTATACAAGAATATTTAATATTTGTTTTGCCAAGAAGTTTTAAATCACGTTTAGCAATACGACCCCGCTCCATACATTTTCCAAATGAAGGTTGTATACGTGCCTCTTTAATTTCTCCGTTAATCAGCATAAGTAAAGCTACAATCATTTCAGGCATTAGTGTGCACTCTTTCCATTTGCCCTAACTTTATCTTTTAAATCTTCAACATCATTTAATGCTTTTTCTAGTTGTGCTTTTAAAAATTCTATATTAACCTTGTTAGTCATATTTTGTTCTTGAGTTATTTCTAATTTTTCTGTTGTTTTATATAGGTCTTCAATCAACATATATTGTTCTTGGTCTGTAGGTAGTTGCTCTGACTTCTTAAGTAGGTCAGCCTCAAATAGCTCACGTGAAGTCTCTAACGATACCAACCTAGCCGTTAACTCGGTGTATGCAAACACGCCGGCTGCGACTAGCAGAATTAAGCTAGCAACCGTTTTCATCGGCATCTGCACGGCTGCTGATTCTGATATATTGAGTGGTTTATTGCTCATCTTTTGGTCCTATAAACTTATCGCCCATAAGTTTAATATCAGGATTTTCTTTTTTATAATCATCTTTAATTGAATCCCAATAGCTTCCTTCAGGTTTAATAATTTTATCATCAGGAATAACTATACCAGAACATTTAGAAACTAACAATTTGAAGTTAGGATTGTTCTTTAAAGTAGGGTTTTTATTAACTTTTCCACACATTTTCATCAACTCTAGCTGCTGTTTAAGTTCCATATTTTCTTGTTGAACAGCTTTAAATTCATCAGTACAAGCTGAACCTAGATAATGTCTCCAAGTTAAGCGTAAGGACCTATCATCAGAAGGGCTATTATAATTATTGTCAGGATTATTGTGTCTATACCTAGACTCCGAGTCCCTTTGTTCGACTGATAGGCTAAGGTCACCAGTGCTACAAGTATTAGTACCATTATTGAGATACTCATTTCTAGGATGTGCAGGTTTTATAAAACATAACAACACAAATAAAACAATTAACACACCTGTAAAATAATAATTCATCCTGGCTATCTCCATAGGTCACCTTAATAATTTATTTCTCTGTTAAGATCTTTAATATCATAACTGTGTTCTCTGACTTGATCAGCTAGTTGTCTGTATAAATTTTCTGCCATCTGCCACGTTGCTTCAGCAGATGACAGTCTTGTATTAATATCTGTGATATTTTTTTCAGCTACTTTTAAATCTCTTTGGAGATTCGTAATAGCTAGTTGATTAGAATTAATAGTATCTGTAAGATTGACAATGTAACGTACCCCTGTAAACGTCCCGACTAATACGGAAGCTACCACAGGTACCATTACTATATTTTTCTTTAACAGATCTACTAAATTCATAAGGCATAAGGTCCTTTATTAAAAAAGAATTGCTCCAATTACGAAAGCTGCTGCTGCAGCAAGAACACAAACTTTGTGGTTGTGCCATACGTTTATAGCTTTGTCTTTAATTTCATTTATCATCGTCTTCCTCCAAGTTTTTAAGATCATAGTCGTACATACCCTTCTCGTGTTCGTCTGTGATCCATTTCGCAGAATTTTCTACGGAGTATATTTTATCTGTTACTAATCTATTAATCAAGGTTTTGTTTGGGTCCACTCCCATAGAAGGATCATATATTTTTAGTCTATTATTAGGCTGTATTGCATAGTTACCATCTTCTAATTCTATAACGTGACCACACTTATGTTGGTCTGGCTTCTCTGAATAGCCAAAGTTTAGTTCGTTAAAGTCTCCTGCGCACCAATCAATTGTAAATAAATACTTACCCTTACGTTTTACTTTACGTCTAGATGTATATTGCATTGTACATCCTGCAATTTCATAGAAAGTTGTAACACTTACATTGTAACTAAAACAATCCCACATAACTAATTCATCAAGTGGTAATTCTTTTACTCCAGGTTTAGTACAGAAAGCTGATATAGGTGCTCTCCACCATAGACCACCATCTTCCATTAAGAAATGAAACATAGGTACTCTGTTTGGTATAGAACTAAAACCAAATATTCCTACCTCAAAATATTTATCGTGTGAATCTTTTTGATCTCGTAGATAGTTACCTCGAACGTAACATTCTATTATAGGTATGTTTGCATTTAGATATGCCATTACTTAATTTCACCCCAGTTAGCCCCCGACTCGTAATCTACTTTGTTAGGAACTTTTAATTCAACAGCAGCTTCCATTATCTCTATAATTTTTTCTGCCTTTTCATTAGACTCAACAGAAATATCTACTTCATCGTGAATCTGAATGTGTGGTATTATACCATTTTCATACAGTGCAACCATAGACTTTTTTGTCATATCAGCTGCGCTACCTTGTATTAATTTATTCAAAGCTTTGTAAGTAAACGCACGCTTTAATGGTTCATCATATTCTTTTCTAGCTAGTTCTAATGGTAATGGTTTAAACACACCAAATTGTACTGGCTGCCATAAATCAAAATGACAGGCACGTCCTAATAAAGTTCTAATCTTACCACGATCGTTTGCTTTACGAGATACATTGTCCATCAATTGTTTTACAAATGGTGCTTTAGTATGATATTGTTTTATCAATTTTTCTGCAGAATCTTTCATTAGTCCTAGCTCTGCCATTAATTTATTTTTACCCATACCATACATTAAACCCAAGTTAATTGTTTTGGCTTGCTTACGTTCAATGCCTGCCATATCTGCAACAACCTGGTGGAAGTCTGCATCACCTGCATTGTATGCTTCAACAATTTCATCTACACCAGATAAGTTTTGTAGTTTTGCATAGTGTACTAAAATTCTTGGTTCTTGTTGTGAGTAGTCAAACGATCCCCAAACAGTTTTTTCTTCTGGAATAAATATAGATCTTATCAACGGTCCGAGTTCCGGATGCCTCGCTGGAATCTGCTGTAAGTTTGGATTGCTCATAGAGAATCTACCAGTCACGGTCCCACCTGCATCTGATCGTATTTGATTTATGTCTGCGTGTATTCTACCATCAACTGCGTGTTTAGTTATCGAATCTATAAAAGTTGTATGCGCTTTGTTTATCTCTCTTGCATCTGCAATTAGTTTTGGTAACTCGTGCGGATGGTTTTGTAAAAAGTTTTTTGTAAAGCTAGGCTCATTACTTTTTTCTGTCCTGTCATAAGGTAACTTTAATTTGTCAAACGCTTTTGCGATGCTTCGAGCTGCGTGTATTTCTACTTCAATTCCTGTTAAACCTTTGATCTTACTAACAATTTTAGACTCACGATCCATAAGATTTTTTTTGATATTAGCTGCTTTGTCTAAATCAACTCTTACACCTTTGAATCTCATATCAACAAGACAAGGAAATAATCTAGTCTCCAGGTTAAATATATCCCACAACTCTTCTTGATATAATTCTGTCTCTAATCTTTTCCAAAGTTTAAGTGTAGACTCTGCATCACGTTCAGCATACTGACCTACAAATAAAGCAGGCAATCGCCACATATCTTTTTTAGGATCAAGGCCATATTCTTTTGCTGCTGCATTTAGAATACTTTCATCTTTACCCATACCTACATAAAATCTTGCCAGTGTATTTAATTGATAAGACAATCTATTCTCATCAATCAAAGACGCTGCTATCATCGTGTCAACAATTTTACCTTTGACATTAATTCCTGCTGATCTTAACCAACAGATATCATACATTGCATTGTGAAATATAAAGGTAGTATCAACCTGACTACAAACATCTTTTAGCCACGATAAAACCAGTTTTTTGTCCATATTACCGCCGGACTCGTGGTGGATAGGAAAGTAGCCTGACCAGCCCTCTACGGCCACCGCAATGCCTGCAATGTGCCCTTTTCCAGTCACATTACCAGAGCCTAGCTCTTTTAAGTGTGGATCATTGGTCTCTAAATCTATTGCTATTTCTTTTTGCCCTCGAAGATCTTTAAGTTCTTCAGGCATAACCCATTCTGTCTCTGGTGTGAACAGAGGTATTTGCGTGCTTCTCACTTATAATCCCTTTCAATAATCATCTCGATAAAATGAATAGCTTTTAATAGGTCTTGCTTCTTCCCCTTATCTCGATGTCTGATTACATATTTTATAACGCATCCCTCTGGATAAAGCAACTCGTTCTCAACTACGAATTTACTGGGCTGTATGACATATTTTTGATAATGACTCCCGCCGTGCTGCTTGTTCCAAACATCACCTAATGTTACCTTGTCATTTATTACACCTTTCTTTTTTAATTCTTTGTATAATTTTTTCATAATATATAAGCTCGATCAAAATCTCTTGGGTCCAAGACGTGCAATTCACGCTTCGCTCTTGTTGCTCCGGTATAAAATAATCTATGTAATTCATCCGGATCATAACTAAATGTTTCAAGAGCTGCGTTCGTTATATCTTGCATCAATAAAACTTTGTCAGCTTCTCCTCCTTTCGCTCCGTGTATGGTTGACATTATTATACGAGGATTTTTATTTAACGTTTCACCATTCGCCCTCATATTACGAATGTAATTCTCTGTGATAGGATCAAGTCCTTCAAAAGATTCAAACCAAACTGCTGTAACTAATAAGCCGTGATCTTTCTGACATTCTTCTAATGTGTATTTATTATCTGCGTGTAATGTTTTACCTTTTCTAAATCCTTCAAGTACATTTGATCCAAGGTATTCATAAATATTTTTTATCTCCAGGTGATTAAGTAATGCACCATTACGCCAAGACTCCCAATTGTTTAATGCTAACAATAGTTTTAAAGATATAGAGTTACGTCCTTTGTATTGATAGTACCAACCCCGCAGCTCACATACTTCTTTGACCTGATCGAGAAAATGATTTGCAGAAGATAATACTAACCAGTTACCCTCACTCATATCTACTTGTGTAATATCAGAATATCTTTTTAAGATTCCTTCTTCTTCTCTAGGTTTATAATCTTTATCAAATCTATTTTGTACTTGGTTAATTATTTTTTGAGACAGTTCGTGTATAGGTCCTCCAGGTATACGATAAGATTGATCTAGTGTTTGTATATCATCTACCTCTTCTTTGAGTGCTATGAAGTGATCTACATCCGCACCGGCCCATTTAAATATAGCCTGGTCATCATCACCTGCGATATAAGTTTTCTCTGCTCTGGACCAAATTTTTCGTACCATTTCCCACTGTAGTAATGATAGATCTTGTGCTTCATCTATAAATAAAACTTCAAACTTATTGGTAGTTTCTTTTAATAAAAAATCTTCTAGTAAATCATTAAAGTCTTTGAGACCTTTTTCTTTTTTAAATCTTTTAAGTTCTTCTGCTAACAAAAACAAAGTGCTACGTTCTATATCTAATATATTTTTTCTAGAATCATAATAGTCTAGAAGATCCATTCTTTTAACTGCAGCTGTATTTATAATTGTAAGGTATTCATTGTCAGAATTAAATGTACCATCACCTTCAGCAAATCTTGCAACCTTTATAGGTATACCACATTTCTCACCAAACTCTTTGTAGTCTTCACTTCCCATCATCTTCTCTCTCGTCATACCCAATTGATTAAATGCGTATGAGTGTAAAGTTCTAAAGTAAGTCAAATCATTATCTATGTCCAGGCCAAACTTATCAGCGGCCCTCGTTGCTGCTTCCGTTGCAGCTTTTTTAGTGAAAGAAAAATACCCTATTTGTTTAGGTCTAACGCCGTCCTGTATGAACTCGTCTACCAGATTCAATAGTGTGGTTGTCTTCCCGGTTCCCGGTGGTCCTAGTATTATTGTTTTCATATTTTTTTATTCTTCTTTTTAATATTCTATTTTTCATATTTAAATCATCGACTTGTTTTTGTAGCTCTTCTATCTTCAATCTAAATCTCAAATGCCAGTTCTTGCCAACATCCTTATCAAACATTAAAAGTTTTCTACTTGATACGGCGTTTTAGAAACAGCAGCTTCTGTTTGTTTCATTGTTTTTATTTTTACTAATCTTGGTTGTTGTTTTTTTATTCTCACTCTTTCTTCTCCTGTAAAGTTATCTAGTCGTTTTAATAAATTACCTGTTTTAGTTTTGTCCATCTCCCAATGATTTCGTTTACAAAAATTATAAAAGTCTTCCATTCTAAAATAAGTAAATTCTTTTTTTTCATCTGTGTATGGCAGCTTGTTAAATATATCATCCATTGTTCTTGCTGCTTGTCTGTTGGTTGTCCAGTCCTGCAAGAGTCCAGTAAGTTCATTAACTGGATCTAAAGACTCTAAAGGTTCTACTTCTTGTAAGTCTTGCATCATTGGTTTTAAAAAATGTTGTTTCCAATCTTTTGGTTTTGGTATGGGTACAATTAAATTAGCTTGATCAAGACAAGCCAATGCAAATAAGTTTGGGCTGTATAATTGTTCTGATTTTAATTCTATTCTTTTTTTATCTACACTTAAAAACCATTGTGGTGGATTAGATGAATACTTTGTAAGACTACCCAACACTGGCATTTCTTCTTCACCAAATCCTACACCAAATCTTTTTGTTCTACATAAACCTGATTGACATACTGCATTGATAGGTGCATCTTTACATCTATACTTGTCATAACCTTTTCTGTTTACTGATTTAATTAATTGTTGAACCTCATTATTACTTAATGGTGGGTCCATAAATTTCATATTAGCTTTTACAATTTCATCTTCCCAACTATCTGGATGTGATTGTTTATAATAAACTGCTACATTAAATAGTGCATTGTTTCTGGAACCCTCACCAAAACCTGTTGTTGCTAATTTGTTTAAGCAAGGGGGTCCTCCAGGAAATGCTTCTTCTATTTTTTTCTCTTCCGTTTTAATTTGTTCCACCTCTTCTTTTCTACAAGCCAAAACATCATAGAGCTTATAAAATTCCTCAAGTGTACAACCGGCGCCATTATCGTTGATAGCATAACGCAGTCCTTTCATTTCATTGTAGTAGGGTAGATTTAAAAAGTTACCAGTGTCCCCACGTTCCACTAGTATCTCGGTTTGTTTTGGAAATATTTCAGAGCCCTCATAACCTAGTATGATAGACATCTCTTTTAATTTTGATTGCATCAATGATGCAGGAATGTTTTCTTTTGTAAATAAAAATACGTGTGCGCCGCCTGATTTACTACGGCAAACTATTAAGGGGAGTTTATTATTCCTAATACTTTTAATGAGGCCAACGTGATCAAAGTTATATTCGTCAATATCAATGCAGCCCCACCTACAATCATTATTTTCTGTAATAGGGATGATTCCAAGGGCTGGTCCTTCTCCTTTAAGGTGCTTATCCCAGTGGTCGTCTGTGACGGTACCACGTACAATAAAAGCTTTTCCTTTTTGTTTTCCATTCTCTCCTCGCTCACCGGGTTGGTATTGTCCATAAGCGATTTCTAATCCTTGAAATATTGATTTGAATTTATCCATTATCATTTCTTAATTCTTTGTAAAGGGGGATCTCACAATCCCCCTCATTTTATTTAGTAAGGAGTTGAATCCTTAACTTTCTCTTCTACATCAGCTTTTGTTTGAACGGTCCCTTTAGATACATTTCCAGAAAAATCCTTTGCACTTAAATACAAAGCCTTATCTGCTTGACCTAAAATTCTGTCCTGCGTTACAACCCAGCCATACCAAGAACCTTTATCGTTCTTTTGTAAGGTAGATGCTAGATTATAAACAACTCCGTGCATAGGAGGTATAGCAAATCCCCCTTTACCATCAGCAATTTGTATGGTTTTCATCATAGAATTCCATTTTTTGCTAACGTTTAATTGAGTTGATTTCATTGTGATCAAAGCAGGTGTATAACCACCACCCTTTGTCTCAATCATTACATAGTAAGATGCTGTCTCTTCAAGATAATTACCATTTGGCAATCTAATCTTTGAGCCATCTCTCTTACCTGTTGCGATTACCGGACTGTTCGGTAGGTGAACTGCGACTGGAGCATATATGCAAAAGCGAGGTTCACAATGGCGTGCCAAAAGGAAAGACCCAAAAGTATTGGCAGCAGAGGCTATGCTAAGGTTACAGAGACGTATAGATGCATCTAGTGGAAGCGAAGCTAATACACGATGGGGTAAACACGGATGAATGACAAACCACAAGCAATGTCTGAAAAGCAAAAGCTTAAGAAAACTGCCAAACAAATTATTGGAATCATTAAGCAATCAGAAGAAAACTATAAAAAAAATGTAGCTAGAGAGGACGCAAGAAATCTAAGTTATTGGCGAGGTAAGTTTTGGGAGGGAGATGGGTATGCGGTGGCATCTGATATAGAAAACTATAACGCACAACAAAATGAAATCTTCCCCATTATAGATACAATCGCTTCTTCATTGGCCCTTGATTTGCCACAGTGTGAAGTTTTAGATGTTCGGCAGCGCACATATGATGTACCGAACAGGTTTACCGATACAACATTTACAGGCAGACGAATCGCATCTGTTTTAAACTGGATGGCTGATCGGGATAATTTAGATGATACAACACGAGAAGCCACTCTACACGCAATGTTATTTTCGATTGGTGGCGTTCGCAAAATAACCTGGTCTAAAGAACGGGGTCAGGTCATATGGCGTATGAAGATGCCATGGGAAGTTCAGTTTGATCCATCTGCACGCAGATTGACTGACATATCTTGGGCGAGTGAACGCTTCATGTTGCATGAATCTGTTGTTCGTCAGCGGATTGAATCTGGGTATTATGTTTTACAGAATGGCAAAGCGATTAAGCCTGACACGTTCCCAAGATCGTTGATCGAAAGCTTTTTAAACGATGCATATGATGACAAGCAATATGAAAAAGAAATGCTCAAAGAGTATGTGACTTTGCATGAGTATTGGGATTTTAGAAAGAAGCTGCTGTACCATGTCCATACCGGAACCGATCAGATACTGATGATAACTGAGCTACCATATGGGAATCCGTATGATCAGCTGGTATTCCATGATGGTGTTGGTAGACTGAGAGGTATACCAGATGTATCTCTGCTGGCTCCCTTGCAGCAAGACATAAATGAACTTGTATCAGCACGTCGAGAGATTGTACGACGACTACCTAAGCGTATGTTTTATGATAAGGCAATGTTTCCGAACGAAGAAGATGCCGCACGTTTTATGAGTTCTCAAACTTGGGAACCTGTACCCGTGGAAACAGATGGTCAGGCTTTAGTCGGTGATATGGTGTATGTCACTCCAGATATGCCAACCACATTTGATTTTAATAGACATCTTGAACAGGCAACAGTCAACATAAAAAACATTGCTGGTATGGCTGATTATCAGCGAGGCCAAGTAAAGAACATTCGCACAGCAGCAGAAGCCAATATGGTGCAATCATCTGTGCAGGGTCGTATGCAAGTTCGTACTAGAGTATTGACCAAATTTGTCAAGAGAGGTTTTGACAAGGCCATGTCGATCATGAGGTGGGCTATAGAGAATCAAGAAGCCTCTGGTGTGGATATGGAAATGATAACCAAATCTACACAGCTAGATGTAGAGCCAAATGTACTTGCACGAGAAATTGTCGAGTCTTCACCACAGTTTCGCATACTGCCGTTCAGTCCCCTCATGGAGGACAAGATTGTACGGAGAGAGCAGCTGGTTGCATTACTTGGTCAGTTTGCATCTACTCCATCAAACGAACAAGTGGATTGGAGAGAGATTACAAAAGAGCTTGTTGATATGTTCTCTGTACGTCCAAGCATCTTAAAAGATGATTATGATGTAGAAGAAGAAGCCATCGCCCAAGGCGAGGCAGCAATGGCACAGATGGGACAACAATTACCTTTCCCCCCTCAATAGGAAGTTAGAAATGCATTATCCAAAAAGTATGTGTGAAAAAGCAAAAGGTGGCGACAAAGAATCAATTGCATTGATTCTACTGGAAGCTCCAGATATGCCTCTTGATATGAAGATGAAACCAGAAGACTACGCGATGAAAATGATTGACGATAATGAAGAGCCTTCAGAGGACATGAACGATGAGGAAGCATTTTCGAGCGCAACAGAAGATGACTCATCCGAGTCATCCTCCATGGTAGACAATCCATTCATCGATATTTTAAACGATATTGGATTACCAGAATCTGCTGTCGAAAAAATATCGATGAAGCTCATGGAAGCCAAGGAAGCAGGTAAAATTTAATGCCACTCGTAAAGTACAAATGTGAACAGGGTCATGTCTATCGTCGTATTTTGCTTGCAGATTTGCCATCTATTGATGTATGCAAGTGTGGTTCGCAATCAAAGCGAGTGATGTCTAATTTTGGTTTAGGTGGACAAATATTCTTTGATCTTATGCAAGCAGAATCTACATTGCTGGGTAGCGGTAGCAGTGAACGATTTAATGATTCTAATGATGTTCGAGCTTGGGAAAAGAACAATGGTGTTGTTCAATGTACAGCTAAGGAGCAACGCGAGTATAGAGAATACACAACAGATCAAGCAGTTGATCAACACAAAACAATAGTTAACGAGGGCCGAGAAGCTTGGTTTGATCGTGGCGACAAAGAAGAAATTCAACAATCTAATGGCTGGAATGACAGCCAATATAATCGATGGAAGGAGGTATCCGATGAGTATGAGTCAAGGAATGACAAGCCAAAGGCCACTTGAGCAAATGAGTGATGCAGAATTACAGGCTGAGTTGGACAGAGCATTAGGGCAACTTGAGGGTGCAATCTCAGGTGCTGAGGTTTCACCAGCT
>WLWG01002357.1_pt1 | contig 14569 bp, 18 predicted proteins | sample 6712871 | NCBI WGS metagenome assembly WLWG01 (sample SAMN12718693, study PRJNA515312) | sponge metagenome | isolation source: marine sponge | host: Mycale hentscheli | place: New Zealand: South Island, Marlborough, Capsize Point | collected 2003-05-01
AAAAGTAAAGTTACACTACCACTAGCCATACTTAAATCTAAATAACCGCTAGCGCTTTGTTCTAATATCTGTAAATTGGTATTTGTAATACTTCCCCAGAGACCTGCTTTTTCACCGGTTGCTACTAATTCTAATTTTAAATCTGTTGAAAATGTTGATGCCATAATTTTAACTTGGATCTATTGGTGTCCAAACCATATTTGCTCCAGGTACAATCTCATTCCATGTAATAACGCCTGCTTCGTTAGTATTTAATGTTAAACCACTTCCTGTAGGATTTACTAAAGCAGTCCCGGTTATTGTAACATTTCCAGTTGCTAACGTCAACGCGTTTCCAGTGACTGTGTGATTAGCGTCTGCTGTTACTGTAAATGCACCTAAACCTAGGGATGTAGCGTTTCCTGTAACAGTAAAGTTTGAATCACCAGAAATGGTTAAAGTTCCAAGACCTAGTGTTACTTGGTTTGGATCAGCAATTTGAGTTACAGCATCTGCAATAATACCTATGCTGCCAATTGAAATAGTTAATGCGTTACCAGTAGTTGATACTAGTACATCAGAATCTGGTCCTGATGTAGCGAATGGTAATGCTGCTATTGCGTCAAATCCTAAACTCATAAATAATCCTTAAAAGGAGACAGTGAGGTATGTGGTGGATTCACTGTCCCCATTTAAAGACTATATTACTTTTTAAACCAACTTGGAAGTCCTAAATGAGGTCTTCTATCATTTATGTTCTTACCAGCATCTTTTGATTTTTGATCATTATAATGCAGAAAAACCTGAGCACAGTTATCACCTTGAAATTCTTCTCTCCAATGTTCTAACTCCATACCTCTATAAACTAGCATATCTCCTGGTTTTAGATTAACTAGAATACCTTTGTTATTACTAGCAGCCGTCAGTTTTTTACCGTCAGGTATACCTACATTTTTTTTTGGCTCTAAATGTATAGGCCATGGATCACCACCAAGATTTAAAGTTGTAGATATCTCACAGCTAAACCTATCTTTATGTCTATGTAGTACATCACCTGGTTTATATATTCTCGCATAAGAATAAGTTGGATTTAATTTAATTCCTGTTTTCTTTTCCATAATAGGTAAAGTTCTCATTAATAAAGTTTCCATAGCTACATCTGCATAGTGAGAGTAAGTATTTGGAACTTGATTGTCTGCCCACGTTCCCCATTCCTCTGTAAATTGAGAGATATACCTTTGATCAAATAACGTTCTTGCAACAGTTCTTTTAAGTAAAAAATAGTTGTAACAAAATTCTGCTATATCTTTTGGTACAGCTTCTTTAATAACTATGTATTTATTTTTTTTAAAACTCATTTAATACTCTTTTCTTTTGATATTGCTGTTTCAACAACTTTAATATTCCAATGTATAAATCTAAAAGGCTCTAACCCTGCATCAACTGCATATTCATGTGGAACATAACCTGGAAAAATAATCATCGTTCCTGGTTGTGGTTTATAATTTACCAGACTTGTACCCATTGATATTTGTGTTTGATCTTTTAATGGTAGCTTTGTCATTATGGAACCAGGTCTTGGATCGTGAAATATAGGGTAAGATGTTTTTTCACTGCACTTTAAAAAGTAAAATCCTGATACGTGTTGATTCCAATGTGCGTGGGTTGAATGGTGTCCTCCACCTTTTTCACTAAACTCTTGCACCCAAAATTCTGTAAAATGTAAACTATGATTTCTTAAATCAAAACCAGACCAATCTAAAAATTCATAAGATCGTTGTCCTATAAACTGAACTAAATCTTTTAATTTAGGATCATTAGACATACTTTCACTATGATAAGACAAACCAAATGTTCCAATATCTTTTTTCCATTTAGGTTCATTTTTTAATTTATCTTTTAAATCTTTTTTAGCTTTTTTAATATATTTATCACATACCTTATCTGCATTTTTTAAAAACATTGGTGCTTCCGCAGTCCACACCGGTGTTTGAAAATAAAACGAAGATTTAAAATCTACGTGTCCTTTTGGTTTTTGCGGTGTACTACTACCACCTTGTTTTATATCATTCATATTATTTAAATGGATAACCTAGATTCCATATCACTAGACTATTCCTTTCTCCTTTAGTTACTGGTTTGACTCTATGCCATACAAATGAAGGAAATACAACCAAAGAGCCTTTTGGTAATATTTCTGTACATGTTCTTAAATTAGGTTTTTTATCAGGATCTTCATTCCTTAAATCAAACTCTAACTCTCCACCTTTGTATTCTTTTGGATCTGTTAACGTTACGGTTACAGATAATTTTCTAATCTTACCTTTTGTTGGACCTTCTTCCATATAAGGTTTATCCCAACTATCACAATGCCAATCATAATATTGACCTTTTTTATATATGGTAAACTGACAAGATTCTGACCAATCCCACTCAAAATTCCAACCTGCATTTTTATTAGCCATACGAACATAGGGATGTACTTCTTTATAAATCCAAGTATCATTCATCCAAATAATATTAGAATCTCTTTTCTTTTGTAAATTTTTTACTTCTTCTTTGTTAAGAGGATTTTTATTTAAATCTCTATCTCTACCAAAACCACCTGTGATGGCCATAATCTCTCTTTGTTTTTCTGCTTTACCATATTTAACAATAAGATCACATATTCGTGGTGGTATTACAGATTCAAAGTACCAATAGTAATTAGATATATTCATAATTAATTGTTAAAATTATATTTAAGCCGTTAGAAGTATTAGGTGAAAAAGAATACTTATTAGTAGTTGGAAACATTATAAAGTGATTATCTTTTATAGGTATATGCCAAGTTCTATTTTTTCTTCTATTATCATCATATTCAATAATACATTCTGAAGATCCTTCTTTAACATCAACACCATAAATAAGTGTATAGTCTGGTGAGTTTCGTAAATCAACTGGATCAACTTGATGTCTTGTCCAAGACTTTTCTTTAGGGTGCATAACATTACCGTGCATATTTTTGTGCACTAGTGTGGGACCATATTCAGATCTCCAATGATCTCTCATATAATCTTGCATCCATTGTAGAGGTTGAGAAAAAGGTACAACATAATCATCAAAAGCATAAACTCGTGGATTAGTGTTAATTTTTTTTTGTTTTACGTAAGATTCTATAATGTCGTTTCTTATTTTATCACGATCAATTTCAAAGCCTTTAGGCATTTGAATTTCACCTGTATAAAGATCTACTTCTGTTAATACTTTCTTTTGCATACCTATTTGATATGTAATTAACTCTAATTAAAATGTCAAGTAGATTAAGCTTTTCTATCTTCTATGTCCCAAGATTGACCAGACTCATTCCAATTATATACCCACATATGAGTTCCAGCGTCATTTTGAGAAGTTTGTTCAGCAGTTAAATCAGGTTCATCACCTACTGGTGATTGCCATCTTGCTTCCGATGTATTTAAGACCCAACTAGCATAAGGTTTTTTAGGTAAAAACAAATCATTGTCGTCATCATAAGTCATACCTAAGCCTGCGTAGTTACCTCTTAAAGGTGTTCCGCCTAATTTGTGTTGTCCGCCAGATGTATTATAAGATGTTTTTTTCCAAAGAGGCCAGCTATGGATTCTTTCCAAAAACTGTCTTCCTACTTCTTCATCTTCAATACCATCAGCATTTTGACAATCAGCATCAGCTACGACTTCAACGCCGATAACTTTACTGTTTATTCCTAGTTTTGCGTAATGTGCCATAATGTTTCTCCTTATATATTATTTTTAATTATCATTCAACTATTGATATCTATATCTTAATATTACTATACCTGATCCGCCAGCACCACCTGATTGTGGATCTGGAAAACCTCCACCTCCACCACCACCTCTATTGACTGTACCTGCATTACCTGGATTACCTGAATCTCCACCTGCTCCACCACCACCTGTTCCACCAGCTCCTGCTGGTCCAGCAGAACCTCCTGCACCTCCACCTCCACCAGCGTAAGCTACTGGAGAACCTGAAATATGTGTTGTTGCACCTGCACCACCTGCACCACCTGCACCAGGTGGATTTGTGCCTGTACCAGCAACAGTTGCTCCACCACCGCCACTTGATGAGTTAGAAGGCGATCCTGTACCTATTGGACCTTGACCACCATCTGTACCTTGTGCTGGACTAACTGGAGGTGTATTACCTGTTCCTGCTTTTCCTGCTAAAGGTTTTCCTGATGAAGTGTAACTACCACCACCACCTGAACCTCCTGATAATCCTTGTCCATCATTTGGTCCTGGACTTGGATCACTAGGTTCTTTTGCTCCACCTCCTCCACCTGCTGATGTTATTGTACTAAAAACTGAATTTGATCCACTAACGCCTTTTGAACCTTGTGGTGCATTTGGAGATTCAGGTCCTTGACCTGCACCTGCTGCTCCACCTCCACCCACTGTAATTGGATATCCTTGTGCTGTAACTGTTATTCCTGCTGGAGCTACTAAAGGAGAAGCTGTATAAGGAACTACAGGTGCTGTTGTACCTTCTCTAAATCCTCCTGCTCCTCCACCGCCACCAGCATCACCTCCACCGCCACCTCCACCGGCGACTACTGCGTATGACACCGCATTATTAGCTGAACATACAGCTGTTGCTGCAACTGTAAAAGTTGAAGACCCAGTAAAAGTATGAATTTTAAAATTTCCACAAGTAGTAATTGTACCACCTGTTGCTACTATAAATGGATTTCCTGTAATATTTGAAGTTGAATCTTGAACGTTTTTCCAACCTTCAGTTCCATCTATGTAAACTAAAGTTACTGATTGTCCTTCGGTGCTTAAAATTGCAGAAGTTGCTACTCCTCCAATTTTTTCTGATCCGTTTGGTGTAATTGTTAAATTATTTGTTTGAAAAGTATTTGTGTAATCTACAACCGATACGATTGCTCCAGCAGAACCTGCTGGTAAGTTCATAACAAACGCTCCACCTGATGTGTTTGCAAAATAACCTTCACCACTTACCGCTGTAAATGTGCTTGTTTTAACTGATCCTGTTTGCCAATCAACTGTGCCTGTTCTACCAAATCCAGATTGAGTTGCACCACACGCTAAAGTTACAGCTGTGCCTGGGCCACCTAATGTAAGGGTGCTTCCTGATCTTTTTTCTATTTTATCTACTTTAATTGTACTCATAATTATTGAAATTTATATCTTATCATTACTATTCCTGATCCACCAATACCAATACAAGCTGGTGAACTTGCTACTCCACCTGATCCTCCACCCATATTTGTGCTTCCATTTTCTGCATTTACAACTGGAGCTGGTCCACCTTGTCCTCCATTTCCACCACCTCCGATGCCACCTTGACCAAATCTATTAGGACTAGAACCTACTGCTCCTCCACCGCCACCGCCAGCAAAATATCTTGTATTAGCAGCGGGTCCAGCTTCACCATAACTTGGAGCTGTTGGGCCTATAAATCCATCAGGAATATTAGAACCTATTCCTCCACCTCCACCACCACCTGGGTCTCCATCACCTCCTGCTGCGCCTGCTCCACCACCAGCTCCGGCAGCTCTGTGTACTGGATTTGAACCAGGACCTATCGCACCTGATGCACTTCCTCCATCAGTACCTTGAGCAGGACTAACTGGAGGAGTATTTCCTGATCCACCCGACCCACAGTTTGTTCCGCCACCACCGCCTGAACCTCCTGCTGCACCTGCTATAGCTGGATATTGACCTCCACCTCCACCTCCTGCTGAAGTGATTGTACTAAAAACTGAATTTGCTCCATTACAGCCAGCCCCACAACCTGCTGGAGCTAATCTTCTAGCTCCTCCAGCTCCTACTGATATTGGAAAACTTGTTGCTGTAACTGTTACTCCTGCGGGAGCCACTAATGGACTACCTGCTGGACTTAATTGAGAAAAATATCTAAATCCACCTGCTCCTGCACCACCACCCTCTGGTCCTGATAGACTTCCTCCTCCACCACCTGCTACAACTAAATAATCAACTACATTATCTGCAGCAGATGTTGCAGTAGCACTTACATTAAATGTACCACTAGATGTAAAAATATGAGTTTTAAAATTTCCACAAGTAACTACTGTTCCACCGGTTGCAGTTACAAAAGCATTTCCTACTACGGTATCATCTGTTTGAATATTTATCCAACCTTTTGTGCCATCCACATAAACTAATGTAACTGAATCTCCTTCAGTATTTAAAGTTGCATCTAGACATAAACCACCAATTTTTGATCCACCTCTACCAACTGTTACTGCATTTGAATCAAATGTTCCTGCATAATCTTTTATAGCTACAACATCTCCAGCACTTGGTGATGAAGGAAGTGTAACTGTAATAGTTCCACCTGTTGTATTTACAAAATATCCTACTTTATCTGCTGCTGTAAAAGGAGAAGTCTTTGCTGTTGTACACCATAATACTGATGAAGATGGAGTACCAAAACCTGTTTGTGAAGCACCAGGAGCTAAAGTTACAGCTGTACCTGGTCCACCTATTGTAAGTGTAGATCCGCTTTCCTTTTCTATTTTATTTACTTTAATTGTACTTGTCATACTCTAATTATTGAAATTTATATCTTATTACTACTACTCCTGATCCTCCGGTACCACCTAAATTATTAGGGCCTGTTGGACTTTCACCACCGCCTCCACCGCCACCACCAGTGTTTGCTGTTCCGTTTGCTGTTGGAGTACCTCCTCCTGCTGGTCTAGGATTTCCTGTTCCACCACCACCAGCTCCTCCTGCTGATCCACAAGCAACTCCTGGAACTCCGCCTGCTCCACCGCCACCTGCTCTTGCAACTGGTGAACTTGTTATTGAAGAAGTTGCACCTGCACCTCCTACTCCACCTGCGGGACTTGTAGTATTAGTTATTCCTGCCTCAGTAGCACCACCTCCACCTGCACCTTGATTTCCTCTACCATCTGCAGCTGAATTTGCACCATTATTACCTTGTGGGGGACTTACTGGAGGAGAATTACCTGATCCACCAGAGTAACCTCCACCGCCTCCGCCACCACCACCGGATCCTCCTGGTCCTCCTACCACATCATCATCGGCTCCATAACCACCACCTGTTGAAGTTATTGGACCAAAAACTGAATCACTTCCTTTTATACCAACTGCTTGACCAGGTTGACCTGCGCCTCCTGCTCCTACTGTAATTGGATATGCTTGAACTGAAACAGGTAAACCTGAAGAATTTTTTAATGGACTTCCTGTATAAGGTGCGGCTGGAGTTTCTCCTTCTCTAAATCCTCCTGCTCCACCTCCACCACCTCTGGCTCCACCACCGCCGCCTCCACCAGCGACAACCATATAAGAAACATTATTATTAGCTGGGGTAGGTGCTGAATTAATTGTAAAAGTACCTGTGCTTGTAAATGTATGTGTTTTAAAATTTGTGCAAACCGTTGCTATTGTTCCACCTGTAGCGCAAATAAAAAGAGGTGTACCTGTGACGTTAGAAGTTGAATCGTGAATATCTTGCCAACCTTTTGTACCATCAACGTAAATTAAGGTTACTGATTGAGATTTAGTATTTAAAGTTGCATTATTACAAGATCCATTAATTTTTGAACCACCTCTACAAATAGTAACTGCATTACAAGCCCAAGTGTTTCCATAATCTTTGAATGCCACAATATCTCCTGCGCTTGGTGACGAAGGTAGGGTTACTGTTATTGTTCCACCAGTTGTATTAACAAAAAATCCATCACCTGACACAGCAGTAAAAGGACTTGTCTTTGCCGTTGTACACCAGTCAACAGTTCCTGTTCTTCCAAAACCTGTTTGTGTAGCTCCACATCCCAAAGTTACACTTTGGCCTGATGTTCCTAAAACTAAATTTGTACCAGGACCACCTACAGTTACGGTGCTACCATTTCGTTTATCTATTTCGTTTACTTTAATTTTACTCATAATTATTGAAATTTATATCTTATTAGTACCACACCAGATCCACCAGCACCACCTAATCCCACATTAGGTTGTGATGCACCTCCTCCACCACCTGTGTTAGTTGTTCCTGCCCCACCTGCTCCACCAGTGCCTTTTCCACCACCACCTGATCCACCTAATGGTGAATTATTTGATGGTGTTAGTGTTCCTGCTCCACCACCTGCAAAATATCTTACACTTGAAACTGGTCCTGGTGTTCCATAACTTGGTGCGGTTGGACCGATAAAGGGATCCGCAATAAAACTTCCTACTCCACCGCTTGAAGTTCCTCCTGGACTTTGAGGAAATGAATTACCAGCTGCACCAGCACCACCTCCACCACCTGGTCCATATAAACTTGGTCCAGTCGATCCTGTACCTCCTGCATTTCCTTGAGCTGGACTTACCGGAGGGGTATTACCTGCTCCGCCAGCTGTTGTTCCAGTATTATAATCTCCTCCTCCACCTGATCCTCCAGCAGTTCCTGCAACATCTCCTGGTCCATTACCTGATGAGCCGCCTTTTCCGCCACCTGCTGATGAAATTGAATCAAAAGTTGAAGTTGAACCATTTGTTGCTCCGCCAGCAGAACCTGATGGTCCAGGTGATCCACCTGCTCCAACTGTTATTGGATAAGTCTGTGCTGAAAGTGTAATTCCTGTTCCATTAGCTAAAGGAGACATAGTTGGTGCAGGAATTCCTAAAGCATTAGAAAGTCTAAAACCTCCTGCTCCTCCGCCTGCTGAAGTATTTCTGAATGCACCACCGCCTCCAGCTACAACAACATAATCTGCTGCATTGTTAGGTGCAGAGCTTGCTACGCCTGAAACTACAAAATTTCCACTGCTTGTAAAAATATGAGTTTTAAAATTTCCACAAGTAACTACTGCATCTCCACCAGTAGCAGTTACAAAAGAGGCACCTTGAAAAGTTGATTCATCATCTTGAGTTGCTACCCAACCTTGTGTTCCATCTACATAAACTAAAAATATTGATGCACCATCAGTTGAAATAACTACATCTTCTACAGAGCCACCATTAATTGGTTCTGAATTTCTACCAATAGTTAAATTAGCTGTTCCAAAATTTCCATTGTAATCTTTAAAACCTACAATATCACCAGCACTTGGAGACGCTGGCAATGTTAAAGTAAAAGCTCCAACTGCTGCTGTATCACAAAAATAACCTTCTCCTGATACTGCTGTAAAACTAGCAGTTTTTTTTGTCGTAACCCAGTTTACAGTTCCAGTACGACCAAATCCTGTTTGAGTTGCACCGCAGGCTAAAGTTACAGCTGTACCTGGTCCACCTATTGTAAGTGTAGATCCGCTTTCTTTTTCTATTTTATTTACTTTAATTGTACTTGTCATAATTAATTTTGAAATTTATACCTTATCATAACTATACCTGATCCTCCTGACCCATTTGGATTAGCCCCAGGATTAGGAGTATAGTGTCCTCTACCGCCACCACCACTACCAGTGTTTGCTGTTCCAGCCGTTACAACAGGTATAGCATCAGAGCCATCGCCACCACCACCTACTCCACCAGGAATAACTGTTCCAGGATTACTTCCTGTACAACCTGCTCCACCGCCGCCACCTGCAAAATATCTTACACTTGAAACTGGACCAGGCTCTCCATAACTTGGTGCTGTTGGTCCTATAAATGCATCAGCTAAAAAACTACCTGCTCCACCTGGACCGCCATTAGCACCTGGTGAATCTGCTCTATTACCACCAGTTGCTCCTGCTCCACCGCCACCACCACCTGCGTGAGGTGTTGGAGTTCCTGGAGGATATGGAACGGGTGCTGCTTGTGCACCATAACCACCTGGATTTCCTTGAGGAGGAGATACTGGAGGAGTATTACCTAATCCTCCTGCTCCTGGACCTGCTGAAGAACAACCTGCTCCACCACCTGAACCTCCATCAGCTCCTGCTGGACCTGGAGGATTATTATCTGCTCCACCGCCACCACCACCTGTTGATGTTATTGTTGAAAAAACTGAATTATTTCCTCTTACACCCCATCTCGCTGGAGTTCCTGGACCTGTTCCTCCTGGAGAACCTGCTCCAACTGTTACTGGAAAAGTTGCTACTGAAGCTGTTATACCTGTTGGATTAGCTAAAGGGGACATTGTTGGTGCTGAAATTGCATAAGAATTTGCTAATCTAAAACCACCTGCTCCTCCGCCTCCAGCTCTACCTCCGCCACCACCACCGCCGCCGGCTATTACGAAATAATCTAATTTATCTGATCCTGCTGGATTACCAGCAGTTGTTACTTGAAAACATCCTGATGCTGTAAAAATATGTGTTTTAAAATCTCCAACAGTTACAATAGTACCACCTGTTGCTGCAGTATAAGCTTTACCTTGTACATCAGCAGTTGAGTCATGTATGTCTTGCCAACCTTTTGTACCATCGACATAAATAAGGGTTACTGATTGCGTTTTTGTAGTTAGTACAGCACAAGAACAAGTTCCACCTATTTTTGATCCACCTCTACCAATTGTTACATTATTTGTATCCCAAGTGCTTGCATAATCTTTGAATGCCACAATATCTCCGGCTGAAGGTGAACTTGGAAGTGTAACTGTTATAACTCCTCCTGAAGTATTTATAAAATAACCTTTTCCTGATTCTACAGTTAAGGGACTTGTTTTAGCTGTTGTACACCAGTTAACTGTTCCCGTTCTACCGAAACCCGATTGAGCTGCACCAGGAGCCAAGGTAACTGTTTTACCTGATGAACCTAAAGTTAATGTAGATCCACATTGTACGTCAACTGTATTTACTTCTATTTTAGACAATGACTAATACTCCTGTTACCGTTATTGTTCCAGGTATAGTGATAGGACCTGCAAGAACTCCGTTCTCAACAGTTTGTGTACCATCAATAGTACCAGCTTGATTGTTTATAAATTCATTTGCCGATGTTTGGCCGCCAATGTATTGAATGCCATTTATTACTGCTGTCATAATTCCTCCTACGAACTAATTGTGTCAATATAAGAAAGAGTTACATCTAAGCTACTAGCTGTATCTGAAACTGCTTCTAATGTATCGCCACTTTGTAAAACAATCTTAGCGCCACCTTGAATTAATTCAATAGCGCTGTTGGGTGGAATACTAACTCCTTTAGCTATAAAGTAATCAGCTCCGCCTTTAGCAATTTTAACGTCAACAGCAATAGTTGATGTTAAAATATTGCAACATCTAATACCTATTACTGCATCGTAATTTCCCGCTACTAATAGCGTAGTATCACCTGTTCCAATTGTTCTAACTAGTACGTTTCTAAAATCTTGTGCCATATTTTTTTCCTATTTATAACGCCACCGCCATTGCTAATGCAAAGCCAGCTGACGCTGCTCCTACTGGATTACCTGATGCATCTAGGTAAACCGATTTACTTGCTGGTAAAGTACAAAATACATCTTTTGTGCCTGCAGAAAAGTCAACAGCAGAATCTGAATTAGAACTGGAGATAACTGAAGTTCTAGCTAAGTTAGCACTTGATCCATCTAATGTACCACGTCCTACCTCAAACTCACTTGTACCTTGATTAAAGATACAATAATAAGTTTCATTGTTGTTTCCTATTCCTTGTGCAAAAGTTTCAAAACCAGTTACTGCTGAACCAAGTGCAAATGCACCTGTTCCTGTAGTTGTGCTTGTTACTTTTACTCTATCATTTATTACTAAAGCCATTTAGTCTCCTTAACTCATACTTATAATTGCATTAGCCGGTGTTGCTGGATCTGGGTAAGAAACTGTAAATGTACCATTAGTACAAGTTTTGTCTCCACCAAAATCTAACACCACACACAATTTATCTGATTTGTCATCATTATAAATAGCTGCGAATGCTGCAGTGAAAGTTGCACTACTCCATGTAGAATCAGCAAAGTCAACTGAAGCAACTGCTGTGCTCGAAGCTACTGCTTGTGAGCCTAAAGCTTTTCTTGTGTAGTTTGAACTACCCGCTGAAGAAACTTCGCTAGTTGCACTTACGACTGTGCTTGATGTTGTATATGGATTAGCTGTGTACAACGCTATTTTAAATGCGTCACCCCCAGATGCAAAATTGTGAGTACCTGAAAAAAGTTCTCCTCTAAATGCGAATGGAATAATGTTTGCCATATTTTATCTCCTTATTTATTGCTTGATGGATTTTTGGATTCCAAAACGGTACGAATAACTCCATCTGCATATTCGTCTCGGCGTCTTCGACCTTGTTGTTCGATCGCATACGATAGTAAAGCTTTTTCGTAAGCCTGTGAATAGTATTGTAACATATCTGCTGGTCCTTTCAAGTACCCATATGCGTTTACTAGACAAGCATATAAAAGTAGATCTGCATATTTATTTGACAGGAAGGTTCCTGCAGTATCTGTCACAAGGCTTGTAGGCTCTTTGTTATAACCTAATGTAATTTCGTAGGTTTTATCAGGTGTAGGGGCTACTACCCAAAAATTTTCATCCCAATTAGCATAGTATTTAGGTATATCCACAGAACTACTACCTGGATCAGAATAGTATTCTGCCATGAAAGTTGTATCTCTTTGCTCTAAATAGTATTGATTGCCAGCTGAATCTTTAAGTTGAACATACCGAATTAATCTTAAATCTGAAGGTATCGTAACATATCTGTTACCTACAATTAATGAAGATGTTGCATAATGTCTATCTTGATCAGAATCAACTTCTCTGTAAATTTTATTTTCAGCATTTTTTATAATTCTAGAAAGAACAGAATCACTAAAAACATTGCTGTCTACTTCTGTGTATCCTCTTATATCTGTTTGTAATTCTGCTAAAGTGTATGCCATTATCCGTTTACTACTCCTAATGTTACTGGACCTGCTGAAGTATTATTTCCACCACCTGATATACCACCAGTAGTCGCAGTGCTTGTACTTGTTATATAAAAATAATTTATTGGATCTGTTAAAGGATCTGTTGTTGTGGCTCCTGTAACATTTCCTCCTGAATCTATTTGTCCCAAAGCAATTGTAAATCCACTTGTATTGTTTAAATCACTTACATTATCAAATGTTGGGATAGTTGCAAATGCTTGTAAGTTTCTTAATGTAGGTTGTTCAATTAAATTTGATCCAGCGGGTCCTGCTGAAGTTACAATTGGTGCTCCTCTAAATCTAACAACAGAGCCTGCTGTTCTTTGATGATTTTCTGAAAAAACATTTACATAAGTTGCGCCACCATATTTAACAGTTGTAAATGGATTAGAGTCTAAAAGAATTAAACTTGTTTTTGATGCGGGTTGTGGTCTTGGATTAAATAAAGCTTGTGGATCTGATCCAACTGGTTTTGGTTCAAGTTGTGGTTGTTTTGGTTCATACTCTGAAGTGTGAACTAAAGATCCGTTCCATTCTCTAACCATTTCAGTATATGGAAATGCCATACCAGATCTATCTGATATTGCTAATGATCTTTTACCTGATGCATACTTACCCATTATACTCCATCTCCATAGAATGTTTGTGGTGAAATGAAACTAGATGTTCCTTGGTTATCTGCATCTAACGCTCTTAACATTTCACTTTCATATCTTCGTTCTAATTCTCCAGATCTTTCTGGTGAAACTTTTTGACTTAAATAATATGCTAACCCTGACATCATACAAGGATAAAATCTATTAACTATATCTGATGTATAGTTATAAGATCCTGCATCTTGAATTCTTGCTAAATAATAAAAACAAAATTGAAAACTGCTTGGTGTTGTTGTGCTTGATACACTTGAACTTGGTGTTGTGTATAAAAATATACTTGGGTTTAATTTTCTTTCCACATAATATTGTGAAGGTGTGCCTTTAGCTAATTTGTTAGGTGTAGCAGAGTATGCTGATCTATCTATTTTTGTAAGTGCTACATCGACTGGCGCTGTTGTAGTAGAGTTATTTCTATAATAAGCTTCTAATACTGAATCTATATCTTCAGGAAAGTTTGCAGAATCAGATGCAAAATTGTATTCTGCCTGACCTTCTACTAAAGGAATTTTTGCAAGTTTAACTTTCCATAAATGAACACCTCTATTACCCCATTCTTGAAACATTACATTTAAAGATCTTCTAGCTGATCTTAATTGATACCCAGTTCTAGTTCCTAATACACCTGTTCTTTCATAAGCCTCTTCAATAATTTCATCTATTTGAGGGTTATATTCTGCTTCACCAGAAGTTGGTGAAATAGTTTGAGCTGCATGACCCATACCTGCATGAGCAGTACAATAATAAAATAATACTGGTGCTCCAGTTTTTTTAACCGGTGCAACTACTATTGTAGTTTTAGCTCCAGCAGTTCCTGGTGTTCCTGTTGATGTAACACCTGTAGTATAAGATGCTACTGGACTGTTGTTTGGGTTTGTAGAAAAAGCTATTTGATGTGTATCGTTAGTGCCATCGCTTTGATCAAAGATATATGTATTACCTTCTTGTAAATACAAGACAGGAGCTAACTCTCCGTTAATATAATATTTATTACCGGTTCCATATTGGGTTGTCCCCGTTGCTACGGTTACTGTGTAAGTTATAGTAGCCATTTAAATTCCTAGCCGAAAAATATTGTACAAGAAGTGACACTAGTACCAATTGTAAGATTTAAG
>WLWG01002358.1_pt1 | contig 14568 bp, 15 predicted proteins | sample 6712871 | NCBI WGS metagenome assembly WLWG01 (sample SAMN12718693, study PRJNA515312) | sponge metagenome | isolation source: marine sponge | host: Mycale hentscheli | place: New Zealand: South Island, Marlborough, Capsize Point | collected 2003-05-01
GCGTCGCCGATGAGCATTCAGTCGCGGGTGCGTGACGAGGACTCCTTCGACGTCGCCGCGATGGATCGTTGGCTGCGCACCCAGGTTTCGGATCTGCCGGATGCGCACGAGTTGCCCGATGGGTTACCGCAGGTCACCCAATTCACGCGCGGCGCTTCGAACCTCACCTACCGATTGAGTTACGTCGACCGCGACCTGGTTCTGCGTCGACCACCGGCCGGAACGAAGGCCGCGTCTGCTCACGACATGGGTCGAGAAGTGCACGTCATCAATCACGTGCGCGATCAATTTTCCTACGTCCCGCGAATCGCTGCCTACTGCACCGATGACTCGGTGATCGGCTCACCCTTCTATGTCATGGAGTACCTGGACGGAACGATCCTTCGACCGGAATCGGCTGATGCGCTCACCAGTGATCAAGCACGCGACGTCGGCCGCGTTTATGTCGATCGATGGGCTGACCTGCACTCCGTCGACGTGGATCAAGCGGGATTAACCGACTGGGGGAAGGGGCCGGGCTACGTGGACCGGCAGGTATCCGGCTGGTCCGAGCGCTACCGCAAGGCGCGCACTCCCGACGTTCCGGACGGGGAGAGCGTCATGAATTGGCTGGCGGACAATCGCCCATCGGACGTCGCGGCCTGCGTCATTCACGGCGACTGGCGGCTGGACAACATGATCATGGACACGCACTCACTCGAACCGGGTAATCAGCCGACAATCATCGGTGTCTTGGACTGGGAGATGGCCACCATCGGCGATCCGCTGATGGATGTGGGCGCGGCTCTCGCGTACTGGATCGACTCCACCGACATCGACATCGACCCGGCCTTCGCCGCACTCAAACGTCAACCGAGCGACCTCCCGGGGATGCCCACGCGGGAGAGCATCGTCGAGCAGTACTCGGCACGCATGGGCTTTACCACCGCCCACTGGTCCTTCTACGAGACCTACGGGCTCTTCCGGCTCGCTGTGATCCTGCAACAGATCTGGGCCCGCTTCGTCGCAGGGCAGACCACCAACCCGGCCTTCGCGCCCTTCGGTCAGGCGGTTCAGGTGCTACTCGACCGAGCAGCCCGGGCCCGACAGGGAGGGTGACGGCGACGCCAGCGCGGCCGCCACGGTTCCCTCCGGCTGCAAGCCCTCGAAACCCCTGCCGATCGACAGATCGACGCGCGGGCCGGAACGATCGTCCTCAACCATGACTGCATCGGGGAGGTAGAAAAGCAACAGGCGTGCGTTGTCCACGCCCTTCGGCCCAAATCTGATTTCCCCCACACCGCGCAACGAAACTCCCAGAGGATCATTCTCTACTTCGTTGATGCGAAAACCGATCTGACTTAACTCGCGTGCCGTCGTGCCGGCCAAGCCGGCGCGCTTCGTGGAGTTGTAGACGTTCACGACGACACTGTCCGGTAGCGGCAGCACCTCGGCGGCAGCGATGAGTGTCGTTTCGCACGGCTCCGGCTCGACGCCGCTGTTGCCGGTAGTGCCGTCGTCATTGCCGATCGCGTCGCCAGCGACCGAGGGGTCCTCTTCTCCAGCAACAACCGTGGGGCGCTCATCTTCTCCAGCAACGAGCAGGGACACTCCGAAGCCCACCGCGAACAAGACCACCATGCCTACGCCGGTGAGCAGCACGATCAGCCACACCGGGCGGCGAGCCGGTGGACGACGTGCGGAGGTGTAAGCGGTCATCGCCCACCACTGTAGGGATCGTCATGAGTTTTGGTTCCGCGCCTGTCGTCCAAGAAGCTGGTGAGCAGGCCGGCGCACTCGTCGGATCGAACGCCACCGATCACTTCGATGCGGTGATTCATTCGACGATCTCGGACCAGATCCCACCGGGATCCGGCGGCACCGTACTCGTCATTCCAGGCACCGATCACCAACGTGGCGACGCGCGCAAGCACGGCCGCACCTGCGCACATCGGGCACGGCTCCACGGTGACGACCAGCGTGCACCCGTCCAGGCGCCAGTCGCCGATCTCTTGAGCGGCCGATCGCAGGGCGAGGATCTCCGCGTGAGCGGTGGGATCACCGTCGATCTCTCGCCGGTTTCCCGCCGCCGCCACTATCCGGCCCTCGGCGTTCGCAACGACCGCTCCGATCGGGATGTCACCGCGGGCAGCGGCTTCTCCGGCACAGTCCAACGCCGAGCCCATCCACTCGGAGAACAGAGCCTGCCGGTCGGCCATCACCTCGTTGCGCGCGACCATTGCGCGCTGATTCCCAGACGTTCGGCGATCGACGTCAACTGCTCGTCCGGGTACAGATCCTCGTTCGAACACAGCAGTTCAAGGTCCTCTCCCTTGACCCCGAAGTCCTCCAGCAACCGGGTATCTCCCGCTGGCTCGAGTTCTTCAACGTCGTCGTCGGAAAGGCCCAACATGTCGACCGCCTCTTCCGCGAGCGACCAATCCCACGACGCCGCTCCGTCGCTGAGCAGAATCCACCGGCCCTGACCACTTTCCCGCACGAGGAGAAAGAAGTCGTCGCCCACGGTTACCGCGCCGAACACTCCACCCTCTCCGGGAAACCGAGACAACGCCGAGATCAACGAGTCCATCGAGACAGCCGACCTCGCCGGAATGCTGGATACCTGCCACAGGCCCTCTTCCCGCCAGAAGACCACCGACACGTCGATGTCGTCCGCTGTCACCGCCTGCGTGCCCACGGGTAGATCGTGGCACGAGGCATACCGTCGCGTCTGCCGTACGACTACTCTGCATTCCATGCGAACACTGGTGATCGATCATCCACTCGTCGCCCACAAAATGAGCCGCCTGCGCCGAGAGGAGACGTCCTCGGCCACCTTCCGGCTCCTCGCTGAGGAACTCGTCACTTTGATCGCCTACGAAGCCACGCGATCATTGACCGTTCACCCGGAAACCATCACCACACCCGTGGCACCCACCACCGGCTACGAACTCGGGGAACCCAAGCCGCTCGTTGTTCCGATTCTTCGCGCGGGCCTGGGGATGCTGAACGGCATGGTCAAGTTGATGCCCACCGCCGAGGTCGGATTCCTCGGCCTGGTGCGAGACGAGGACACGCTCACCGCATCCATCTACGCGGACCGGCTGCCGCACGACATGCACAACCGCCAGGTGTTCGTGCTCGACCCGATGCTCGCCACCGGGGGCACCCTGGTCGCGGCGATCGACATTCTTCTTGAGCGCGGCGCGAAGGACGTGACGGCGATCTGCCTGCTCGCGGCACCGGAGGGCTTGGCCCACATGGAAGAGAACTACGGCAACCGGGACGTCGACGTCACGGTGGTCACCGCAGGACTCGACGAAAAACTCAACGAGAAGGGCTACATCGTTCCCGGGCTCGGTGACGCAGGCGATCGCCTGTATGGCGTCGTCTGACCGCGATCAGCGCTAGACGTTCTTCAGCGCTGCGACAACCTTCGTCAAGGAATCCTTCGCGTCACCGAACAGCAGCGTGGTCTTTGGATCGAACAGGATCTCGTTCTCGATTCCCGCGAAGCCCGGACGCATGGACCGCTTCAAGAACACGATCTGCTGCGCGGCGTCGACGTCGAGAATCGGCATGCCGTAGATCGGGGCCGTCTGGTCGGTGCGCGCCGCGGGGTTGACCACGTCGTTCGCCCCGACGACCAACACCACGTCGGTCGCAGAGAACTCGGGGTTGATCTCGTCCATTTCCTTCAACTGCTCGTACGGCACGTTCGCCTCGGCGAGTAGGACGTTCATGTGTCCTGGCATTCGACCCGCCACCGGGTGAATGGCGTAGTCGACCTCGATTCCCTTCTCTGAGAGGAGGTCGGCAAGTTCGCGAAGGGTGCTCTGTGCCTGCGCAACAGCGAGACCGTAACCGGGCACCAGGATGACCTTGCCAGCGAAGCCCAACATGATGGCGACGTCGTTCGCCGAACCCGAGCGAACCGGTCGGTCGCTTCCGCTGCCGGCGCCACCGGCGGTTGTTCCGGAGAACGCTCCGAACAAAGTGGAGGTTAACGGTCGACCCATCGCCTTGGCCATCAGGTTCGTCAGCAATGTTCCGGATGCACCCACCAGCGTTCCGGCGATAAGCAGCAGAACGTTGCCCAAGACGTAGCCGGAGGCTGCGACAGCCAAACCGGTCATGGCGTTCAGCAGTGAGATGACGATCGGCACGTCCGCTCCGCCCACCGGCAGCACGAACAGCACACCGAAGACGAGCGACAATCCGAGCAGCGCCCACAGCAGCCACTCCTGCGGCTGGACGATCAACCACACGCCACCGACAACGGTCGCGACCGCGACGAGGATGGTGATCCACTTACCCAGCGGGATGACCACCGGCCGAGTCGTCATGAGCTCCTGCAACTTCAGGTACGTGACGATCGAACCGGAGAAAGCAATCGACCCGACGATCACCGTGGCGACCGTGAAGATTAGGAACAGCAAATCGTCGGAGTCGACGACGAGGTACTCGACGACGGCGATCAGTGCCGCGGCTCCACCGCCAACTCCGTTGAACAACGCAACCAATTGCGGCATCGCCGTCATCTTCACTCGACGAGCGGCAACGAGTCCGAGCACCGAACCAACGACAAGGAACCCGACGATCAAGGCGAGGTTGGCCAGTTTGATGCCACTGAAGAACAGCACGCCCGTCGCCAACGCCGCACCGATCGCACCGATCAACACGCCCGTCCGCGCCGTACGGGGCGACGACATGGACTTCAGGGCAAGGATGAACAGAACGGCAGCTACGAGGTAGCTGACCTGCACCCACATGGGGTCAACGTGCGTCTCGCTCATGCCGCACCGCCTTCCTCAGCAGCGGCGGCAGGTTTCTTGGATTTGAACATCTCCAGCATGCGGTCGGTCACCACGAAACCACCGACCAGGTTGATCGCACCCAGAAGAACCGCCGCGAGGGCGATCCACAGGGCGAGCGAATTGGGTTCAGACTTGCCGGCGACAATGATCGCGCCCATGACGACGACACCGTGAATGGCGTTGGCGCCCGACATCAGCGGGGTGTGCAGAACGGTCGACACCTTTGAGACGACTTCAAACCCAACGAAGACACTCAGAATAAAGATGGTCAGCAGTGCGATGCCGTCCATGCTCACGCACCTCCCTGCAGTGCTTGCTGCGCTGCTTCGTTTCGGACTTCCCCGTCGTGCACCACGGCGCACCCGTCGAGAACTTCATCCTCGAGATCGACGACGAACTCGCCTTCCTTGACCAGCAGTCCCGCGAGGGCCGCGATGTTCATGGCATACAACTGCGAGGCATGCACGGGCATCTCGCTGGCAACATCCTTGGCGCCCCACACGGTGACCTGCCCGACGAGGATCTCCTCACCCGAGACCGAACCTTCGACGTTGCCGCCGGTTTCACTGGCAAGGTCGACAACGACCGATCCGGGCTTCATCGTCTCGACCATGGCGCGCGTCACGAGGAGCGGCGCTTGGCGACCAGGCACGGCCGCGGTGGTGATCACGACGTCGGCGTCGGAGATAAAGGGGGTGAGGGCCTCGCGTTGGCGATCTGCGCGGTCCTCGCTCATCTCTCGCGCGTAACCGCCGGAGCCTTCAAGAGCTTCAAGATCCAAGGTGATGAAAGTGGCACCCATGGACTTGACCTCATCGGCGCTGGCTGGCCGAACGTCGTACGCGGACACCTTCGCGCCGATGCGCTTAGCTGTTGCGATCGCCTGCAACCCGGCGACCCCGGCGCCGAGTACTAACACCTTCGCCGGCTGGATGGTTCCGGCGGCGGTCATGAAGAGCGGGAAGAAGGAAGGCAGCCGGTCAGCTCCAACAAGGGCCGCGCGATACCCCGCGACCAGTGCTTGGGAGGTAAGGGCGTCCATGGACTGAGCGCGAGAAATACGAGGCAACAGGTCAAAGGACAAGCCGGTCGCACCGGCGTCACGCAGCGCCTTGATCGTCTCGGTGTCCTGGGCTGGAGACAGGAACGAGATGCTCACTCCGCCGCGGCGAAGGCGCGAGGCGCGCCCGTAGTCGAGGGGTCGAACGCTGGCCACCACATCGGCACCGGCGATCTGCTCGGTGAGTGCAGCCTCGTCGAACACCTGAGCCCCGGCCTCGGTGTAGGCGGCGTCATTAGCAAAAGCTTCTGCGCCCGCGCCGGATTGGACAGCCACATCGAAGCCAAGCTGAGTGAATTTGCGAACGACGCTCGGCATCATCGCAACGCGCTTCTCTCCCGCCCGCGTTTCAGCAGGAATAACGATCTTCACGCACAGTCCTCGCTCTCGGATGGTGAGCGTGCACGGCGCGTTCTCGCAGCACCGAGCAGCGGAGTGAGCCTAGCGGGATCGGCTGAATTCGCTCCCCCAACGGCACGGGCTGGCGGCTAACGGCCGAAGGGCCTGATGATCAGACCCGACCATCGGCCTGAGGGATCGACCGACTCGGTCAGCAGAAGACGGAAGTCGCCCGCAGTCGGGGCAACACGCAGGAGGGACGAGGCGCAGCAGGGTCGGTCTGCGACGGAATCGCTGGCTAGCGGGCGGCCTTCAGCAACTTCGTCAAATAGGTCTCGTAAATGTCGGCTACCTCGCGGCCACCGGCGGTCTTCACCAACTGGACGGGTTGGCCGAAGCCCTCCGCCTGCTGCACGGCGATTCTTTCCGGCATCAGGGGCTTCATGACGGTGCTTCGGCCGTAGATCTCCACCAGTTCGTGCTCCCGATACTGGTGCTCTTCGGCAACAGACCGGACCCGATTCACCACTATCCCCGCGAGCTGTAGGTCGCGGTTGTGGTTTTTTTGGACCTCATCGATCTCCGCCATCGCCCGCTCGACGCCCTGGGCCCCGAAGTACGACGGGGTGGTCACCACCAGGGCGAGATCCGAGGCGGCGAGCGCTTCGCGCGTCAAAGCGCCCAGGGACGGAGGGCAGTCGATGAGCACCAGGTCGTACCCGTCTAAGTGGCCAAGGGCCCGGGCCAGTTTGGGTCTCCAGGGTCCTCCGGTCCAGGCGTCGAAACGAATGGTGTTCGCATGACCGGGGAGAACATCGACCTCTCCCGGGGCGACTTCCCAGTCGCACGGGGTCAGGGCGCTTTCGACGGTTTCGCGGGTGGGGTGTCCCAGGACATCGGCCACGGTGGTTCGTGTCTTGTGGGACTTCAGCAGGGAGGTGGCGTTTCCCTGGGGGTCGAGGTCGACGACGAGTGTCGCCAACCCGCGAACGGTGGCGGCGCCGGCTAACCCGAGCACCACGGACGTCTTTCCGACGCCGCCCTTCAGACTCAACACGCTCACCACAGCCATAACCGTCAGTCTGTCGGGACCGGCGGTCGGGCACAACCAGTTTCTTCTCCCGGACGGGATTGGTCCGCGTTTGGTCCGCGTTTGGTCCACGTTTGGTCCGTGCGCCGGAGCGAAGTTACAGTGAATGCGACTCGATCAAGGAGGATCACGCGTGCGGACGTTTCCGTTTTTCCCGCTGCCCAGGGCAGCCGCTCTCACCGCTGGTCTGGCTCTCGTGGTCTCCACAGTGATCACCGCCCCGGCGGCGCAGGCTGTCTCTCCCCAGGCACCCCCCGTCACGGACACGTGCTACGACTACCGGTCCTCGAACAGCGAGGACGAGACCGCAGTCGCGGTACCGGTTCCGTGCGAGGGCGAGCACTCCGCGCAAACCTTCTACACGCGATCTCTTCCGGACGGCTTCGGGGTCCCCGCCAAGGCCAGCGCCAAGAAGCGCTTGAAGGTCGCGAAGCCGTGCACGACGGACGCGATGAACGCGTACCTAGGCCTGTCAGACACCACTACTCCGTCGCGCTTCCAGATCGTCACCGTGTTCCCCACCGCTGGACAGTGGAACGCGGGCGAGAGATGGATGCGCTGCGACGTCATCCTTCGTGGTGGCAAAGAGTTCACTCGCTTCTCGGGCGGTGCCCCGCAACTGGTCGCTTCGACGCCCCGCGAACAGTTCCACTTCTGCACCCCGTCGGTTCCGGGCAATAGGACGAAAGCTGCCTACCCCTGCACCAAACCGAAGAAGAACTGGATCATGGTCGCAGAACGAGACCTGGGCGCCATCGGCAAGAAGTTCCCGGGGACACGGTCCGTCGAACGCAAGGCGAAACGGATCTGCCAACGTGTGGGCAACCGCTACACCGAGCGCAAGAAGTTCTATCCGTGGTGGGCGATTTGGCCGACACGGGCCGGCTGGAAAGAGGGCGATCGGACCGCTCAATGCTTCGTGCCGTACGAGCAGTTCATCAAGACGACTGCCTGAGTCGTCAACTCTTCGGCTTTTTGCCCACGCGCGTACCTAGCAATACCCGCGTGACAGGAAGTCACGCTCGGATACCGGAGCTAAAGCGAGCGATATTTGACGTACGGCATCCATATCCTTGAATTTCACGTTGCTTAACACAAACTCCCTCTCGGTGTAGCGCTGTCGAGTCTCTTGCTCCTGGGCGCTTCCGCATAGCAATGGATTCGCGTACGTGTTGTACGTCCAGCCAACGCCGGAGAAGAGGAATCCGGCATCCTGACATTGGTAGAGGAATCCTCGAAGAGACGAGGCGTCTCGCGGCCCGGCGTAACGCTGCGCGAAGCGCTTCAGGCAAGTGCGTGTAGCACCCCCGTCGTACGGAGATGGGCCGACCGATTCGATTGTTCTCATGAACGACTCGTTGCAGCCGATGTCACGGCTAGGGGATTGACCGGCAAGAAGCTCATCACGGGAGCACCCCGTCACGGACTCGAACGCTTCGACTGGATCCGATGTCAACGTCGAATAGGACCGAATCAGGTCACGTTGGGCGTCTTCTGGAAACTTGCTCCGCGCTGGCCAACGGTCCTCGAACAGCCGGAACCAGGTCGCGAACGTCGGAACTCGAACTCCCGAGTCCCTCGGTAACGAGTACACCGATAGCGCTACCGACTCTTGCCACACGTCGAGGTCAGGGAAGCCCACCAGGGAGAGAACGCCAATGCCCACACGTCCTTGATCAGCTCCGTCACGTGCGTTCAATTTAAGGAAATTCTCCAAACCGGAGTTCCCTACTGCCCAGGCCTTCCAGAATCCGCGGGGGTACGGATGTTTCGCCCCGACCGTGTGAACTGTTCCCATGAGCCCGGGAGCCACGCAGGTGCTGGAGCGAGACTTCCAGGCCGCCTGGTACTCCTGCGGGGTGCTGATGCACGTTCCAGCGTTCGCTGGTCCGCCTACACTCACGAGGCTCGCCAAGAGAGCGACGGTCGCAAGAAGTGCACAGAGGGATCGTCTAGTCGGCATGGCGGGCTCCTAACGGTTGACACGAGCTCAGTTCATGGATTCTGACATCCGACGTCGTGGAAACGCCCTTCCCAAGACAGACGACGAAGTAGAGCATTCACGTTCCTTGGGTTCGATTATCGGCGGGTCACCGCAACGGGCTTCGCGGCTGATCCTCCGGATACATCGATGTGTGTTCGGGCGTCGTTGCCTGGAGCGTGGCGAATTGCTCGTCGGTCAACTCCAGCGTCGTCGAGCGCACGATCGACGTGATGGTTTCCGGGCGGGACGCGCCCGGGATGGGAATCATCACCGGGGACATACGCAACAGCCACGCCAGCGTCACCTCTTGCGGAGTTGCCCCTAGCGCGTCAGCGACGTCCGCAAACGTGGCGAATCGCGACCCGACGTCTTTCGCGTGGGTTGCACCCCCGAGTGGCGACCACGGCAGGAACGCAATGCCTTCACGCTCGCACCGCGCCAGCACATCGAGGTCGGCGCGATAGCGCGGGGACAGTTCGTTCTGCACGGAGACAACCCCACCATCGGACGCAGATCCCAACTCGCTGATGGCGAGATCGAGTTCTGCTTCCGTAACGTTCGATAATCCGATGCGTCGAATCAGTCCTTCACCCTTGAGTAATTGCAGCGCTCGCACTTGGTCGAGGTATGTCATCACAGGATCGTGGCGGTGATGCTGGTAGAGATCGATGCACGAGACGTCGAGTGCCCTCAGACTGTTGTCACACGCTCGGCGTAGCGCCTGTGGGCTGGAATCCCGTCCCCACTGTTCTCCCGCGCTGCGGGTGATGCCGCCCTTGGTGGTGACGAGAAGGTCGCTCAGCGGGGCGTGACCGGTGTAGGTGCGGAGGGCTTCCGCAACGAGGGCTTCGTTGTGGCCGATGGCATCCCACGCAGGCGCATAGATGTTGGCCGTATCGAGCAGGGTGATTCCCTGATCGAGCGCCGCGTGAATGGTCTGCAGTGCTTGTTCGCGGAGGTCCACCATGCGGCCGTTGCTCAATGGCATGCACCCCAAGCCCACCGCGGTCACCGAGAGGTCGCCGATTCGACGTTGCTGCATCATGCCGCCACTGTAGGGACACGAGTCGACACAAACGATCCCTTCAGCACTATCCCGAGGTAACGAGCGAACTCGCTCACGGGCGGTGGAGAGGTACGTGTGAAAGCAGTGCCTGAATCACCGAGGCACCCTGCCCTATCGGGTTTCACCGAACAAGACGAAATGCGGTTGTACGAGATTCCGTCCGTTCTGTAATCACCGCGTCACGTCGAACACCGATGAGTGCAGCAGCCACAAAGGTGATACTCGCCACGACGCCGACCCCGACCGTCACGGGCAGAGGTATCGACAGAAGTCCCGTCCACTCCAGGACCAGGTCGATATCGAAGAGTCCACGCTCATTGCCCGCGGCGTACCGGTGGGCGTGCACCCACAGCGAGACGCAGGCCGCCGCTGCGATGCCCACACCGATCACCCACGCGAGGACTCCCGGTAGCGGCAACCCTCCATCGGTCGAGCGCCCGAAAGGAACGCGAAGGCTGAGAGTAAGCATGAGCACCAGCATGAGTGGGAGCAAGTAGCGCGCCTGCACTACCTCGCCCACACCCAATCCTTCGCGTTGCAAGAACACCAGGGGCACGGCGACGAGCGCCCCCAACGAGACCAGCAGCGCGATGCCTTTGGACCGTGAAACATCCTGCAGCCCGCGCGCCATCAGTGCACCTACGACCAGTACACCGAAGACGGGAACCAGGGGTGGCAGCACGGTGTCGTTCCACCCCAGCGCCATGCCTCCCACGACACCGATCACATACACGGGCAGATAGACGACATTGGTCAAAAACAACCCAGGCCCAGGTTCGGTGGTGCCCATCCCGCCACTGACACCGCTTCCCGGGGTGCCAAACGTGGCGAACTGAACAAGGGCGATGGTGGCAAGTCCCAGCAAGACAAGGGAAGACATCAATGACGCTCGTGCTGTCGTCCACCCGGTGAGCACGAAGACCACGATCACCGCGAGCGCTACGAACGCGGAGGCGTCAACACGGGAACCGATCGCCAGAAAGGCGGATAGGCAGGTGGCGACCGCAAGCAGCCACGTCCGTTGCGACCGCCACGACGTTCGCTGGGCCAGGGCGAGGCCGAACGCCCACACAAAGATCACACCCGTCACCGTCCAACTACTCGGATTGGTGGACGGGATGATGAATAAACCGAGGGGAACCAGGACAACGGCGGTGGTGACGACCACTGCGGAGCGAATGGCCGGCGCGAGAACAGTCAACGCCACGGACAGCAACGCGACGAACACGATCGCGTTGACCATGCGCATCACCAGGACCGAACGTTGCGGGTCGTCACCGACGAAAAGATTCATCACCCGGTAGAAGCCGGAGGGATACCAGCCTTTCAGACTGTTGACCCGTTCCGTCCGGACCAAGGTATTCGTCAGACTCTCCGTGCAGGCCGCAGTGACAGCAGCTTGAAAAGCGAAGCACTCATGCGCGAAGCCAACGGACTGTGGCACCAACAGTGCCTCTGGCTCACCCTCGACCACTTCACACACCCCGGACCGTTCTCCACCCGCGCACCAAATAGAGGACAGGTGGTAGTCGTCGTCCGGTGACGACCCCACGGGGCTCGTCACCGCCCAGGACCCGAAGACGACCAATAGCGCCAGCGGGAGGACCACCCGCCACCACCGAAGCCACGTTCTCGTCTCTGTCACCTGCCTGTCCGACACGAGGGCATTGTCCATGGGTTGCCCCTGCGTTGACTTCGGGTGCTCTGCTCGGCGTTTCCTGGGGCACACGCCGACGCGCAACACCGGGTCAGCGAACGCAGCCCCGCGTGTGCTTACCATGGCTCGTGACCCGCACTTCCCCAACGAACGGGAGCCCTATGCGACGCCTGCTGGCCGCAACAATGACACTCGCGCTAGCCGCGACCGTGGCTCCCCCCATCCTCGCCGACGAGGCTGCCTCCCTGGGTCAGCCCGTCAACAACCCGTGGTCGAACGTTCAAGCATGGGAGACCGCCATCGTGGAACGCGTGGTCGACGGGGACACGGTGATCGTCAACGACGAAGTCACCGGAGCGCAGTCCCGGATCCGACTCCTCGGCATCAACGCCCCCGAAAAACCAACAACGAAGAAGCCCGGCAACTGCGGGGGTGAGCAGGCCAGTCAACGGCTCACCGCCCTGCTACCCGTCGGCACCCGCGTTCGACTTCTCTCGTCGGACCGCGCCTCCACGGGCAAGAAGCAGCGGCCTCAACGCGTCGTTCTCGCCTACAACGAAAAGACCGGCGACTTCGACCAAGACGTCGCCTGGGGAATGGCCGAGCGGGGTTGGGGCCTGTGGTTCACCGTTCCCAGCGAAGCGTCGATGAGTTCGCTTTACCGGGCCGTTATCGAGGGCGCCCAAGCCGACCGCCGGGGGATGTGGGATCCGCAGCTATGCGGGGCGATCGAGCAACCTGACGCATCCTTGTCGCTGCGCATCTCGCGCGGCAATGGAAACGTCGCCGACGAGACCGTCACCGTTCGCAATACCGGGGGCACCACCGTGGACCTCACCGGCTGGATGCTCCGGGATGCAGGCAATGCCGGGTGGTACACGTTCCCCGGCGGATCAGTTCTCACACCGGGCGACTACCGAACCGTTCACACCGGCAAGGGACGAGACCGTCGGCCCACGGGTCACGACGTGTATCGCGACCGCAACAAAGAGTTGTACGTCGACCCGGGCACCGAACCGAATCTCGTCGGAGACGGCGCCTACCTTCTCGACCGAGCCGGCAACTATCGATCATGGCGCGAATACCCCTGCACCACGCGGTGCGCCGCCGATGACGGCGCCGGCACCTTGGTCATCGAGGACCTTTCTCTCGGCAAGAAGAAGGGGATAGCGCGGGCCCAAACGCAGTTCATCCGGTTGGCCAATCGGGGGGCAACGACGCTCTGTCTGGACGGCTACCGCATGGACACCCAAGGGTTGACCTACTGGTTCCCCTCCGGCACGTGTCTTGCGCCGGGTGCAACGTTCACCCTGCACGGCGGCGACCGCAAGAGCTGGTCGAAGGTCGCCTACCTCGACCGCAAGAAACCGATGTTCTACCTCACCGGTAGCGCCCAGATCGTCTCCGACCGCGACCAGGTACTCGCCGAACGCCTCTGGTGACGCCCCTAATTCGCGGGTACTGGCCGGCGCCTCGAGCGCGGCTGACATTCTTGGAGCATGGCCACCATGACACCGGTCGATTCTTCACACCGGTTGACCGACCTCGGCGTGGAATTCCACACCACCGATGAAGACGACGTACCCGATCATCTGCTGGCTCTGGCACTTGTGGAGGGAGAGCGTCATCCTCGCGGCGAGGTCGCCGTGGATCCTCCCGCGTCCGGGCAGGAGTTCGAGGACTTCGGGGCCTGGCACGTCAATGACGGGAACGAGGCGCACTTTCTGCGGTCGGGAACCGGTCAGGTGCAGTTCGTCGACGATGACGGTGTGATCACCGTCGACGTCAAGGCTGGGGACGTCATGATCATTCGCGGCGCCGAGCACCGCTTCCGGGCGTTGACCCCGGCGGCATGGGTATTGCACTTCGCCGGACCAGAAGGAGCGGACCTGGTCGCCACACAAACCGGGAGGCAGGACAGCCCATGGGATTAGGTCTCGACGTCAGGCTCTCGCGTCTGTTCTCGCACACCTCCGGCAATCTCTTCGGTATCGCGGTTGATCATTTCGTCGGCTACGGGAACGTCCGCGAAGGAGGCCTGTCCAACCTGCCCGAGGCTGTCGCACGATGCGTCAGCGCCGGTCCGGACACGATGACGATGACTCCGGGAACGGCGAAGAGTTGCTGGCCGCCGCACGTGGGGAAGGCGTCGCTGATCGTGCAGGCGTCCTACTGGACACCCGACGACCGCATCCGGGATCGACTGGCCACCCCCGCTGACGCTGTCCGCCTTGGAGCCGACGCCCTCGCCGTCGCTATCGGGGTTCGGGGAAACACCGAGGGTGATTTCATTCGATGGTTGTCCGACGCCGTCCGCGACGCCGCCCCCTACGAACTTCCCGTGGTGGCTCACATCTACCCCCGCGACTACTCCGATGGAGTGCGGATCGTCTTCACTCCGGAGGAGATCGCGTACGCCGTTCGGGTCGGCATTGAGACCGGGGTTGACGTCATCAAGGTCGGCTACCCAGGAGACGAAGATGCCTTCGCCGAGATCATCGCCGGTTGCCCGGTGCCCGTGGTGATGGCCGGAGGCCCGAAGGAGCCGACCCTGGTCGGTGCGCTCGAGCAGATGG
>WLWG01002359.1_pt1 | contig 14567 bp, 3 predicted proteins | sample 6712871 | NCBI WGS metagenome assembly WLWG01 (sample SAMN12718693, study PRJNA515312) | sponge metagenome | isolation source: marine sponge | host: Mycale hentscheli | place: New Zealand: South Island, Marlborough, Capsize Point | collected 2003-05-01
TCCGCATAATTTTGACTCGGAAGTTGTTCTTTACGATCTCCACTGTATCCGTGTTTGAGATGGTGACCGTATCCAATACAGCAGTCGGCTCTGTCACAACCGTGTCCGTGACAGTTATCGTCTTCTGCTGGAGGATCGATGGATCCAGTTTTACTGCTCTTTGCAGATGCCAATTTGCTCCGCAGCTGGGAAACAAAATTGTAGCAAAAAACAACGTAACGCATAGTAAGTATCTGTTAATTTTTAGGGTCATATTTATATAAAAAAGTAAGCACTTTAGTCGGGTAAAGTTACGTTTTATTATGTATGTATTTTTACCTTTTTTACAGCTTTAAGACCTTTCTCTTTCTCTTCTCATTTTCTCATAAAAATCATTCATAGTCTTACTGCTTTTGCCTGATCCTCTCTTCTTTGGCCCTTCAATTTGATAATTAGAATAATTAAGAAGTCTTAGTATTATCGTGCCAACGTCAGACTCAGAACCCAATTCTCCGTAATTATCAAAGAACTTAGCAATGGTTGGCATTGGCAGTCCCACTAATGTAGAAAGTTCATAGTATGCGTCTCTATAAGCCTTTGCTTTTTTCTCTTCATCTTTTAAGTTGCCAGCTTTAACTAAATCTTTTACAACACCGTTTGCTATCTGAATAAGACCCACTGTTTTTGCTTGGCTTCCAGCCCAAGGCTTATCTGTGAAGTAATCACCTACTGTTTGGACAACCTCTCCAATAATAAATAGAGCGTTTAAGTTGCCTATAACTCCAGCCCTTAGTAAATCTTCATCGTCATCATCTCTCCATCCTCTAAGGATACCGGGTAGCCCCATAGAAACATATTGAAACAACATTGGCATAAAGGCGTGGTACATAGCAAAAGTTCTTATGTTCTGGCCCACAGTCCCCTTATAATCTTTACCGCTTATTGCTCTATAAAGGTTTCTTATAGCTATAATTTCTTTTCTTAAATATTGTTTTGGAGTAGTAAGGAACATATTCATAGCCCTTGTTAGTGGATCACCTGTTTGTAAATAATCCTTATCCTGTAAGTCTGCTGACTGCTGAGTTCTTTTTGTATCCCTCTCAAATTTTTTAATTGCAACCTTAATCGCCTCTTGCTCTGATTTACCCTCTTTTAAAGCTTTGTCTTTATAATAAGAGTAGTTTGGTAAGCCACCAAGCATAATAGCACCCCTATCACCAATTTTAGTCGTGTACATTGCAAAATTAACAAGCCAATTTTTAGCTGGGCCAGATAGAAAATCTTTAACTCTTGAATTAGGAAGAAACTCTTTCATTCTTGAGTCAGAATAAGTTTCAATGGCCGTCATAATGCTTTGATTGTTTCTGTCTTTCATATAAACAGAATTCTCTGTAACCTCTTTCCAGACTTTCATCTGCTGTAGTTTGTTTTTAGCTGCATACTTTAGCCAGTTTCTAAAACCAATGTCATTAGCATAAGTAAATGTAGAGGTTAGCTGTTTTATTGTAATAACTGGACTTAACGCAAGCCTAGAAATAATAAATGCATTATTCATTCCGTTTATAACCTTTGCCTTAATGCCTGACTGTTGGCCTCTAGAAGCTATCTTTTGTATCATATCCTTAATAAAGGAGTATATTTCTTTACCGTGTATGTCTTCAATTGAAGATTTTATATACTTATTAGAAAAGAATTTATCTAGATCTCTAACTACTTCACCGTAGGCAGCAAAGTATTCCATATCATTAATGTACGTGTTTAAAACGTCCATCTGATTCATAGCTTTAATTGCAGACCTGCTGTTTTGACGAACCTTAGTAGCACCAGCCCCAACAGCTGTTTTATACATATTTCCTTGCCCTAGCAAATTAATTATGTCAAGATCACTTTCTTGAGTTCCTTCTCTGTATACTGTGCCTGCGTAAAATTCACTCCAAGGTAAATCAGTTCTATAAAGTTTTTTATAAACCCTGTTGTATTCTTCATATAGCTGAGGATATAAAACATCTACTTGCCAGTCGGCTAACGCTTTCACTTTAGGCTCTAGTTTCGCCTCAAGCTCTTTCATTACCCTGTCAGCATTTTGTTTATTAAGGTTTTGTTTTCTTTCTTTTTCTTCTTTGCTATCATTAGAGTTTATAACTTCAACACCCCACATTTCTGCATTTGCAAAAGAAGGTCTTAGTGCCGGGTCTTTATACATATTGTAGAAATAAGCTATTTCATCTTGACTAAGAGGCTCTAACATAACACCTTCTTGCAGCTCAATACCTTGATCTACTTGCTTTCTGTTTAGTCTAGATACTTTTTTCCAATTTTTACCATAATTATCATAAAGAAATCCTGCAATCTGAGACTCAATTTCCATCATTCTCATCTTAAATCGGATAGAAGCTTCATCTACTTTATCGGTAAACATTTCATTTAATCTACCACCAAACATTTCACCGGGAAGCTTATCTATTCTTTCCATTAAACCATCCATCGCTTCAGATGATCCAAAAACAAAATTGTCAAACCTGCTAAATAAACTAGAGAAGAAACGCCTCACAACGTTTTGAGTCATTCTCCTTCTTTTCTCATCACCTTTTCTTTGTTTTCTTTTCTTATTCAGTTCATTTTTAACATTTGGATCTGACATATCTATGTATTCACCAGTAATAGCCTCATTTCCTGCCTCAAGCTGTTCAAGATATGACTGATGGCTTTCAAGTAACTCTTGTTGTAGTAAAGACTTACCAAACGTAATCATCTCTCCAAGTGTAGAATAAATAGCGTCTAGTTCTGAAACTTTTTTAGGGTTATCGTTTTCTATCTGGATAGAGTTATTGTACTTCATTGCTAACTCAAGGTCAACCATTTCTTCTCTTTGCTCAACTGTTTGTTCAATCTCTTGAGATAATTCGTTTATTCTTTTAAGAAGTGACTCATTGAACTGACCTATTTCTTCTGGAGTTGCTTTAGATCCAAGTAAATTTGATTTTATTCTATCTATTCTTTTTCTAACAGCATCACTTATTTTCTTTGGCTTTAATCGTCCGTTTTCAACTACTTGATAAGTGCCATTTAAAACACCATCTATATTTCTCTTTAGTGCTTTAATGTTTGTCTTAATCACAAAGGAAGTTACCTCATCTAATATGTTATTAATGTTTCCTTCAGTTGCTGCATTTACTTTATCAATTAACTGAATTACATTTCCTTTAGTGTATATTTCTTTAGGTAAAGCTTTACGAATAAAGTTTCTTACTTCTGTCTTAATCTTTTGTAAACTCCTTGCTCCCTTTGTTCTTTCACGAAGAGCTAATCTAGCTTGAGAAATTTTACTAGTTAAGTTTTGAGAAGGGCGAATGCCTACAGAGCTTTGCATATCACTAAGCATTCTTGCTTGTTGTGTAGATATAGCTTTAGTTTTTGCATCAGCTGCATTTTTATATTCAGGTTGTTTTTCTAAAAACTCTACAGTCTTGTCAAGTATTTCTTGCTCAGTAAGAATAGGAGGCTTTGAATCATTAATCTCAGTTTGCTTTTGAGCATAATCTTGAATTTCTTTTTCAATTTTTGCTTTAAGTTTAATGACCTCTTCGCTCATCTCAACAAACTCTACACCTTCTTCTTTTTTTATTTGTTCAATGTACTTTTTGTTATTTTTAAGCTCTTCTTGCTTTTTCTTTCTAAACTTGCTTATCTTTTTCTTAAGCTCAGTGGGTGTTAATTGATCTCTTTTTGCGTTTTCTTGAATAAGTTTTTCTCTAAAAGCTCTTATTCTGTTAAACAATTTTAATCCTGCTTGCGCTCCACCATCTATATCACCAAAACTTTTTGGCATTGAGTCAAATACATCTATATTAATTGACATCAAGCTGTTTACAAGCCTTGCAGGAAATTTCTGTACCCTTACTAGGTAGTCTTTTATTACAGCGTCTCTGAAGTTGTTACGCCTAGCTTCCAAAATGTAAGACTCAATATTTTCTTGTTCTCTTCCTGTTATTTTTTGTTGACGAGCTTGCTGAGCTTTTGTTACAACAACTCCAGCCTTGCCAAATGTGTTATTTTTAGTCACAACAGCTCCAGTTCCTAGTAACTCTTGAACATAATCTACAAGCTCGTTACCATCAAAACCTTTTTGATATACATCTATAACTTTTCCTTTTTGTTTTCTTTTAACAATATAACTTTTTTCTTCTGGCCCTTTTTCAAAGTTTTTAGTATTGCTTATGTCTCCTTTAAATCCTCTTGAGCTTATTATTGCTGTTCCCCCTTCGTTAAGTTTAGAAAAAATATCTTGAACTATAAAATCTCTGACATCTTTAGGAACGACATTCACTACATTGAGAGACACTACAGCATCATACTTTTTATTTATTTCTTTAGCACTAGTGTAAGTGGGACTTGCTTTACCCTCCCATCTTTCAGTATTGAGTTCAAAAGAATCAACCTTACGCCCTAATCGTTTTGACATAACGTCTGTTCCAAGCCCAAGACCTGCCCCATAATCTAAGACATCTCCTTCAATATCAAATCCATTTATTATGTTGGCTGCTGTTGCGTAACTACCTCCAGTAGTTGCTACTTGCGTAGTGCCAGAAGCTTTAGATAAACCATCGTCAATCTTTTGTTGACGATTAGATTCTATACTCCTTCTTCCTGATCCATATGGTGCAATCGCTTGAGATGCTTGTGTTCTAGAAGACCCTGCATACTTTTCTCTCATAGCTTCAGGCATAATATCTAGTGCATTAACCTTTTTGTTTGGCACACCAATTACTTCTCCTTCCACTGTGTTATCATATGTTGAATGATTAGCCCCTGCCCTTACACCTGTTGGCTTAAGAACTAACATAATATCGTTTTGCTCAAATCCATTTTCCGCATAAAAACCATCCCTCAGTGTGTTTAAGTCCGTATACCCATTAATAGACTCTACATATTTAGTAAAGTTAGTGTTAGGTGTGTTTTGAGAGTTGTTTAATGCAATTAAGAAAGGTTTTCTATCTGTTGTTTCTCTTATCTCTTCCCAAGAATTATATTTTTCAAGAGTTTCTTTTATGACTTTAGTGGGTTTTGCTTCTAAAGCCTTTGTTTTAAATTCATTAAAGTTTCCTAGTTTTGAAATCAGAAAATCATATGCGCTTTTATTAAATAGTTTACTTACAGTGGGTGACCCGCTTATAATAAACAAATAATCAGTCTTTGATATATTGTTTTCAATACCTTTAACTGACATACTGCTTGCCCAAAGATCATTAGGCTTTTGATGTGCGAAACTTGGCCCCCCATCTATACCCATTTCTTCGTTGATACCTAATTGATCAGCTACCCAAAACCAAACCTTTTGATTTTTTTCTACTATTTCATTTATCAATACATCAATGTCTATTCTTTTTTGTTGATTGACCAATGAGTTATTGTATTTATTTTTAAATATAATATCATCTATTTGCTGTTTACCTGATGGCTTTGAAATAGTAGTAGGAGAACCAATTGGATTTGTTCCGTTATCTAACTCTTCTAATGTTTTAACATCAGCCTCTGTTATTGTTTCACCTGTTCTAGTTTTTCTTGATATAACATTTAATAAATCAATAACATCAGCATCTTTTGCTCCGAAGTCACTTCCTATTTCAATACCAAATTTTCTAGCAATACTTTTTAAGAACTCTGCAATTACATTTTTAGATGGTCTATTAAGTTGTCTATATTCAGAAGAAAGTATGCCTACTAATTCTGCTAATCTTTCTTCGTTTTGGAATTGCCCTTCGTACTGTTTAGCAAACGCTTCAATACGCTTACTTAACTCGCTGTTTTTAGGAAGTGCCTTTTGAACAGATAAAACCATTCTTTCCGCTGCCTTTGCTATGGCCGGGTCAGTCTTGACCTTTTCCATTAAGACTGCGTGAAATATTTCGTGAGGAACAGTAGTGTTTGTAGCCTTAGAAAGATTAATATGAATAGTTGTGTTTTCAGGATTATATTCTGCACGACCTTCACCAAGTTTAGCGTATTTTAAATATTGATCGTTTGTCTTATGCAATACAATCTTAACGTTAGGCAAAATTTTAGATATCGCCTTTGCTCCTAATTGGGCAATACTTTCTACACTACTTCTTAATGTAGACTCATCTTGTTCAACAGCATCTGTTTTGTTTATAGCAAGATTTTGTGACTTTACCTCTGTACTTTCATTTGCTTCATCAAAGAATGAGTCAATATCTCTTTGCTCTTCAGCTGTAACAGTAGATAGTTCTTGTTCAGATATTTCATCTAAGGCATCATCTTCTTTAGTCTCTACTTTTTCTTTTAATATTTCCTCTTGCTTTGTTGTTTCTTCAGTTTTAGCTTCAGCTGTTTCTTCTAACTCTAACGCATCTATTTTTTTCTGTATTTCAGAAATTACATTTTCTTGTTCTTTCTTACCAATTTCAGTTGACATTTTAGAATAATCTCTTCTTGCCTTACGTAGACTATTTTGAAGATCTATTTTTGTAGCCTTCTGCTCTTCAGACATTTTATTAGCTGATTCATCAACCTTCTTTAATATATTATCTAAAGCGTTTTGAACTTCATTTCTTTTATTAGAAATTAAATCTTTTTCTTCTTTTGAAACTTCAGGGTTGTTTATTACCTCATCATACTGTTTTAAGGCTTCCTCAAATGCTTTTATTTTCTTTCTTTCTTCAGGACTTTTAATAGATGAAAATCCTCTAGAAATTAAGAAAGCTCCTCCACCCATTAGTGAACCAATAACTCCACCTTCAACAATCTCTATTGGGTCAATCTCATCATCAGCAATAAATTTACCTAACAAGCCTTGCGTAGAATTAGCAAGAACCTCTTCAAAACCTTCTTCGGTAACAGCTCTAGCTCCTTTTGGCAACCAACCAAACATCAAGTCACCTAATTCTTTTGAAGTTAAATCCTTTATACCTTGCTTTTTAAATGTTTTTCTTAAGAGATTTACATCACCTAAAAACAATTTTTCTGTTAAGTATTCGATTCCTCCAACACCTAGAGAGTATATCATTTTATCTGCTTGGCTTAGGTCATCTCTGTCTTGAACAGCTGCATACTGGCTACCAGCAGCGGAAGCTCCAAGCGTTGCGAGACCGTATGGCCCAAGCATTGCTGCTGTAAAAAGCTGAGGAGTTTGTTGAATAAGTGTAGATCCTAATTGAGCAAAACCAGCCTTAATATTTCCATCTTGAAAATTTTCAATAAAGCCTTGAGATATTTCTTCATCTGAAAGGCCATATGTTATTAAGGCATCTTCAGCTCTTTTCCCAGAGTCATCTAATAAGAGGTCTCCAAGCTCTCCCGTTTTAGCCCCTAGAGACTCAGCAAACTTTAAAACACCACCAACAATAGCTTCCCCTCCTGAAGTTAATTCGCTAATAACTGGAATAGTATACCTCTCCTTGCCTCTCCTTTCTTTTCTTTTTTCTTCTTCCTTAAGGGTTTCTTTAATAAAAGAAATAGTTCCCTTTTTTAAAATAGGCATAATGCCTTCTTTAATTGCTCCTGACTCATCAAGTAAATCTAAAGGCAGCGACTGAGCTATAGGGTCTTTGGATAAAGATTTATATACACGATAATTATCTTCAAGAATTGTATTTTTAAACCCAAATCGTCTAGCCATATTTGGATCTTTAACAGCCTCTTCAATATTTCCTTTAGAAAGAGCAATGCCAGTGTATAGTTCAGCAGCAGCTGAGTTTGCTATTTCCTCTTGCTGTCTATCATAAAATTCAGGGGAAGTTCCTTTAGGAACATATTCGCTACTTAAAGACTCCGATACAGAAGGTCGTGCTTGAGATAGAAAATCTGATTCCGTAGAACTGGATAGACTTTTTTTTTTAAGACCTTCGTCAAAACCAACTAAAGCTTTAAAATCATCAATCTCTCTTTTATAACCTTCGCTTTTAGCAACAGAATACATATTACTTAAAGCTTTCTCATCAGAACTAATTAAAGTCTTGAACTCCTCAATAGATTTAGCATAGCCTTCTTTTTTTGCTAAAGAATATAATTGTTGTATTGCCTCTTCGTTCATTTGTCTTTTATTAGTTAAAATCCGCTCATTGAGTTTCCAGCTTTCTCTTCACGTAAAGCTATAAATCTTTCAATTGCAGCTGTATTAAGATTATCTGTAATGAAATTAATTAAAAGAACAGGATCTGACTCTTCTTTGCCTTTTTTGTAGTTTGTAAAAAACTTTTTCTTTGAGCCATTAGGAGCTGTTATCACTACCGCTTCGTTTACTCCTATAGGATCAGTAATTGTAAATCCAAGAGCATTAAAATCTTTAGCAAATTTCTCCGCAAAGTCTTCTTCTTGAACTTTAGTTATATAGTCATCTGTAATTTTACCACGAATATATTTAAGAGTTTCCATCATAGGCTTTCTAGTTTCATCCGATTTAACTGATGTACCAGTTAAGTCTTGCCATACAAAATCTTCAGGCATTGTAGAATATCCGCCTGCCGCTTTTTCTATTTGATTAGGGTCAGAAACTCCGTGTATTGCGACTCCTGCTATTGCCCAGTCTTCTTGTGTTGGCTGCTCGCCTTTTTTCGCTATAAAGATGCCATTATCACCCGTTTTATTTAGGCCCGGTTGTGAGTACATAAGTTCAAGAACCTGATCTCCACTGCTGTTTGTGCCAAATTCTATACTAGTAATTCCTTTGTTAACGCTTGCCGGATCATTTAATATTGCTCCAAGAAGATTCTTACGCTTATCGTTATCTGTTTCTTTATATATGTTCATCCATTGAGACACAGGGAATCCTTTTGTTTTAGATTCTTCGTCTCTAGCTTTAGCGTAAGGACTAACACCTTGCTCTGCAACAAAATTCATTGCAGAATTAACAACACCGTCCATATAATCGTTAAATAGATTTGGGTTTTGTTCTTGGAATATAGGTTCGTTTATAAGATCAACATCTATTGGTCTAATTGGATTTCTTAAACTGCGATCTCCAATTAAGTCTTTTTCAAAAGCTTGATAAAGGATTGCCCCTTGTTTTTCTTCGGGCAAATAAGACCTGTTCTCCATTATCTTTTTAAAATCTTCTCTGACCTTATCTAAATCATAATTACCTTCTGCGGTCATATAGTCGTTTTTCTTTCTATCAAAAGATTCTAGTAAAAGACTTATTGCTTTATTTGGATCTGCGATATCTGATTTATATGACATTCCAAACTCTAAAGGGTTTTGTCCTAATAAAATAATTTGCTCTGCTGTTCTTTTTACACTTTTGTCTTTTTCTAAAAGGTCAAATGCATCTATGCTAGTAATTGAATACTTATTAGGGTTAGCGTTATAGTCAGAGGATAAAGACCTGTTGTTGTCTGCAAGAAATTTTGCTGTTCCTGCAATTTTAGCGTAGTAAGAGTGAGCTTTTCTGAGGGCTTTTATGTAATCTACATTATTTGGATCTTGAGAGTATAAATCTCTAGCGTCTTCAACAGCATCATACGCTCCTTGAACAGCATCTACATCAGCAGCTAAATAATTACCTTGAATTTCGTCAAACTGAGATGAGAACTCCTCTGCCCTTAGAGCGTCTTGAGTTTTTTGCCTCTTTAAATTATAACCAATCTCCGCAAAATTTGGCAACTTAATTACTCCTGATGGTATTACTTCAGCCATTACTTATTCTTATTAAATTTTTTCAAAAGACTTCTAAAATAAGAGCTTTCTTTACTTAGTTTAGCTTGCTGTTTAGGGTTAAGTATTACCTCTCCACCTGTCATCTCTCCCACCTTGACACCTTTCTGAACTATATCTATAGGGTTTGTGTCGTGATTAAACGCACCTTTGGTCATTTTACCTCCCTTTGCCATCCGTCTTACATTACTATTATATTGATTATCATATTGAAAATCTTCGTACTCATCGTCAGTATCAGGTCTTCTTACATATTTTCTTGGATCATCTATGTCTTTTAATCGAGCTTCTTCTGCTTGTCTTTGTATTTGATTTAAAGATTCTGTTTGGGCTTCAGTCATTTCAAATTCAGACTTATCATCAACAGCAATACTTTTCTTTTTAGGGTCTGAGTATAAGGCCATCAATCCTGCTTGACCTAACCCTCCAGCAATGTTTTGAATACCTCCTTCAATAGCTGCTTGAGCTGCACCTAAATCTCTTTGATAAGCAGCAATGTTTCTATTAATTTCTCTTTCGCTACCCATAGCACCAATCTGTAATGCTCTCATTTGATCTGCTTGTCTCTTACCCATTAAGTTTATAGCTCCCTGATCACCAGCCCTTATCATTCCCGGTAAAGAACCCACCAATGCTCTACCACCACCCGCTTGGGCAGCTGCAATCCCTGTGGCTAAGTTTCTATTTAGTTCGTCTAATCGCCTTTCTTCAACCTCTCTATTTCTAGACAGTTTAAGCATATCAGCGTATTCAGATGGTTTTTCAGTAGAAGGCTCTGCTAGTTGTCCTGCCATTTTTTGACCTCTTGCCATTTGAGAAATTCCAAATATAGCTTGTGCTGCGGCAGGTATGTACGGCAATATTCCCCCTGCTATGTATTTTTTTGTTTTATCTTTTTTCTTTAAGCGCATAATACAAAGGTAATTATTATTGTCCTAATTGGTTAGCCAGATTAGATTTAGCATATACGGTGTTTACAGCATATAATTCAATCTCCGATGTCGAACTGTTGGTTAGTTTAATTTTTGCATAGTAATCACGAATCTGATCTCCCTCAACAGACCCTGTTGCTATTGCTACAACTTCATCACCATTAGCTAATCCAGAAACAGTTGAAACGCAAGTTATTTTAGTTCCTGTAGGTACAGAAGATATAGTGTTTGTTATAGGGACAAGAGTTGTTCCGCTTATTTTGTAAAGAGCCGCACCCATTGGGAATGTTATGTAGCTTATATCACTATTAAAAGTTATATCAGCACCTGTAATATTACTAACAGCTCCTAAAGCAAATACTTCTGAACTACCTGATAATGCTGTTATTGTTGAACTTCCAGTATTAGCAGAATCATCTCTTGGTATTGAGGCATACCAATTACGTTCACGCTTGTCATAAGTTGCTTCTAATATATTAGCACTTTGATCTGTGTTTGTAATTAAAGTAGTCCAAGCATTCGTGCCTTCTAAGCTTATAGATTCAAAGGTCTTAACCATAGATGAATTGGCAGCTGAAATAATTTCTACAACAGAATCATCACTAGAATTTCGGCTTCCGTAGTATGTAATTCTTGGAACATCAGCACTATGCTTCCACATTATATATTTTACAGGAGAGCCTCCTTCGTTAATTTCTTTTTCTTTAAATGTATATAATAAAGAATCTATGCTTATAATGTTATCTGGACTAAAAGAGTACAAAGTAGTCCATACATTAGAACCAGCATCGTATCCTGCGGTAAATCCACTAGAGTCATTTGAAGCAGTGCCAAAGGCAGCTGTAAAGTTTCCGCAATCGTTAGGGAAAGTAAATGTTCCTTTAGACACATTGATCAGTACAGGAATAAAGAAGTTATATGATATATCTGTCGCTATACCGTATAAAGCTGTTGGTGTAGTACCTATATACTCTTCTCCTAAAACAATTGGCTGGCCATCTACAAGTCTGTCTAAGTATATAACAGCATTTATGCTATCGTCAAAATTATCACAAACATTATCAAAGTTTCTAAACTCAGTGTCTGCTTTAAATATTTGATTGTCATCATAAATTATTGATCCAAACACAGTATTACCAGCACCGTTTGTTTGAAGATCAAATGAATAGCTACTACCACCAGATTGAGAAACAGTAACTGTGGCTTTGTCTAAAGATTCAGTAGATATAATATATTCATTGTTTTCTACATCAAAACCACCAATCACTTTTTTTACAGAAGCATTCTGAACTAGGTTCTCAAACTTAGTCCAAAAGAACGTATCCATCTTAGCATCACTAATAGCTGTTATCCCGTCTCTTGATATTCTTATTACTGCACCATTTCTTATATCAGCAAAGTAAATACGGCCCTCACTAACGGCTACGGACTCTGGGTTATTATTTACACCATACTCTCCTTGATAATAAGAAGGATTGCCTACAACATTAGTTGAAACAGTTAAGTTCTTTTCTCCTGAAGAGTACTCAACAAGGTTTCTACTTACAGGAAATATTCCACACTTCTTATCTTGAATAAACACAACGCTGTCATCTCTATTTACCATATATCTAACAGATCCGTGTATATAGTTTAAGTCATAAAAAGGTGCTAGTGTTGGATTAAATGAAGATAAACCAAGAGTATTAACATCAATTAAAAATGCGTCAGAATACGTTACAGATCCTGTTCTATAAACCTGTTTAGCATCAGGAAGTACAGAGAAAGGTCTACCTATTGATGTGTTCTTAGAAGTGAAGAAATCAGAAACAGCTGTTGATTCTACATATCTTATTAAGAAATTAAAAGACTTTGCATTCTTTCCATATCTAAGCTGTCTTAGCCTAAAATAAATATCTCCTTGATCAATATTAATTACCGTCTCTGAAGAATTTTGTAAGTTAACAGTAGATGTTTGTCCTTGAGTAAAAAATCCAAATTGAGGGACGGCTTGTATATAATAATTATATATGCCGCTAACAAAAGGTATTGCGTTTGCAACAACAAATTCATTACCAGAAGAGTCTTTCATAACATCTCCGGGATACATAATATTATTACTTCTAAATTCAAGAGGTGTAGCTGGATTATTAACACAAAGTATAGAATATTGAGGTATAGACGTTCTATCCCCTATCATTGATCCATTAGCTCCAACAGAATAAGACTTACCTACTTCGTAATAAACCTCGTCTTTTGCTTTCTTTCTTACTTTGTATAATTCAATAATAGCTTTATCATCCCAATTATCTATTCCAGCAATAATGCTATCCTTATCCCATCCAATTTGAGATTTGTTTTTTAATACTAAAAATGATCCTGTTGTATTATATGTAGAATTATCACTTGTTGAATCTAGTATTGGATTGGTGGCTGGGTCATCAGTAAAATCTTCATATCCAACAACATCAAATATTATATCAGCAGGGAAGGTAGAACCTCCGTGAGAGACAACACGAAGTTTGTCGCCTTCTGTAAAAGAGTACTCTATATTAGCCCCTTTAGACTCTTTATATGAATCATTCTTGCTTTCTAATGATCTAAATGACAAATAAAAAATATCATTATTTTGAGATATAGCGTTTGCTTTTAAAGCTGATATATTACTAGCAAAGTAACCTCGTATTACGCTATACTCTAGCTTTTGATCTATTGTTCCTCCTCCATATACGGGACTCCATTTTTTAGCCCAGCTAGGAGCTTTGCTTTTAATACGCATAACTACGTTAGCAAATCCTTTATTTTGCCTGTTACCGTACCAGTCTATAGTTACATTTCCAGCTTCTTGAACAGCGGAAGATCTATTTCTATCATCGTAAAAAACAACACCTAAAGAGTGGGTTGAACCTGACTTAAAACCTTTATGACCTTTTGTATCTCCCGTCACAAAAGTAGAAGACTCAATAACCTCGCTGTCAAAAGATGTTGAAGACCACTGTAAAGTACTCCCAAATCCCGTTGGTGCTATATCATCATTAGATGATTGATAGTTAACAGATAAATGCCCTTGATAGGAAATTCCATCTCCTACAATTATAGGTGTTGATGAAGCAAAGTTAACGGGACTATTGAAGTTTTCTGCCGTTCCTAATCCGTTTGGTTTATATATGTTTTTAATGTTTAATGTTGAAGATAAAAGATTTACTTCAAAAGTTAATATATTTCCATTTAATCCAGCACTTGTTAATCGAACAGAACCAAGTCCGTTAAATGTGAAAAATCTACGAATCGGAATTCCAGCAAAATTTAATACACCTCCACCCCCAAACTTAGTTCTTAAAGCACCCGGAGATATAACTGTAGAAATGCCGGGAGATACAAAAGGTGTTCCTGCGGCATAATCTGAATTATTGTTTTTACAATCTAATACAACTTGATAAACTTTAGATATTGCAGAATTTATAAGAACTTCTAGTCCTTGAATATCAGTGCCTGCGGGGATAGTTAAAGATTCAGTTACTCCTATTGGTGAAGTGTCTACAGTAATTGTGTCTTCTAAAACTCCTCCAGCGTTGGCTTGTAATAAATCATCATCAAGTTCGACCCAATGAACAAAAGCACCGTTTTGATTATTTAAAGTTCCAATTTGAAGTCTATCAAGAACAAATGAAAAGTCTATATTTAATAAAGAATCTTTAGGAATAGGAAAAGTTATTGAACTTAAATCAAAAGTAAGAGTTTTTATAGGCCCATTAGGATTAGTTCCATTATTTACTGTTATTGTTTGAACTCCGGGTCGTAAATAATAATTAGGAAGTAAAGCAATATCATTATCTTGATTTGCATAGCCTTCTAAATAATTACCTAAAAATAAACGACTTCCACTAATTGTTTGTGATTGCGCTTTTAAAGGAACAGCATCATATAGTTTGTCTGAATCTGTTGAAGGTATGAAGTTATATAACTGATTATTTTTAAAGTCAGTAAATAGTGTTGACGATGTAGATA
>WLWG01002362.1_pt1 | contig 14534 bp, 36 predicted proteins | sample 6712871 | NCBI WGS metagenome assembly WLWG01 (sample SAMN12718693, study PRJNA515312) | sponge metagenome | isolation source: marine sponge | host: Mycale hentscheli | place: New Zealand: South Island, Marlborough, Capsize Point | collected 2003-05-01
GTTTTCTTCGTAATAATTTTTCATAATAATTTCATTCTTAATAAGATTACACTACAAGTCCAAGCTATCAAAAGTAATATTCCTAATACTTTATAATTCTGTTCTATATTTTTTGGACTTCTACCTTGATTAGATCTCCATTGTCTAGGTTTTGTACAGAAATAATATTTACCTATCATTTGTTGACATCCTCCACAAGTTAAAGCACTCCAACTAAAATGATATACTTTGTTAGGAGCATTACATTCAGGACAGTAAATTGTTCTACCCTCTTTACCAGCTCTTGTATATTTAGTTACTTTTTTCATATTTTTTCTTTGCTATTATCTTGTGTAATAAGCGTTAGTTTGCATTTTAGGTTGCCCATCCCATTGATACGCATTTGCATAAGTATTCATTGTTATTCTAGCTTCTTTAAAGTCATCCCAATATGCATACTTTATTTTCTTTTGCATCGGTTTACCTTCTGATGCTGGATAAGGTACAACTGCATCACAGTAGCCTGTGCTTTTTTCATAGTCAATTCTACTTTCAATAGGCACTAGCTCTACACTAGCTTTACCAATTAGTTTTGTGACTTTGTAATAATCAATGTTTGTTTGATCATATCCCCAAGAGCTATAAAATATATCTCCTTCTTTGATTTTTGAATTATCGTAAATGTATCGTTTCTTAGTCATTATATAAAGTGTTTAAATTTATCTAGGTTATGTGTGAATTTTTGAAAGCTTAATGCTTCTTTCTTTGTGTCAAAGTAAAAACTTTCTATATTGTCGTTGAGGTGTATTACATCAACTCTAAAAGAATTATACTCTTTGTTAGTTACAAGTCTAGTTTTTTTGACTTTGGTAATTGGTTTTTTCATAATGTTAAAATTTTCCAATAAATTCTTTTGGGTATTTATTTTTACATACTGGTCCAATAGGAAAACAACCCTGTGAATTTTCTGGGTTAGATTTAAAAGGAACTAAATATCCATCTGTTGTAAAGTGTACCCAAAATTTTTGGTTAGTTTTTCTACCACATATAAAACAATTAGACCCATCATCACCATAAGTTTCAATATTTTGGTCGTAATCTTTTGAGTGTTCGTGTTCGATTAAATTCATAATTAAGTGTGTTTTTGTGTTTTAACTTGTAATAAAGATAATGAATAGTTAATAAGTACACAAGTTATTGACAAGAATATTTACTGTATTGCATACTTACCGAAGGTAGGTCTAGATATTATGCTATAAGTTCCGTATCTCACGGCATCAATTATATGATTATTCTTATCCTCAGGAACGTTTGTCAGCTTTCCAGCTTTATCTTCTAACCATTTATAGTTACGAAACTCTTGTATAGCGTTTTTACTGTCTGAGGTTATGTTTATCTTGTATCGCTTCAATAAATCTATACCAGCGTTTACACTATCTCTACCTTTTATACTACCTCTCACATTCCAGCCCATACGTCTAAGCTCATCATTTAATCTAGGCTCAGCACTATCTCCCCATATCATTTCTTTCTGTACTCCTATTTCTTGGAACTTCTTATGTATATCTCTACCTGTCATCATAGTCTGGTACAAATACTCTTTAATATATAAGCTATGTTCAGTAGTCCATATACCTACTAAGGCTGTAGGATCGTTTGTATAACCATAATCTAGTCCGAATGATATAAACTTTGCATCTTCAGGAATCGTGTCGCAAATACTATGTGTAAATATAATAGATGCAGAGCTTCCTCTTTCACCTAATCCATAGATCTGCCAATAAAGCTCATCCGTTGATTTAAGCCTTTCAATTTCTTCAATGAGTACAGGATCTAAAAAAGGATTATCTAAATATGTAGTTATATGAAAATCACAATCAGGTCTTTCTATAATCTCATCATATAACCAATGGTATTCATCAGATGGGTTGTAGTCAATTATTATTCTACTTGTAGTTCTTATGTTTAATTGAAAAAAATCCTCATAAGTTAATTCATTAGCTTCATTTATAAATAACAGATCTCTTTTACGCCCTCTAATCTTTTGTGGCTCATCTAAACTCACAAACTCTATAAGGTTACCATTTAATCTATATTCATTTAGGCTTTTACTATGTGCCGTTTCGGTGTATAAATTATGTGTTTGTAATAAATCAAAGAAATCTCTCATACTGGATCCCCTAAGACTTGGTCCGTGTTTTCTACAAATAGTTATGATCTTTTTAGTGTTGATCATACAATACTTAAATATTATCCAAATAAGTATATTGTAGGTTTTACCTGAACGAGTACCACCTTGTTCTACAATTATTCTTTTATCACTTGTATCTAAGTGTTCAAAGACTTTAGTCGTTTTTAGTTGGATAGATGACTTCAATATTTATATCTAAGTTTTTACCGTCCATTCCAGTTATCTCTTGTCTCTCTACATATCCTCTATTCTTAAACTTTGTCTTGCATAAAAATATTACTGCACTAGGTACGCCGTCATTTACAAGTTCATATAATTTCGTTTCGGCAAAGTCACCTACTACATTTTGGATCTCCATAACTTTATCCTCAAACTCCGTGTCCTCTTTCATCCACCTATAAGGCGTAGTTCTGTCTATACCGACCTTTTTAGTAGCTTGAGATACAATACCCATACTTTTTTCCAAAGCCTCTAAGAACGCTTCTTTTTTTATGTGTTGTTTTTGTTGTTTTTTTTCTATTTCGTTTTTGGACTTTTCCACGCTTTACTGTATTTATGTTGTTTAATGTTTAAGGCATCAAATACTCCGTCTTTATATAATAAATCTATCTCATCTTTTGTTGCTCCAATAGACTTCTTTATATATTCTTTACTTACATTATGTTTATCTACTAAGGTTTTAATTATATCGTGCATCTTAATTGCAACGTGATTACCTTTAGCTCTATTTATTCTAATTGTTAGTAGCATTCTTTCAGGCTCTGTGAGATCCATAATAACACACGGTACTTTTCCATTATATTTTTCTCGTAACGCTTTACTGTTCTTACCTAAATAACTTCTATGGTAGCCGTCTATTATAGACATATCTCTATTTAATAATATCGGTTGAATCCAGCCGTTTGTCATTATACTTAATTCTAATAAGTTCAATTCTTTGTTTAGAACTACATTAGGATTATAGTCATTAGCGTTTAGCTTATCAACTTCTATCCATTCTACTTTTGAAATAGGATCATCTTTATACATTATGGTCTCGTTTTAATATTGTGAAATCGTGTCGGAATACTGGTGGGTATTGTTTACCGGCTTTTATTTCTTTAAAATAATCTTCAACTGCTGTCTTGTTTCGTCTAACTGAGTGGTGCATCATATGACATCTCCAACATATAGGCTCAAGAGCTTGATTAACTGCATCTACCTCATCTTGTGTTATAGTTACAGGGAATCTGTTAAATACTTCTGACAACGTATAGTAAGTTACATCATAATCTTCATTATGTAAATGTAATATACCTTTGTCTTGTTTGCATCTTCTACATACTGTAGGCTGGGGAATCCATCCCATTTTCTTAGCTTTGTTTGTTAGCTTTAGTGATGCTTTTCTAAATTCTGGACTCCATTTCTTGTACTTTTGCATAGTGTTTATAGTGTTTTAATTACATAAGTTATACCGTTTTTACCTACACTTTGTACCTCGAATCCCTCTTTTATATATTTCGGTAAACTCATTTCAGTACAATAAGCAGATATTTTAGTTGGTTTATCTATAAAGGTATAATAATCACGGAGCTTCCACAAGTCGCTATATATTTTTTTACCCCTATATTTTTCTAATACAAAATCAGTCTTGTATCTTATATGTCCTTTGCTCATCTCCATCCATCCTACTACTGCAACTGGTTTATAATCATCATACATTCTTTTCAAATCTACTGAGGCCATACAATATTGTGTTTTAATATCGTGTTTGTCAATAGCTACCCTATTTTTTCGTAAATGCTTAGCAAATACACTATAAACGTAACTATGCTCTGCGAGATATGTTTTCAAATTCAAAATATACATCTTTTTGGTTGCCTGTTGGTTGTATTTCTCTTTTATATGCACCTCCTATAACTTTCTCAAATAAGTATAATGCTGGATAACCACCAAATATATTACTAGGTCTTACGTTATTTCTACGAGTTTGTCTCACTCTCATAACTTTTTGCATAGCCATATTGTATTGGTTTTTATCTTTTATATTTTCTTTAATATACAAGCTGAGGGCATCCCAATAGTCACCTCCACACTTGTCTTTATAAAACCAAGCTATCTTTTTACTGTTTCCTTTTACAGCATCTTTATAATATCGTGCCTGTACTTCAACTTCAGGGAATACATCCATAATCTGATTATACAATACAGGATCTAGTGTTTTCACTTTATGTAAGTTCTTTGCAGCTTCAGCGTGTAATACTGTAGCTACTCGTAAACTATCTTTATTGAATACCTGCATATCGTAAACGTCACAGTAATCTATTTTCTTATCATAAAAATACTTAAACACATCTTTTTCTTTCCAATCATATATAGGCTTTCCTATTGTAGCATTTTTTAAATAAGGATTTTTAGTCAAATGACATACCTTACTATTTGTAATACCACTAAAACGTATCAGGCTTTCATCGGCACGGATCCCTGTCATACTACATACTCTCCTATTCTTTTTATTATATAATAACTTGTCGAACTTCCATTGATCAAATACTCCTTTCTCAGTAATACCACATTCAGGTTTATCAACTATCCATTTTCTATTCTCATCCCATTGTATATAATCCTTTTTATTTCCAAGAACATATATCTCACTTTTTAATTGTGTAGTATAGTATCTAAAATTATATCTAGGGTTGTCTACAAATGTCAAGACAAAATCTCTGACCATTGTATTTATTACTTCTTCATCTCTAAATACTACATTAATTTTATCTGAGTAATTGTTCGTATCAAAGTATTCTTCAACGAGCTTTAACATAGCTAAGCTATCTTTACCACCACTAAAACTTACCCACACCTCATCGTGTGAGTTATAGATTTTATCTATCCTATCTAGTGCAGCTTCATACACATTACGATCTTCGTATATTAAATCTTTAAGAGTCGCCATCTATATCATATTCTATAAACTTTAATATTCTTTGACTGTCTGTCATTTTATTATCCATATATACTTCAGCAATATATCTTAATATTCTAGCTGAGACGTTTTCTTGTTCGTTGAAATCGTTTCGGATCTTCTTTAAAAATTCATACCAAATATCCAGCTCTTGTTCATTTGTAAAATAGATAGTATAATCATTAAATTTTTCATCCGTCACACCTTTTATGCTTTCCTCATCTTTGTCATTAAATAATGTAGGGTTTAAATCTAATCCGTAAGTATCTAACTCCATTAAATCAAATTCATTTGCTAACATATCCCAATCCCATTCACCATAGTTTAAATTGTCTTTTACAACAAATTCTTTTTGTTTCGCTTCATTTAGATCTTTGGCTACAATAATAGGCACTTCTTCAAGCCCAGCTTCTTGACAGGCTCTAAGTCTCATATTACCACCTAACACTACTTTATCTTCATTTACTACTATTGGTCTAAGATCTAACATTTCAGGAAAATTCTGTATTGATCTCACTAATTTCTTAAACTTATAATCTTTAATAACTCTAGGATTACTACTATTTGGTTTAATTTCTTTGATGTTTATGTTTTCTATCATAATTATATAACGTTTTTTTATACTGTAATTTGTTCAGTAACAAGATTATCTACATACTCTGAGACATTATCTATATTATCTTCACTCAAATATTCAATACTATTCAATAAATCATTTTTCTTATTCAATAAGTTTTTTTTACTTGTATCAAATAAAGCATTAACTATAAAATCGTACCACTCTTTTAGTTTTGGGTTATATCTTATATATACCTCAAACATACTATTAGCGTACATTATTGTAGCGTGATTTAAACATTTACCATTCTCACAAAAATAATCTCTAATACCATAAAACGTCATTTCCTGATGCTCTTTAAGTATTTTAATAAATATAGATCGTACCTCTACCACTTCTCGCCTTCTACTATTTTGAAATAGATCTATGTTAGAAACTTCTATAATTTGTTTCGCAATCTTGTTATTTAATTCTTTCATTTTAATAAAATTTCTAAAAAATAATTATCTAATTTATCTTCCGTTAATCTTTCATCAACAAAATATTCTTTATAAGTATTTATAGCTCTTTGAACTGAAGCCTTACCTCTTTCATATAATGACTTGTCACAATGAGCTAATCCTAAAGTTAATGTTCTTTTGTCAATCATTACAAACTTAAAACATTCATACGACATATTAAACAAAGTACAATATATATACACTTGACCTGCATAATCGTATTTCTCAACAGACTTATCAAAGTTTTTTATATCAGTAGTTGTCTTTAAATCTACAATTCTATCCCTACCTAATATATCAGCCTTACCTCTAAACGGCATACCTAACACATTACCAATCATAGGCACTTCAAACTCTGAATCTTGTATCATTTTCAAAGCCATCTCATTTCTATAAAAAGCATCTTGTAATCTTTCAGCATCTTCTCGTTCTTTTTGAGTAAATACCTGACCATATTCTAGTTTAGCTTCTTTATATGCTTTTGTTAATTTACTCTTAACATTTACAAAATGTAATTGATGAAATTTCTCTGGCTCTAATATAGCTGTGTGAAATAACCATCCATCACGCATTCCTTGTGTTTGTGCGTTACCATACCTCAAAGCATTTTTGTAGCTCTTAGGACTATCGTTTAATAATTTTACTGTTGAGGAGCTTAATGCTAGTTTGTTCAATTCACCGTAGTAAAAATCATCATCATACATAGCATCTATAAGCGTTTCCTCACATTCCTGACTGGAGTTTAAAAGTTCTATCATATCTTTCTATTTCTTTTTTTAATTTATTTGTGTGTTGTTTTAATTCTCTGTTTACGTCTTTTTGATCTTCTAATATTTTTTTATTGATCATATGTTCTACCTCTAACTGGTTAGTGTATATGTACATTTGATTAATACATTTTATTAAATTACCAATTTCTTTATTTTTTTTCGTGTCTTGTGTTTTTTCAAATGCTTCTTTTAAGAATACTCCAATATAATTAAAATTAGCTTGATAAACTTTTTTCTGTAATAGTGTCATAGTATGTTTAAATTATCTTTATCGTTATAGTGTGTTAAACTAGCATCTTGTTCGCTTAACAAATATACGGATTTTTTAAGTTTCTTAGATGTCCAAAGTGTAGTATCTGGGCAATACATTAATTTAGTCTTAGGCATAATTAATTTATTTAACCAAAACAAATAGTAGCCTTGTGGATCTACCACTAGATACAGCTTCACTAATTTATCCTCCATCTCCATTAGCTTTTTATATTTATATTCTTCCAGCATTTTATCTTCATAGTAAGTATTTCTAAACTTCATTTCAATTACACATTCTAATCCTTTAGGCGTTTTACCTTTAGCGTCATAATGTTCATATCCTTCGCCTGACCATTTAAGATCCCATCCATCTATGTTTAAAAATGTAACAAATGCCTTTTCTAGCTTATGGATCTTTTTAATTCCCATTTTCCCATACAATATTAAGTTCTTTAATCCACTTATTTATTGTTTTGGGGGAGCAGGTGCAGGGCTCGTAATACTTGTGTCTATAATACTGTGAGTGCAGGAGGCATACCAAACGAAATTCTCCACGGTTAATTGTTGACTGTTTGGATTTTCTGAATTTAGTCCATAATTTATAATCATCTTTTGAAAATTTTTCTACCATCTTTTAATTTTTATTTCATTGAATTTCTTTCGTCTTTTATCGCATCCACATTCTGTTCCTCTTATATTGTGATATTTTTCGACAATCCATTTTATACCTGTGTATTTTGTAATGTAATAAATTAAATCTCCTAGTTTCATAATTGGGTTTTTCTTTTAGGAACTCTATTGTATGATATATTGTATTTTTTATCATCATTTATATTCCATTTATTTATCATATTATCTTCTAAATCTAATATAGTATATCCTTGAAAAGCTAAAAGTCTTATTGCTTTTTTAACTTCTTTAACTTTTTTTTGTATACTCATTATAGTTCTTTTTTTTCAAAAACTAAATAGCCATTTTCTTTTAAATACTCAACATACTTTTTTACTTTTTTCTCTTTTTTTCTAAAAGCATCAAAAATTTGATTCTCAAATGGATGGTGCTGTTTTTTCTTGTTTTCTTTGTTTTTTTTACTCATACGTTTATAAATTTTTTAAGTTTTTCTTTTACTTTTTTATATGTGTTATATAGTGAATAATATGGTATGCCAGATTTTCTTGACAATTCAGCTATACTCTGTCCTGATTCTATTATTTCCCATATTTTTTTATCGTACCAGTACATATTGTTTAACTCATTTTGCATATCTTCATAAACATCTTCATAATTTGTACAATCAAAATCTGCTAAAAAATCTCTCATCGTATCTATCGGCAAAGTTTTCACTTTAGACTCTTTACGTTTTAGATCTAAAAACAAAGTTTTTAATGTTAAATAAATATAGAAATAATTTACTTCATTTTCATTATATAAAATATCTGTTCCATTTTCTACTTTTTTAGCAATCTTTATATACATTTCCATAGTAAGATCTTCAGCAGTTTGCTTGTTACAGCCAAATGATCCGACAATTTCTACCCATTGTTTATGTTTTTTATAAAGAATTTCTAATATTTTATTCAAAACGGAAGTTCACCTTGTTCTCTCTTTCGTGAATTTAGTAAATTTTTTCCATTTATCTCAAATCCTACATTGTTAATTAATGATTTTAACTTAATAGGACTGTCTATTGGTGTTGGTCTACCACCAGTATCTACATCTTTAACTTTTCTAATATGTATCATTGAATACATCCAATCAGTAGGGTGTTGTATATATCTATGTATTACAATAAAGTCATCTGCACGATTCACAAACTTACCTCCACCCTCAACATCACTAGCCATTGGAGGTATAGGATGACCATAATACTCACTTTCAGATCCGTGCTTCATTCTTAAAGCTGTAGTGTTAGCGTGTGTGTTTAGCCAAATAGAAATATTATGACTTTTACAAAATACTCTCATTTGACTTGTAGCTTCATAATCGTATTCGTGTCCTGATATTCCGTTTAATACGGATCGGTCTTTTATTAAACTATTGTACGGATCTATCATAAATCCTTTATAGTTATATTGTTTCTTTACAACTAATGCAAATTGTAACAGGTCTTTAAAACTATATAATTTACTAGCATCTATTATTTTAAAATGATCATAAATAAAATCTGTTGCAACTAAAAAATCATCCTCACTAATTTTGTTTATAGGTTGATTCATTAAAAACTCTACTAGCTTTTTGATTAAACTATGAGGCTCATTCTCACTCGAAAATACTAGCCATTTTATTTTGTGTTTTATTGTGTATTGTAACATTAAATATAGCACCACAGTAGTTTTACCAACGTTAGCGTGTCCTAATATTACATTAAAATTCGAGGGTTTAAATCTTAAGTATTGATCAACTTCAGGAATATCCAGTTTTAATCCTTCCTTTAATTGACCACTACGAACTAGACGTAACTTATCCAGCTCATCATTAAATTGTATCAGCATCTTATAAAAGTAAATAAAAAAAAGGGAGTAGTAAACTCCCCTTATAAATTAAATTAAATCTTCTCTACACTCGTCGCAAATATCTGAAAAGTCGTGTGTTTGCATTTCAGATCCACACATCTCGCAACTAAAATGGCAGGTCATCTTCAGTCTCTCTATCTGGGCTATGTTGTTCTGTCTTTACTTCTTCAACAGCAGTTTCTATTTTCCACCCCTGTATACTTGTAAAGTATTTTATCTCTCCACTTGGTGATTCCCACTTTCTACCTCTAATGTTATATTCAATTTCTATATTATCATCTAGTTTATAAGAATCTAATAATGCAACGTTGTCTTGTACAAATTCAACACACACTTCTTGTGGATATTTCTCACTTGTTTCTATTATTAAGTTTCGTTTCCTGAAACCTTTAGCTCCAAAAGTTTCTGTTGTGCCTACATTTAGGACTTTTCCAGTTATGCTCATAATTTATTATTTTTTGATTTACTTATTTCACTTATTGCACTATAATATAATTCATCTAGTGTATCTAATATTTCTTCTCTTTCTTTACTTTTTGGGATCTTATACATTATCTCGCCAAATAAACTATAATACAGTTTTTCCATATTATTTATTTAGTATTTCTTTAAAATGTTCTATTGTAAATTGTTTAATCTCGTCTAATTTTATTTGACCGTTACAGGCTAACTCTATAGCTCCTTTGTAAGCTACTTGTAATAAAATACTTTGACCAGTATCTAATCTTCGTTTAGGTGATTTAATATGATTCAATGTAACAGGCTCATCATTTTTTGCTTGTGAAACTGGTTTAAATGTTTGCCCTAAAATTTCTCTAGCTTTTGGAACGTTGTTAATGTCATATCCTTCTAATTGAAATGTAATAACATCTTCTACATTTTTTCTAAATAATGCTTCAGGATTTTTTTGTGTTTTCTTAGGACTAAATATTACGTAAGATCCGTCGCTTAATCCTATTTGCCAGTTTTGGAAATAACTTCCTTGGTACTTCTTGCTCTCCCACAAGTCTCCTACCTTTTCTTTACTTTTAATTGTTAATGTTTTCATTTTATAAAGTTAATGATTTATTGATTCGCAGCAAAATGGTTAGCTATATCTCTGTTTATTTGATCTTGTGCATCTTGAGACAAAGCCTTGTTTTTGCTTTTAAGTAATTTAATTATAATGTTCTTGTCTTTTATACGATCTTCTAATTCTTGAATTTTCGAGTCGCATTGTAAATAGTGTTTTCTTAACTGATCAACTTCAGCTCTCATAAGTCGTTCTAAGTCTTCTCTGAATGTCATAATTATTGATTTTTATGATCTAAATATTCTAATATTTGTTCAAATACTTTTGGAAAATCATTCCATAATACATTTACAATATCGTTATCTGAGTGTTCAGGCTCTGGTGGATCGTAATAACTAGACATAATCGATACCATTTAAATCCTCCCAAATTTCATCAATTAATTGTTTCGCTTCTTTTAACTGTGATTTTGAAAAATTATCTTCTACCGATACTTCTACCATATGTAAACAAGCTGATAATTTACCAAACTGTTTAGCGTTTTTTGTAGTTAATCTAGGTTTTGATGCAATAAGTGCATCTTGTAATTTTACTTTGTCATTTTCTGATAATAGTGCCATAATTATTGTGTGTTTTTAAATTTAACTTACAATAAAGATAGTAATTAGTTAATAACTGTGCAAGTTATTCACAAAGATTATTTAATTTATTTTGGTATTTGTCTATTAATTCTTGAAGATCATAGGAGTCCAGCTTGATTATTTGTCTGGATTTCATTAATAGTTTTTCGGCTGTTCCGTTTCCTAGTTTTCGGTCTAGGTTTATACTATAAAGATATTGTTCACCATAAGCGAACCTATTACAACGTCTACATTGTCCGTGTACATTCTTTTCATCCCATCTAGTTCGTAAGTATTTACGGCTTATAAAGTGACCAGCATCCACCTCTTTGTACTGAAATGTCTTTTGGCAACTAATACACTCTACTTGTCCTTTATGGTTAGTATCACGCTTTCTTATGTATTCTGAGAATATACGATCTAGTTTTCTAATAAGTGTTGATCGTTTCGGCTTCTTCATTTATCCATATGGTATAATAATTTATTACCATCCTGTGGATCTAGTCTTTTAATGGCTCTATATATAGATTTACTTTGTCTTTTAGCTTCTAGTCTCTCACTCTTTGTAGAATCTACCCCTAGATTACAATAGATATTAGCATCCATTTCTAGTAACGCATCTATTTTACGTTTAATACTGTATGTTTTATAATTAAGAATCTTGTCTATCATATATGTCACCATTATTAGTAGGAATTACTGTGTTACATTTTTTACATAAGTAAAAATAACCGTTCTGATTACTACCTAAATATAACATTTTTATTTTACAGTATCTACAATTCATTTTTAATAAAAAAGAAAAGAAAAGAAAAAGAGTAAAAAGAAAAGAAAAGAAAAGCCTACAAAAAGAAAATAATGTAAGTACCTGTACCAACAGGAGTGACTACCTGAAGTTTTGCACCTTAGACTGATGTGCGACAGCTCGACAAAGCTAATAAAAAAAATAAGCCTTGACAAAATATTTGACATTATCTTTTTATTTTCTCATAACTACGCCCACCAAAGTATGCACCTATGACCGTGATTAAGACTAATTGCAGGAGGTCTATCCAACTTGATTTAACTTCAAATGCAATAACACCAGCATCTATAAAAACTATCAGTACAGTCGATACTACAAGAAATATCAAAACAAGAGGTCTAACGTTCTTACTTAACCAACTGTCACTATTCATATCAGTTTTCCAACGTTCAGTAACATTCTTTTGTATATCAGCTTCAGCATCTATCCAAACCTGTGTCATTTCTTTTTCAAACTGAGCTTTCTCAACTTTACTAAATGTATGTTTATCTATAATATTAGATATTTTCTCAGCTATACTACCACCAGTTGCTCCAAAAAGTTTTGCTAGAATTTTTTTCAAATTTATTGTTTTATTTTAATTTTACTATCATTTACCTCAAGTCTTGATATGTCTTTTGTTTCTCCTTTAGGTTTATTGATAGGTTTATTATTATTTTTTTCTACATAAATTGGTTGGTTATTTCTATGATCCCATCTATTGTTATACCAATTATTATAATATCTTGGATAGTTAGGGTACGAAATAACATTATAATAAACATTAGGTCTAATCATATTAATAGGTAACCTTAATGTATCTCCTTGTTCCGTGACAGCTAAAACGTGAGTAATTTGTATTTTAGGTTTTGTGTTGTATGTTCCACAACTAACTATTAGTAATAATAATAGTAATATTCTCATTTTTTATCTATTTGTTTTAATTTACTTATTGCCCAATTAACTCCTGAAGATCCACCCCAAGCATCCCACATTAACCCTCCACACCCTTCTGTATATGGAACGTCTTTATGTTGTTGATGTCTTTTAAATGAGGCCATCCTAGAAATCGTATCTCGACTTATGTTTTCTCGTCTCGCTAATTGTCCAGCTCTAGTCCATCCTACCTGAGTTCCACATTTTGATTTATTTTTTTCTTTAAATTCTATTGCTCGTTTCGCATTATTAGTAGCTCCTTGTGGATAGTCATTATATGATTCTAATTTAACAGATCCTTTAAAAGCATCATAACAAATAGCTATTGCTTGATCTTTATCGTGATATTTCATTAGCTGAGGCACACACCTCATCATATAATCACTTTGTTTCTCACCTTTTTTCTTTTTAAATATGGGCATCTGTATAAAATTTAAAATGTAACACTATAAAAAATAAATAAATATTTAATTCACTATAATCTTGCTCGAAATCTCTAGGTAAATAACTAAACCCAACTAAAATTCCTAAAGCAAATCTTTCAATTAAAGTAAACTCTACTCGTTTCATTTACATCCAACACAATCTTCGTAAAAGTAATATTTACCTTTTCGTTTAGTTACTAATACTTGTTTTCTGTTTTTCTTTTTGTTCCAACTTACGTGAATCCATTTAGGCTCAGCTCCAAATTCCCAAATTAGTTGATCAAATTCTAAGTTATCTTTAATGTAATGAAACATCTCAAGGTTTGTCTTACCTCCTAACGAATCTAGATCCATCGCTAAGCCGTCTTTATGAGCTGAGGATAGTGATCCTCCAATCCTAGAATTAAGCTCCTCAGATCGAAAAAAACTGTTTATTCTAATTGGGTGATCTACCCACTCTCTTAATGGTTGAAATATTTTTTCAGCTATTAACTCCATATTTTCAATATGTTCTTTTTTAGGTTTGTTTGATATACCTAAACGCTGTGCTGTTTCAGATCGTGTCGCTTCCTTGTAGCTTATATTATCGCTTATTTTTTTCATACATTAAATACCATTTGTGAGCAGTATACAGGATAGTAACTGTAAGTAATACAATTTTTAATATCATATCAATATTAGTCAGACTAAGCGTAAACGCTGAAAAATTCATTATATACAATTTCATATCCTGAAAGCTCATTATTATTATTCTTCTTTGATTTCTTCGTATGATCCATCTTTTAGATCAATATTAATTTTACCATAAGATTCTTCTAATTTCTTTTTAGCTTCTTCTTGTTTAGCAATTTCTTCAGCGTACATATGTAATAACGAATGTTGCTGAGTTTGTAATAATCCTAAATCGTGTTTAATAGCGTTTAGTTTACCTTGTTGTTCTTGCAATTCTTTTAATTCTTCTTTTGTAATTTTTGACATTTTTATTATTTTATGATTAAGATATAAATATACTAATTTTTACATTTACATTCTTGCTTTAATAAATCTACTTC
>WLWG01002365.1_pt1 | contig 14527 bp, 10 predicted proteins | sample 6712871 | NCBI WGS metagenome assembly WLWG01 (sample SAMN12718693, study PRJNA515312) | sponge metagenome | isolation source: marine sponge | host: Mycale hentscheli | place: New Zealand: South Island, Marlborough, Capsize Point | collected 2003-05-01
GATCCGCTTCTTGAGCTTGCATCTCAGCGGCAGCTGTAGAAACCTGTAGGTTATTCATGGTATTAGTTAAACCCGTGTTTGCTCCAGTTGCTAAGCCTTGTATATTAGTACCTTGAGCTGTATAACCTTGAGATGTATAACCTTCACCTTTATAGCCTTGAGCATTATATCCTTGTGCTTTAGCTAATATATTAGCTTCTCTTTGAGCTGGATCTCCATATTCAGCTCTCTTTTTTAAATCAGCTAATTGAGCTTCTTTAGGATCATAAGAAGCACCTTCCATACCAGCATAAGCATTTGTAAATTCAATATCTTCTAGTTCACCAATTTCTTGTTCTAATAAATCTGCTTTTACAGCAGCATCTTTTTTCTTATCTTTTATACCTTTTGAGTTTATAGCTGCTTTTGCACCACCAGCAACAAGCCCAGCTCCTACAGCTACTACACCAGCAGCTATAGCACTAAGTCCAAAAGTTCCATAAACCAAATCATTGCTAACACCATAAGATAAGTTTACACATATATCTTGTAAGGCTTGTGATATTAAAAATATATTCATTTTTTATTATTTATTATGTTAAAGCAACTGCTGGATCATTAAAATCTTCAGCTATAACTTCTTTAGTTACTTCTTCTACTGTTGTTTTGTTTGTAGCGTGAACTGTTATAAAAACAGTGTCTTCATGCGTATATATAACTCTTTTAGTTCCTGGATACGTTATTCCATGATACGGAGCTTCTATATCTATAACGCCATCTTCTGAAGCTATAGAAAGTTTACCAGTTAATATAAAAAAGGGATGTTTCTTTTTATGTATTTTAGTTGTTATAACTTGACCTGCTGGCATAAATATTTCTCTTATGTATTGACCATCACAAAAAGTATGTTTCAATGTATTTATTTCGTCAAAAGCTTTACCTGTTATAGAATCAGGGTGATCTAATATATTTTTTTCAATATCCATACATAGATCTCTAAAGTTCTGTTTAGTTTGTAAAGCTTCTTCTTTTTTACTTAATTTCATTTAATAATATTTATTGTGAAGAGTACACCGACTCTGAGTTTATTGCAAATAGTTCAGCATAACTAGCTGCGGCTGGAACAGGAAGTGTAAGTCTTACTGAAGCGTAAGCACCTTTTATTCCACCCACAATCTTGTTATCTGTTTGAACTAAAGATCCACCTACAACTTTATAGTTAGGTTCTGACGAACTTATAGGTGCAAAATACTTGCCTTCTTTTTCTTGAAAAGGGAAATTTACTATAGCCATATTATGCGTTTTGAATTATTGTTACAGATCCATTTGGTAATGCTGGTGATATTCTTGAGTTTGTATTAATAATTGTAATAGTACCACTTCTTTGAACACCCGTGTTGTTATCCGCAACACTAACAGTAAAATTTGTTTCTGGATTAAAGTTAACAGGAGAAGCATTAGATCCATTGATTAATATCCAATTATCTGATGTTTCTAATCTTGTACTTACGTTACTTAATGAAGAAACACTCTGTGGTGATGATCCTGTGGCTGCAAATTGAGGTAATCCTACTGAGTTTACAACAGCTGTTTCCGGTCCTCCGCTAACTGTTGTTATAGCTATTATACTAGCCGTAGTTGGATTTGTTAACTTGACACTATAAGCTGCATTAAAATTTGTTCCCGCATCTATAACAGAAGTAGTTGTAGACGCTATTGATGAACCTCCAGACTGTTGTGTTAAAGCGAATTGAGCACTATCTGAAACCATAGTATCTGTTGCAGGTATATTTGTATAAGTTATAGTTGCAGTGATATTTACTGTATCAAAAGGTGAAATTTTATATGTACCAACATATGGAGCATTAAACGCAATATTACTAGCAAGAGTAGGAGATATCCATGTTAAATCTGTTTTAGCTGTTGCAGTTCCAGTAACATCAACTGTTCCTGAAGCTGGTAAAGCTGGCACTGTTAAATCATAAGTATACACTGCATTGTCTTGATTGTTAGCTACTGCAGGCAATGGAGCTGTTGCTCTTGATATTGCAGGAGGTAAAACAGGATTAAATGAAGATATTCCAGATGTATCTAAAGTTACATTGCTTGGATCTATATAATATCCATCTTCTGCTAATAAAGTAAATTGAGCTTGACCTGTACCGGCATTATTAAACACTTGAGATGCAGGTGTAAGATCTGAGAATGTTACAGCATCATCTGTATTTATTGTTAATAAAGCAGGTAAGTTAGCTAACACAGCGCCTACGCCACCAACATTTATTGTTTGAATAGAGTCTGTGCTTCCAACAGTGTAAGAAACTCTAAATACTATATTACCTTCAGAGGTTAAACTAGTTGGATTTATAACACTTAAACTTGTATTACCTGAAAGAGTTATATCTGTAGGTAAAATAAAATTATAAGCAGAACTTATAGGTCTTGCTGTTATTATCCAAGTTATAACATCGTTTTGTTTACCAATTAATGTTGATTCACCTGTAACACTACCATTTACAGCTGTACCTATTATCTGCAACGATGTAGATATTATTGTTGCAGGCGTTGGTAATGTACCCATACTAGAAACATCTGTTTCAATAAAATCTAACGTCCAACCAGTCGATCCTTCATAACCTATAGTATTAAATTGTTTTATAGTAGAAGGAGATTCATTAAATATAGGTTCAACATATGATGGTTGAGTGCCTAAGCCATAAAAGTTATTTCTAAAACCAACCGTTGGATCGTTATGTTTCCATAGGTTACCTGTAAAAAATGTGTAATAAGTATTATTTAAGCTTAAACCTGATTCTTGATTAAAAGATCTAAAGCTACTCCAGCCTTGAGAATTTTCGTCAAATGCTAATGTTAAATATCCATCTGTAGCTGTGCCTACATTTGTATCTTCGTTACCATCAAGGCCTTGACCAACTATTGTTAACATAAACAAACTAGAGTATTCATCATAACTACCAACAATACTTGTTGAAGCTTTTAATGCATCTCTAAAAAAGTCAGCCATACCTATACTAGATATTTCTTGTATACCTTGAGGTGTTAATTTTAATACAGTACCATTGTTTTTATCTGTAAAGTACTTATTAAAGCCAAACTCAGCATATGATAATGGATCTTGAGATATTCCAAATCTACCTGCATAAGGTGCAACTGTACCTAAAAATTGTGTATTACTAGTTACAGGTATTTGACCACCTTCAGCTGAATATATAAAATCTTTATCAATAGGTGATCTAGATATTTTATCTTCTTGAAATATTAAAAGTTGAGTATCGTCTGCGGCTAGTTTTTGTATAGCTCCGTCTTGTGGATCTACTGATATTGTTAAACCGCCTTCAGACTCATTAAATTGATTTATATAGTTAATACCTGTTCTAGAGTTAAAAAGTCCACTAGAGTGTATTAGAGTGTTAAATCTTAGCTCTTCTGCAAAGTTTTCTTGAACAACATAAGCTCTAACGCCTACATCAAAAAACGTTTCATTAAAAGCAGCTCTTAGTCTATTTAATTCTATATGTGCTCCTGATCCAGTTGGATTAAAGTCTAATAAATAAGAATTAAAAAAATCTATGTTTATTGCTACACCTGTTATAGATGATACTAAACCACCTGTAGATGTTTCATAAAATATATCTAAATCAGACTCTACTGGTTGCGTTTCAAAAACACATATACCAGACGTTACACTTGTACCGGAATTATTTACCGTAGTTGTAGATGCTGTGCCTGTTGGATTAGCTATAGCTTGTATTGACTGTAATGCTCCGTATGTTGTAGAAAATATATTTTGACCTCCTACGTATTTAGGATAAACAGATACATCACATGGAGATATTGTAGCTGAAGTACTTGGTGGTATAGCAGCTGTTTGATCTCTTGGTATTTTATTTTGACTATCACCTAATCTTTCAACAGTATTAGCTGATGACACGCCTGATATCCAATTATAATATTCTTGTTCACGTTGCTTAACAACAACTCTATATGAGTAGGCCCAAGAAGGTATTTCGTTTGCAGCATCTGCAAAAACAATTCTTAAGGCATTAAATGCAGTTGTTGAATCAGCTGAACCCGTGTTTGGATCTATAAAAACAGTATCACCACCTGAGTTTGATAATATAACAGGCGATTGTCTACCAAATTTATCGGCTAAAACAATACCTATTTGATATGTTCTTCTTGATTTTAAAGACAAAGGATTTTTACCTGGCCCCCAGCTTATTCTTGATGAATCTTCACCAGTTCTACTTACACTAAAGTTTATATTAGGTATGTTATAATTTTGTAAAAAATTACCATAAACTAATCTAGCACCTACTAATTCTTGAGATTGAGCTATTCTAGGAACAGCATCATATACTCTTGTTAATTGATCACTTGGTAAAGTTCTAAATGGATCTTGCGACGCATAGAAAAAGTTTATAGATGTTTCACCTGCAACAGGCTTATCTTCAACAACATACAATGCACTAGATCCTGTTTCTTTATATATCAATTCAACTTGAGTAATACCATATCCGGCTGGAGTAGGTATTTGTAATTGAACAGATTTTATAGCATTTACAAATGTTTCTATTTCTCCAAAGTCATTAATACTTGTAGATATTGTATCAGGATTACCTAGTCTTGAAAATATAGTTGTACTAAAAGGTGCTAATGTGCTATACTCACCATCGTCAAATTTCCATCTATATGAAAATCTAACCATTTTATCTTCTAAAAAGTTAGATGTTATTGGTTGGCCTTGTTCATCATTTGAACCTACCGCTAAAACAGTTGGTGATTCATATGGTGCAAACTTAGCTACTGAAGCTAAGTTATCAAAAGCGCCAGTTGTATAATATGTAGGATCATTTACTGCTCTTACAACGTTTATTTTTCTAGGTGGATTACGATTATCTGTCCAAAATAAAAGATCATCAACTAAGTTAATACCTGATATTTTAAAATCTTTATGAAAATTTAATGATAAACCACTAACTAAAGTTCTTAATTGCTTAGATGATTGATCGTAAGAAAAAATACCGTGCTCTCCGCCATTACTTCCATCATAAGAATCATTTGAAGTTACATAAAAGTATATTCTATCATCACTATTACTTCTATAAGAACCTATACATGATCCACCGGTTATACCTGAAGATGCAACTTGAGTATTACCTAGTAAATTTTCAATAGCACCCATGTCGGCACTTTCTGATTTACCTACATTTATATTTAATGCTTCTCTATATTCACCAGCTGGCACTAACCTATCATCTAGGTCTCGATTCATTCGGCCACCGTTGAACATTCTTTTAATTTCTGGCATACTAATTTATTAGTGTTTAATCCATTTAGATTTACCTCTAAATATTTGAGTCATCTCAGGAAGCTTCATGTTAGATAATCTAATTTTTGCATTACGCATTTTAGCTGCTGCTTCTTTTTTGTATAAAGCAGATATTTGTACAGTAGAAGGTCTAAGCTTAGTTAAGTTATAAAGCATAGATGCCATCACAGCATCTTGTGCTAGCTTAGGTACAAAAACGTTAGAAAAATCTCCGTTTTCACCTAATCCGTCTGAAATATATCTTAGTGTAATTAAGTCATTAGCTTGAAAGCCAGAGCTAAAGTAAACTTGTCCAGCTGTTAAATCTAAAACATAAGTACCGTTCATGTTAGCAAGCTCAGGTGTCAATCCATACCTTTGACCCCACATGCCTCCTATGTTTTCTGGGCCATATATACTATTATAGTATCCGATGTAGTAACTGGATAGTTCTTCAACTGTTAAAAGTGATATTGCTTTCTGATAACGATCTATTGTATCTGATGTTTCTGCAAATACTATATTACCTGTTTGATCATAAAGATATTGATAGTTTTCATCTTGAGCAACGCCATTGTTTGGTTTAGTTGTTTGAGATGGCATTATAGGTCTCATGTTACCATATTTGTCAGTAAAAGAAAAACTAACATAATTAACATAATCAGAAGGTAATGACATTTGTAATGTAGAACTTAATTGTATTTCTATTGCTTTTTCAGAATAAAAAATATCAAAGCTAAATTCTTGCACAGCTCTTTGAGCCCAAAATGCAACTTCATATCTAGGCACCTTTGTCAATGTTTTTCCATCACCAACAAAAGCTACCATAAAGTTATTTATAATATCATTTATATTTGTTCTTCTGTATGATCCTGGTATATCTGTACCATTTCCTCCATCTAATGCTGAGTAATTATCTACGTCTAAAGGTTTTCTTGATATTGCCATTATTGTTCAGTTGTTTCAAGTTTTTGTTCTTTTCCTAATGCAAATTGAGCTACATCAGCTTGTTTAATTACAACACCTGCATATGCTAGTATTCTAATTATTAATTCTGATTGTTCTGATGGATCTAATTCAAAATTATAAGACTTAGCATTTGTATCGTAACTATCTGTTGATGGATCAAAAACAGTTGGATCATAATAAGGTATAGTTCCATTTAAAATATAACCCCATTTTGGTCTAGTTGGTTTTGATAAATAATCAAAAGTAACACCAGTAGTTACACTAGATGGTAAAACTTTTACACCATTAGATGCTAAAGTATATACCGGTTGAGTAGGAACTGGATAAGTTAATGGTGATAAGTTTATGTATTTAGCATCTTCATGAGATGAATAATCAGCAACAATATTATTAACATTTACTACTCCTAATTTATAAAAATCAGCAGGATATGGATATATACCATTTGTTAAAGTTGGCGTATGTAGTTTATAAAATGCATTTATTTTTTGAGCAACAGTTAATGTTGGATTTGAAAAATCACTATCAACGTTACTACCACCAGTTTGCATTTCATAAGTCATTTCTCTCATGAAATAGCTAGCAAATATAGATTCTTGAGCTTGAGTTGCTAAACTATTAAACTCTTCAGGGGTTATGTAGCCCCTGTTGTCTTTGTTAGTAATAACAAGAACCGTTTGATATACAGTGTTTATATTTACCATTTATTTTTTTTATTATTAATGTTGTTGATATAGAGTTGATTTCTCACTCTATATCAGGTTTTCTAGCCTAGTTTTTTAGTAATAGACTTCATTAAGTCTAAACCTTCATCGGTTTTAAAATACTGTGCTAAAGCCCCATAAGCGTTTTGCTCAAATGGAACTGTCATTATTTTTTTACCATTAGGAAATTTAAATACAGTATTATTATCTGTTAATTTAATAATAGCTGATTCAACTGCTCTATTGGCTAAATTACGTAATTGCAAATCTTCATCCTCGCTTAATTCTATAAATAGCTTAGGATTGTTTCTTGCAAAACGATATGCATCTCTTTTTAATTCTTTAGAAGAAGATTTAGAAACATTAGAACCTAACTCTGTTCTCATTATAGCTTCTAAGTGGCTTATATCTAATTCATTAACAAGATTTAATGCTTGTAATTCATGTTCAACATAATCAACTTCATCTTCAGCATCCTTTACATCATCAATTTCTTCCCATAAAACACCTATTAAAGGGTGATATATAGACATTAATTTTTGAACGTTTTGTTTATTTCTTGGTACAAATATAACACCTTCTTCAAATATAATATGTTCTAAAAGTGCTTGTCCTTTTTGTTCATCAACAAAAATACTAGGAAAATTAGAGGCTAATCTTATTTCTCTATTTTCACCAGTAGCCTCATTAAACCATAATAATGGATTACGAGGAGAACCTTTTGTTTGTATTGTCCAAGTTATAGGAGCTCTATTGTTAGTTAATGCGTATGTTCTGTCTTTTATTTCCCAGTTTTTTTCTAAAGGAGAAACTCTAGACACTTGTTTTTTTGTTATTGTTGTAGTCATGATTAAATAATATAAAATAAGAATACTGGGCTCCGAAGAGCCCGTATCCTGTAGTTAAAAAATTAAGCGTCTTTGAATAAAACAAAGTTATTTGCCGCTTGTGTAATGAGACATCTTTCACTTAAGTAGTTCATTCTCATTTCATCAACATCAGTTGTAGCTGCGCCTCCAACAGATCCTGTTACCCAAGATTTGTTTTTACGATTGTCAACTTCTGAAGCTCTATATCTAACGTGTAAGAATGGACGCTTGATATTTTGACCTAATTGTTGGTCATAAACAGTAGAAGTACCTGCTGGTACTAATACACCTTCAATATCGCCAAAACCTCCACGAGTAGCCCAGTCATTTAAGTATTTCCAGTCAGTCTTATAAAAGTCATAAGAACCTCTACGATAACCAGAGAAACCTAAATTAAGTGCCATATCTTCATCGTTGTTGAATACTCCATAAGAAGTACCACCAGCGTAAGCTCCATTTTGCTGTGCTAATATGTCATCAATTTCTAAAGAAAGATTTCTATTTAAGAAAAGCATATTTTCTTCTATAGCACCTTGCTTATCTAATTGCTTAAGAACTGCATCAAAGTCAGTTAATGCTCCACCACCTGCAGCTTGCGCTCCAAATCCAGAGTAAACGTTTCCACGAGCTTCTAATGAAGCAAAGAAACCTTCAGTACCTTTAGCAGTTTGAGTTGATCCATATCCTAATACAGCACCTGTTCCGTTCTGTAATTCACCTTCAACCATAGACATTTCTAAATAGTCTTCCCAACGAAGTCTATTTTCATGCTCTGATTTCATATACCAAAGATATCCATTGGCACCGTTCTCAGAAGTAACTTCAATCCAACCAATCTGAGCTGTGTCAGATCCATTGATAGAATAGTTTTCTTTTAAGATAATTGGCGAATTAGCAAAAGTAGCATAGCTAGGATCTAATTTACCAGTAAAACTTGATGTTCCCTTTGCAAATTCTGAACCATAAGCAATAACAGTAAAGCGATCAGCTGTGGTAATAGTTGGAACTCCACCATAAGTTTTAATTGAAAAATGCTGAGCACTAACAAAAGTTACTACACCTTTAACAACAGGTGCTCCAGCTGCTCCAACCGCTGATGTAGCGCTTGATTGCTTTTGGATCATTACTGTTTGTCCTAATCTAAAGTTAACTTGTGTAGTTTTTTGTGTTGTACTTCCGCTGCTTTCAACTGCCGTTTGAGCTGCTGCAGGTACGTTATAGTGTTGTACATTACCACCAGCTGTTGCTGCAGTTCCTGCCGACGCTGCTGTTGCTGCGTTATTAGCTACATGTAAACATCCTACGTATCTAGTATGTAATCTTCCTTGTTCTGTCCATATAATTTGGTCAGAAGCTGAAGGCATTTCCGCTGATACCATACGTAAAAAAGCTCCGATAGTTCTATTGCCATATCGTTCTACTTCTTTTTCGTATACATCAGGTAAAAATTGTTGTCCCCACTGTGCAAAATTTGTATCAGTGAAGTTAATGTAATTCCCAGCATACATATTTTTTGTTTGCGTGGGTTGTAATGGTGCGGGTATACCGCCTGTAAAAGCCATTTGTTTTGATTTTAAGTATTATTTATTCCATTTAACGCGCAACTTATTAGGATTATCATTATTATTTGAAACAACTCTTATTCCAGAGGTGTTGCTCTTAGGCATAGAAGCATTATCCTTTCTAGGATCCATGTTTATATTTTTTGCTTTTTTTGCACTTTCTCTTATAGCATCGGCACGGCCTTGCTCATAAAAGTGTCCAGCTATTTTGTCTACATTTTTTGCAGCAAACATTGCTTTATGGTAACCTTCAACATCTTTAAAGTTTCCATCCTTACCTATATGTTCATTAATAAAATTATTAATAGAATATTGATATTCCTTAACCTTTTGTGGGTTATCAACTTTAAACCTATACTTGTTTTCACCGACCTTAAAATCAAAACCTTTGAAATTTTCGTTAAAAACTTGATCTGTTTGTTGTCTAAATTCTTTTGTTTTAGTCTCACTTATGGTTTGTTGTTGCTTATAATTATTGTAATGATCAATTGCTTTAATTTGTTCTGGAGACATATCATTTTGCTTTCTTAACTTAAGATCAGCATAATATTTATCCTTACTAGAATTAAAATGATTTTCAGCATTAAATAATTCTTCTTTAAAAGCCAATTGCTTAGCTTTAATTTCTTGCGGATCATCCGCATCTCCATCATATGCAAAATTTTTGTTTAATAAAAATTCAACATCATCTGCATTTAAATGGGGTTTTGTGTTTTTATAGTATTCTCTTAATAAAGTAACATTGTCCATTTTAGAAACATCGCGATTGAGACTAACATAGTCTTCAACTGTACCGCCTGTTTCTTCCATAAACTTTACTAGTTTATCAATATTTTCTGGTAAAACATTTTCTTTAGTTTCAACAGTTTTTTCTTGTACTAACTCAGGTTGTTTTGTTTTTTCTTCTTCAACCTCTTCATCTTTTATTAATTCTAATGGAGAATCTGGTACATCAGCTACTTCTTCTTCTTTTTCTTCTTGCTGTTCTTCTTTAGTTTCTTCTTTACTGGGTTCGACCCGTACTTCGCTGTCCACCTCTTTGCTATCTCCGGATGGTTCATCCACAGATACCTCCTCTGTTTTTCGCTCCTGAACGGCATCTTCTTCTGTTTTTAAAGGTTCATCTAAATTTATTTTATATACACCATCGTCTTGTAAACCAAACTCTTGACTTACTTCTCCTTTTTCAACTGCTTGTTCTAAAACAGTTTCTTCTTGACTTTGCTGACTTGTGTCTGCATCTGGCATAACTTCTACTTGTACTTTTTCTTCCATAATATAATATAATAATTAATTGTTTTTTATCTTGGTTCAAACCTAGATAAATCAATACCGCCTAGTACATCATTACCTTTTGATTCAAATGATTTAGCTGGCTTACCACTATCAGGTGGTCCAGATAAACTTGCTGTTGAGGTTTTCATTGCCGCAACGTCTTTTTGAGTTTCACTTTGTTTTTCTACTAATTCTTTTTGAGCTTGTAATTCTAATTCTTTTAATTGAACATTTAACTCATATTCAAACTGCATTAATTCTCTTTTTGTTCTAGCTTCTACTTCAAGTTTTTTAATTTCAAACTCAATATCAGCTTGTCTGTATTGTATTTTAGATTCTGTTTTAACTTGCTCAGCTTGAGCTTTAGCATTTTCAACAACAACTTGTGCTTGGCCTTGTGCTTCAGCTTGTGCTGCGCTAGCTGCTTGAGCTTGCTGTTGATCTACTTGTTGTTTCTTAATTCTTCTATACTTAAGAAGTTGATTTGCTAATTGAACGTTTTTTATTTCTCTAACATCAATAGCATCTTCTAAAAATATACTACCTTGACTTAGTGCTGCTTGTATGTTAGCTTCTAACATAGCTTTTTCTGCCTCGTCTGGTTCAAGTTCTAAGAATATACCAAAATCATGCAGATGCATGTTTTTCATTTCTTCTAAAGATCCTACTGAAAATGGACCTATAGCACTTATAAAAGCTTCTTTAGTTGGATGATATTCTAAAACATCTTTAAACCTTAAAGCTATAGATTCAGCAAGTCTTGTTGTTATAGACATGCTGCTGTCTAATATGTGTCTTGTTGCCACATTACTATTTGCTGCAGCTAATTTTTGTACACCTACTAATGCTTTTGGATCTGGATCAGAACCATCTCTAGCTTCATTTAAACCAGTTATATCACGCATCATTTGTATATACTGATTATAAGCACCAACAAGTATTTGAACTTGACCACCGCCACCGCCTGGTAATTCTGTAATAGGTACTTTACCTATGTTTTGTTCTCCATCTACAGTAAGCGATCTACCTATAATAGATCCTGTTTGAAAGTACATGTTTAATGCTTCTTGCGGATTATAGTTAGTACCATTACCTAAATCAATTTCAGCTAAACCATCTGCATCTAAATAAACACCTGAAGGTGTCATTTTTTGTATAGCTTGTTGCATTTTTAAATGCGTTAACTGAATTAAATCAGCATAAGGCATCATTTTAGAAACTAAAGAATTTATAGCACCTCTATATATTCTAGGCGCACTAACAACATAATTCATTAATACTAAATTAGTATTAGAATTAGGCCTTACCATATTAGAAGCCTTTTCCCATTTTAATAAAGTATTAGAACCTAATATTAAAACACCTTCATAAACTACTTCTACAGCTTCAGCTACTTTTTCAAATCTAGATCTTTGATCTTTTGGTGGATCAAAAGTGTCATCTTTTTTAATAGCTTTATTTGCGCCTGTAGATGTTTCTTTTATTTTATATACGTTATTTTCCCAAGTTTTCCAATTGAAATATAGTACCGAAACAATATTGTCATCGTTATTGTTTTGAGCATTAGTGTTATCGTTGTAAGAAGTCCAGTCATAGCTTTGTCTTGCAAGTTCTCTAAACTCTTCATTAGAAGTTTCAGGAAACTCTTTTTTTAATTCATTTAATTTTACTCTTTTAACTTCACCAAAATAATAACAATCAGCAAAATCAGGATCTTCAGTATAAGACCATATTAAATTAGCTGGATCAACATAATTTAATTTTATACCATCAGTATTATTAAACGTACATTTACCAGCACCAATACCTATAGTAGCTAAATCATAATCAATACGTTTTTTAATGTCTTTATATTTATTAGTTAAAAAAACATTATTAATAGCTTGTTCTTCCGCTATCTCTATACCTTGCTTATAATTAAGCTGCATGTATAATTGAAACTCTTCGCTGTTAAGTGGTAATTCTTCTTCTGGAACATTCCTAGGTGCTTGACCTAGCTCTGCTTCCATAACTTTCAAAAGTTCTCTTGCTGCTAAATCTTGCTCAATACCTTTTACAAATTTAGTTTTTCTATCTGTAGCTAAAGGATCTTGACCAACTGCTTTTATAGAAAATAATCTATCTTGCATGCCATTAACTACTATATCTACAAATTTAGGTATAATAGGCACTGGCTTCCAGTCTAAATTTAAATATGACAAATCTCCATTTACAGAAAATTCATCTTTATATTTGCCTATAGATTGTTCACCTCTAGCATATAGTCTAAGCATATTGTATTGATTAGAAGACTGATAGAATCTTCCAACATTACCATCTCTGTTAAACCAATCTTGCTCGATAGCTTTAGCGACTTGTAAACCATAATCATCTGAACGCTTTTCACCGTCGGAAACTGCCTGACTAGGAAATGAGCTGTATTGCCCTGTTGTTTTTGCCATATTTATTTTATTATCTCACTTCTTGATCCTTTGTTATTATATCTTGAAAAACCAAAATCAAGTTTTTTTACTTTTCTTTCTGCGCTAGGTCTGTACATGTGTTTTCTACAGGCCATTAAAGCTAAGCCGCTACTTATAGATGCATCATGAGCTGTTCTTCTTGATATATCAAATCTTGCCCAGTCTTCTAATGTTCTTTGAAAAAACATATCACCGTGATCTTCTTCTTTAATACCTACATATTCTTCTATGTAAGATTCTATAGCCGCAGCATGTGCTTGTTTAATATCTTCAGAAGTGTTAGGTATACCACCTAGCTCTGCTTCTGTTTTAGATAAATTATATCTTAATTTGTCAGGTCTATTCATAGAAAAACCTCTGTAACCTCTTCTTTTTAAATGATATAATAATCTAGGTTTATTGTTTTCAGCAAGTATTGGCATACCGTAAAATATTAATGCCATAAGTACATCTTCAAAAAATATCTCAGCTGTTTGAGGCCTAGCTATATATTCTAAGAAAAACTTAGTACTAGGTATTGAAGGATCCATTGAAAACGTAGTTAATCCGTGAAGAGCACCATTAGACCCACCACCCCCAACAGTACCGCTGATATCATAACTATCGCACCCGAAGGCTCCGAGGCCATCATTACCAGGATATTTAATACCATTTTTAATTATTATATTATTTTGAAACTTATTATTTGGTATCCAAGATATATAAAATCTACCTTTATTATTTGGTTGCCATATTACTTTGCTATCAATTTTACCATTTAGCCAACCAAAGTTACCTCTAACAACATGACCCTCTCTTGTCATTTCTTCGTTAAAATCTATTTGCTCGTATATCTTAGTTAAATTAAATAAAGAATTAACCGTTTCATCTCTAAAAGCATGTTTTTCAGATCTTGGAAATTGTCTGTAGTATTCATTTAAAGCATCACTATCATTTTTTAATCCTTCTACTTCATTTTCCCAATGATCGATGACTCCGTTAAAAATTTGCTCACCATCAATTCCCTTAACCGGTTCTGATGGAGTGTTGAAGACAGGATATCCATATTTATCGATAAACCCTTCATATCCCCATTCCATAGGTATGAACAAAGAATATAGTCCACTTGCAGTCTGGCCATTGCGGTTTCTATTTGTGACATCTGAATTGTTGTATAATTTTTTAAAATGATCTCCACCTTTACTTAAAGCATTAGATGTTGATCCCATCATGCATTTACCTACTATTCGTGCTCCAAGCCTGAGGCACGTTTTCGTGACTCTCCAGTTGTTGAGTATATTGTCCGGCCTCTCCCATTTACCCGATTCATCATGGACGAGGAGTTGTAGCTTTTCTCCATCATACGAGTTGTCTCCCGTATTCTTCCAGTCGATTG
>WLWG01002367.1_pt1 | contig 14521 bp, 22 predicted proteins | sample 6712871 | NCBI WGS metagenome assembly WLWG01 (sample SAMN12718693, study PRJNA515312) | sponge metagenome | isolation source: marine sponge | host: Mycale hentscheli | place: New Zealand: South Island, Marlborough, Capsize Point | collected 2003-05-01
TCCGTCGATCGCCGTCCCGCCGGTCACCTCGGCCACCGCCAGCTCGACGTCGGGCGGCTCCACGTCGACGTCCGGCGTCGACGGCAGCTCGAGGACCTCGAGCTCGGCCGAGTCGTCCTCGAGCTCGGCCGAGTCGACCTCGAGGACCTCGAGCTCGGCCGAGTCGTCCTCGAGCTCGACCGGAGGCATCGCCCACGCGTACGTCCCGTGTTGGCCGCCTACCCCGGACGACGGCTGCGCGGGGTCGTGCGTCGTCGACGAAGCCGAGGTGGCCAGCGCGTGCAGCCCGGGCTGTGCGGGGGGGTGTCCCGATGCCCCCGAAGCCGAACCCGCCTGTCTCACCGAGCTGGCCGCGGGTGCGGTGGCTCCCGTCTGCGTCCTTCCCTGCGGCGCCGGTTGCCCGCTGGGCATGGATTGCGAGGACGTCGCCGGCTACGTCGACGACCAGGGCCAACCGATCAGCGTGTGCATGTGGGCGGCCTGATGCGTGACGGCGACGAAAAGCGCCACCGGGCGTTGTCGGCGATGCGGCTCGCGCTCGTGTTCCTGGGCGACCTGGGCGACGACGTGCGCCGCTCCGACGCAGAGGTCTCGATCGGCCTCACCGAACTCGGCATGCAGCTGGCCGCCTCGATGGTCCCGGCCGATCCGCTGGAGCACCACGACGTCGCCGGCGAGCTCGCCGGCGTCGAGCTCGGCGCGCTCAGCCGGTTCCAGCTCTGCGCGTTGGCCCACGAGGCCCTCGCCGCCGCGCACGAACGCAGCGAAAACGTTCGGGAGCGACGCCTGCTCACCAACGCACTGGCCGCGGTCGACCCCGCGATCCGGCACTTCGACTGAGGGTGAAAGCGCTTCGGGATGAGCAAGGTGCCCGGCGCGCGATGACGGCGAGGACCTCGACGAGGACCTCGACGAGGACCTCGACGAGCCCGAATAGACTTACGTTTTCGGGGATTCACTTAAGCAACCGCACGCGGCCCCGGATAGGGTGACGCAAAGGAGCCAAAGCGATGGTCAACATGAAAAACAGACAGGATGGGGAAGCTCCGCCCGCCGTGCTCGCGCAGCGGATGCAGGTCGCGGTCTTCGTCCCCGACGACTTCGGGCGCTGGCCGTCCGAGCTCGAACACGTCAAGTCGGTGCGCGAGCTCGTGGCCGAGCTCGTGCGGCGTCACTGGATCGTGGCCGAGGTCGGCGGGGTGCGAGTCCCCGCCGTTTCAGAGGAAGGGTGAGGTTCGATGAAAGACGAAAACAGCAATGTCCTGCGCATCGCCCCGAGCGGCGCCCAGGACGAACCGACCGAAGCGGAGATCGCCGTGTGGCGGGACAACGCGCGGCGTTCTCCGGACTGGGCCGCGCGGCAGATCTGGGCGTTGCTTCGCCGCGCGCTCGCGGCGGAAGCCGAAGCTGCGCGCCTTCGGGACGGGTGAGGTTTCATGGCGGGCGACGAAACGATGCCCCCCGAGTGGGACGCGCCGAGGCCGGCCGAGATCGCCGAGGTCATCGCGTTCGTATCGAACTTGCTGCTCCGCGACCCGCTCAGGGACAGCGTGCTCGGCCGGATCGAACGCGGCCAGCTGGTTGAGGCGCTGAGGGAGCTCGACACGGAGCTGAGGATCCACCCCGAGCGCAACCCCAGCGAGCGGGACAGGACGCGGCTATACCTGCTCGGCGTCGTCGACGGGCTCCGTGTCGTGGAACGACTGCCCTCCTGATGAAAGGCGAAGTTCTCACGCGCCGCGAGGTTTCGGCCCTGCTCACCGCGTGCCGCCCGGAGAACCCGACCGGGGCCCGCAACGCCGCGTTGCTGGCGGTCCTGTACCGCTCCGGCCTCCGGATAAGCGAAGCGCTCGCGCTGACGCCGACGGACCTCAACCACGCCCAGGTCGAGCTCCGCGTGCGCCGGGGCAAGGGCGGCCGCGGCCGCGTCGTGCCGATCGACGCGGCCGCCCTCGCGTTCGTCGATCGCTGGCTCAAGCGCCGCGCCGAGCTCGGCGCGAAGCGGATCGACCCGCTGTTTTGCACCCTTGGTTGCGGGCGGCTGGCGTCGAGCTACGTCCGCGAGCTGCTGCCCCGGTTGGCCAAGCGGGCCGAGCTCGGCCGACGCGTGCACCCGCACGCCTTCCGCCACACCTTCTCGGCCGAGCTCGCCCGCGAGGGCGTTGCGATGCCGCAGATTCAGCGCTGGTTGGGGCACGCCCGGCTGGACACGACCGCGACTTACCTGGCGTCGCTGGTGTCGCCTCAGGAACTTCGCCGGGTTGCCCGAGATCGGCCGAGCTGGCTCCGCTAGTTCATTCCAGCGCGGCGGCCAGCCCCCGCGCCAGCGAGGCGATCGCCGGCGAGAAACTCTCGCCTTCTAAGGCGACGACATCGCGGACCGATTCGCTGCGGGGCGGCTTCAAATGGGCACCGGTGGGGGTCGGGGGCGGCGGGGTGCGGCCCGCGATAGATGTTTCGCGCCCGGAGGGCGTGCCTTCTTGCCGGCCTCCCGAAGGGGGCCCGTGTTCATGTAGCCCCGGCAGGGGCGGGGAGTGAAGCGTAGATTGCCGAGTGGATGGGGAGCGCGAACACGGGCCCCCTTCGGGAGGCCGGCAAGAAGGCACGCCCTCCGGGCGCGAAACATCTATCGCGGGCCGCACCCCGCCGCGGGTCCTACCGTCGCCCTCACGGGTCGAGACGGCCCGCCCATGGCGGCCGCGGTACAGCGCGCCCTCGAGGTCGAACCGGCGCCGTGCGGCCCTCAGCTGCAGCTGAGCGGCGAGCATCCGCCCGGCCTCCCGCACCGCCCCCGAGCTCCGACGACGCCGTGAGGCGGTCAGCACGGCCGCGTAGCGTTCGTACAGAGGCCCGAGGCGGTACAGCTTGTGCCCGTTGCACGTGCCGCCCTTCTCGCCGGGGTTGGGGCGCCGCGGCCAGAACTGGGCAACTGCCCCGATGCCCACCAGCGCCTTGACGTACGTGGTCACCGACCGGACGCTGCAGCGCAGCTCGGCCGCCCACGCATCGTGCGACATGAGGACGCCCCCGGCGCCCGAGTCGAAGGCCGCGAACAGCACGTCGAGGATCCGGCGGCACGCCCAGGGCTTTGGGAAGCGCACGAGCTCGCCCGAGAGCGGGCACACCATGACGTCGCTGACCCAGGCTTGGGTGGTGAACACGCGGCGCACGTCAGCAGCCGCGAACGTCTGCGCGTACAGGTCGTCAAGCGTCCGCTGGTCGCCGTCGGTCCACCGGCGCCGCGAGTAGCGAGTCCGCATCGCGATCGCGTGGTCGAGCTCGGCCCACGAGCGGTGTGCAGCGGGACCGCCAGCCGAATCCCGCCGGAACGGCGCATCACGGCGGACCCCGTTGTGACTGAACAGCTGCAGCTGCCGGGGGTCGACCTCCAGGGCGGCGACGAGCTCGGCCGCGGGCGCGAGGGCATCGGCCAGTGCCATCGGTCCCGCCGGGGCCCCGTCGCCCCACAGGTCCCACTGGTTGTCCGCGTCGTGCGCCCTGACGTAGGGCAGCGTCCGCTGGTAGGTGATCGACGTTCGATTGTGAAGCTGGATCCCGAGGTCCGGGGGCGCTACGCTGGGCATGGCCGAGCGCTCCTTTGTGATGAGGGTGGGTGCTCAGGCCAGAGCGCGACCGCTGGCACGGTCGCGTTTCATTTTGCGGGGCTTCCCCGCTGCCCTGAGCAGGTGCCCTTACGACACCACGATCAGGATCAGCGGGGAAGCCCCCGGAACACCGATCAGCCCGCAGAACCGTTCCCGCGGGGCGTGGCGGGGAGATCACTTCGCCGATAGGCGGTCGCCTGCCCGATCCACCTGTTCAGTGCGCCCGCCTCCGATCGGAGCTCGGCGGCGACCTGCACCAGCCGCTGAGCCGCGTCGAGCAACTTCGAGCTCGCGCCGGCGACCTCCATCACGCCGGCCGTGAGCAGGTCGCAAAACCGCTGCCGCTCGGCGCGGAATAGGTCGCGTTGTCGCGTGGCCTCGGCCAGGTCCGCGCGCGTGCGCGTGACCTCGGCCTGCGAAAGTTCAAGCTCCCGGCGGAGCTCCGCCATCGTGGGTCGTGTCATCGTCTCGCCTATCCGCCGGTTGCCGCCGGCAACGGGTGCCCCCGACCCGGCAAGGTCGGGAGCTACTCCACGGGCCCCGATTTTGCCCGGGAGGCCGACTCGCCCCGCGAGTGTGGGCGTAGACGACACGTTGAATTTTTCCTCGCCGGGTCTTTGCCGGACCCGCTCACAGTCTATCAGACCGCGATGCCGGCATCGTCGATGAGCCGCAGCAACGCGTGCATCGGCCCCTGTCCCAAGATTTCGAGCAGCTTGTGGAACTTCGGGTTCGGGTCGGGCCCGAGTAGCTCTAGGAACTTCTTGCCGAGCTCGACGAAGGCCGCATCGCTGCCGGCCTTGGACATGTGTTCGAGGACCTTCCACGCGTCCTCGCCGACCAAGTCTTTCGCCTTGTGCAGCCGCGCCTCGCCGTCGGGCTGAGCACCGATCCCACGCACGATGGCGGTCAGTCGACCGGCGAACGTCTTCGCGTTGAAAGCCGCGTCGTCCAACCCAAAGGACCGCGCCAGGAACCGCTCCAGGGCTTTGCCGAAAGGCTTGCCCACCATCTCGACGATCTTTTCCGTCGTTTCGTGCTCCTGCTTTTTGTCTTCCATTTCCCGTTCGTGGGCATGCTCGTCGCGCTTCATCTCGCGCTCCATCGCCAACCCGAACATGACCGCGCTCGTGTTGGCGGTCTGCCGGTCGGCCATCTGAAGCACCTTGTCGATCGTCTGCATCTCCCGCGAGTGGGACTTGTCCAACATGCCCCCCATGTTCACCAAAGCATCGTTCAGCACGCCGGCGGCGGCGACCGCCGCGTTGCTTTCGGTGTGCTTGCCGTTCGCGGGCTCGTCTGGCTCGTCGGGCGTGTCGGGCCGCACTTGGAGCTCGAACAGGCGCTGTGCGGTCTCGCCTCGCTTTGAGAATCCGTAGCCGGTGAACTTGAGATAGCGGGCCTGATTTTCCTCGGCCCACGTGATCGCACGATCGACGAGCTTCGACGCGCCTTCTTCGGGAACCGTCGTCTCGCGCTCCTTGATCGAGCTCGGGAGTGCGAGCGCAATCGGGCACGGCATCCAGTGCCGCCCGCGGCGCCACGACAAGGTGACTCGGTCAAGCTGCGCGAAGTACTCGCGGATCTTCACGGTGAGTTGGTCCCGATAAAACGCCCGGACCGGATCGGCATTCTCCTGCGCCTCTGACACTTCTATCCACGCCATCACACCGATTCTGGCTGGGATCTCGTGGGTGGGTCTAGTGGACTCAACGGCCGATCTGCGTCGAAATCGGAGGACGCCTCGCGGAACAGCGAACGGGGCGCCGGGAGCACGACGCCGATGGCACTGACGAAAGCAGAGAAGGACCTCGAGACCAAAGAGCAGTCGGACCAGCGCCGGCGAGCGAAAGATCGGGCGAAAAAGCTCCAGTACAAGGAGCTGATGGCCGGTGCAGTGATCGGCTTGGGTATCGGCGCCATCAAAGCGCGGGCACCCACCCTGATCAGCGGCTTCGGTCCCGGCGGTCACATCAAGCTCGATTACGTGCTCGCAATCGGCGGCGGCTACATGGCCATCAAGGGCAAGAACGGCGCGCGCGAGTACGGCTCGGCCGCGGCCGTGATCGGCCTTGCGCGCCTGACCGAGTCGTACGGCAAGAAGCTCGCGAGCGGGTTCGGACTCCTCGGCGGCGAGGGCGAATAGGTTTCTCCCGGCGCCGGACCGGGGCACCAATCCGGCGAACGCCCGGCCGCGACCGGGGCACCAACCTCGCGGGGAGGCACCAAACCCTAGGGAGAAAAAGAATGTCACGAATCATCATCCCCGACGCTGTGCAGCAGGCGGTCGACGACCAGCCCGAGCTCGGCGACCTCGTGTCGCGAGTCCGCGACAACGGAGAACAGCGCCTCCAACAGGACGCCCAGGTGCCGTACGGCATCGGCGGGACTTCGGCGTACGGCAAGCCGCCTCCGCGGCGCTTCGCTCTGCAAACGCAGGGCACCGACGACGACTGCGCGATGCCCCCGGCCATCTCGGGGTGTTTCGGCAGGCAAAACCAACGCCTCTGCGACATGCAGCGGGTGTCCGTAGGAGTCATCGTCGGCGGCGGCCAGCAGTACAACCTGCAGGTCGAGCCGACCAACTCTGCTTGGTTTGAGCCGTTGGCCATCCGCGCCACGGTGGTCGACGCCAACAACGCCGACCTGAACCACCGGGTGCTCGTGACGGCAGTGACGTTGAACGACTCGCCGCTCGAGAGCACCAACGACGTGAACCCCGTCGCGCCCGCCCTGGCCAACAACGTGCGGTTCAACGGCTGGTGGACCGACGACTGGCAAGACCCCGACGCGTATGCGGTCGGGGTGAGCTGGCCGGTTTTTTCGGACCTCACCAACAAGATGCCGCTCCGAATTATCGGACTGGCGTTCGGGTTGGCTGCCCCCGTCTTCGTCGCCGCGGTTTTCACGATCTACGGCAACGCCTACGACGCGAAGCCGCCCACCTGAACAGCCCGCGCGCCCCCCCGCCCGGGGGCGCGCTTTTTTTTCACGATGGACACCGAGACACATCCGGGAGGCAAAGGGCTCGCGCACTGCGAGGGCAACTTCGACGTCGTGCAGTACTTCGGCGCGCTGCCCAACCCGGCCGCCGACGAAGACCTCCCCGACTTCCCCCTTGTCGACCAGATCCGCACGCCGCTGTGGACGGTCAAGGATGACACTCGACTGTGGCGGGTCGTTTCGACGGTCCGCGAGGTGCAGCGAGTCGACCCTGCGAACCCGCTGACGCCGCTCGCCCGAGAGCAGATCGAGGGCCAGGGCGTCAACCGATCGCTGCTCAAGATCCGGGTGTCGGTCGGTCAGATGGGCTTCGACCCGCGGGACTTCCTCATCGACGCCGGCCAATCGCTGGAGTTGTGGGGCACCAGCGTGACGGTGAACTGGGTTGCACCGGCGACCGTGAATGCGGTGCCCGGGGTGCTTCCCGATGTCGCAGCGAACGACATGGCACTAGACGGGCTCATCGGCGCGCACGTCATCGGAATCGAGTCGCCCCTGGGTCATCGCCCGGTGCTGACCGACTACCGTGGCGCTGCAGCCAACGCCGCGCCCGTCCTCGCGATCCCACGCGGGGCCGTCGACGTGACGATCTACCAGTCCTCGGCCGGCGGAGCTTCCACCGCTTTCACGTTCAACTACGGGGCCCCGGCCGTCGGCTCGTTCGAGCTCGGCGAAGTGCCTTTCATCGCGGGCCAACGACGCTCGCACACCACGTCCATCGTGCCGGGCGCGACCCATCTTGTCGGAGACTCCGGCCTTCAAACCATCCGCTTCTACACCGTCGTGTGGACCATCCAACCCTGAAAGGAAACGCGCCACCATGGGCCAGCCCCAAGCACAACTCAACCCCCACGTCGACGACACCGAGGTGATCCTCCGGATCCTGAACGCCACCCCCACGGGCTCGGTCGACACATCGATCTTGCGATTCGACGCGAGCTTTCCGTCCGGAACGGGAATCGTCGTTTCGACGAGCCCGACCACGGGCACCATCCTCACGATCCACCGTGCCGGCCTGTACCTGGTGACCTTCCAATGCTCGCAGGCCGCGTCAAACACCATTCAAGTGGGGATCTCGGTCAACACGACGAACCTCACCGGTGACCCGGTGGGAGGCGCCGCCGGCGTCCTCGCGGCGCAGGCACAGACCACCCCCGCCGCGACAGTGCTGCCGGTGGGTCTCTCGCACCCCGTGCCGATCAGCGGTGCCGAAGCCAACAACACCACCGGAATCGGGAACGCCCAGGCGCAGCTGCGGCTGCACGCAACCAACGGCGGCGGGGCAGCGATCACCGCGGGGAACATCGTAGCCAACACCGCCCAGGTGACCATCCGCCGACTGACCGGGCTGGCGGCGTAGGGCCTTGTACCGGGTCACGCTAGACCTCCCCGGGGCGCCGCACCCCGGGGTCCTCGCGGCGTTCCTTGAGGCGGTCGCGTTGTCGAACGCCCTGTGGTTCCTGCGCGAATGGAGCGACGGCCGCGACCCACCGTGCTGCTGCCGGTGCGCCGACGTCCTGTACGCCCCTGAGGCGCTCGACGTCGGCACGTGGTGTGTCGGACTGCCCATGGCGTTCGACTTGCCGACGGCGAGCTGCCACACCGCTGCAGCCGTCACCGTGGGCCACAAGCGGGCCAAGGATGTGCGGGGCGGTCTATCGATGGCCGCGGCGCGAGCTCGCCACAGCGTGGAGCTGCACCCCACGGAAAAACACTACTGGCACGCGTGGTACCGAGGGCCCGACGGGCTCGAGGACGTCACGCGGGAAATGGACCCCGCGTGATCGGGCCGCTTGTGGTGTGCTGCGTGTGCCTGATGTGCCTGCCCGAGGAGGGCAGCGCGCGGCCGAACAGCACGCGCCCGATCCGCAAACCGAAGCGGCGCCGCGAGCTCGATGCCCTGCTGTGCGAGGGGCTCGGCGAAGGGCTCGACGCTTCCGAGCTCGTGGCGTACGTGCTCGGACGCCTGCACCCGGGCCGAGACTTTCAGCACCCCACCGATGCCGACCAGCGCACGATCCGGCAGGTCACCCACCGCGTGCGCCGGCGGCTCCAGTCGCCGGACCTGGTCCGCCGGTGCCGCAGGAGGCAACGCCATGGATGACGAAGAGATCGGGTTCGGTCTAGTCGCACTGCTGCTCCTGCTGTTCAGCGGAGGCAAGAAAAAGCCCGATGACGGGCCGTCGGGTGACCCCAACGTCATCCCGATCCCGGGGCACGTCGTACCCATCCCCGGGACCTACGTCCCCCCGGAACCCCCGCCGGAGCCCGAGCCCGAGCCGGGCGAGCGCATCCCGCTGCCCGACATCATCGACCCGTACCCGCGTCCCGCCACCTTCTACCCGGTACAGAAGGGGGACACCGGCTATGGAATCGCGTATCGCTACCTGCGCTCGGCCGGCTTCCTCGCGGCGACCAAGTTCGGGAAGCTCGACGCGGCTGCGGCCAACCAGTTCGCCGTCCAGGTCGCCAAGGGCGTTCAGCGCCAGGTGAAGGTCTGGAAGGGGATCCAGTGCAACGGGTTCAACGACGCCGCTTTTGCCACGTACGGCTACAAGGGCAGCAGCGTCCCGGGGCCCCACGGCCGAGCGATCCGGCTTCTTCCGCAGCACGTCGACATCCTCGAGCGCATCGCCGGCGACCAGTCAGTCCTGCGCAACATGAAGTGGCGCCGGCCGAAGGACAAAGGCAAAGGCGGGGGCGTCGGGGCGAACAACTCGTTTCGCGAGTACGAAACGCTGTGGCTCCCGGGATGCAAGCTCAAAGTGCTGTGGGACTCCGACGGCAAGACGGTCGAGTTCGGGGGCAAGTGGTCCAACGGCGCGACAAAACTGTTCCCGCCCCCGTGGATCCTCCGCCTCGGGATTGAGTTCATCGAGGGCGCGGACCCGGGCGTCACCGACTTCGGCTGCATGGGCATGGAAATGGAGCTCTGACGGTGGCCTGCGGCGACACCTACAAGAGCGAGATCATCACGATCGACGGCTACACGATCGAAAACCCATACGGCTCCGTGGCCCTCCCGGGCGACTACACCGGCTGGCGGCAGCTCGCAGAGCGCACCTTCGACCGACTCGAGGCGAGATGGAACCAGCTCGGGAGCGAAGAGCCGAGCCCGTACGAGTTCTGGAACGCGAACGTCGAGAAAAAAAACGCGCTTTGGGAACGGGTCGACGACCTGCCCTCGACGATCGTCGCCTCGGCGACCGGGGCGGGCCTCACCGGCGGCATCGACGACGCCGCCAAGGCGATCGTCGACCTGAATTGCTTCCGCGAACGCGTCGACGCTCGGATCGTCGAGCTCGGCATCGCGCCGGCCAAGCTCCCCGGCGCCGGCGTGCCCAAACCGGCGCCCGAGCGGTCGAGCTACCCACTGGGCATCCACATTGGCTGGTGGGCCCTCGCCGTCGGCGGGGCGGCCTTTTTTCTCTACCGCAGCAAGGACGACTGAACGATGGAACTCGCGCTAGGACTCGGCCTGCTCGTCCTCGTCTTCTTGACGGGCGGCGACAAGAAAAAGAACGGCACCCCCGAAGGGGGGAGCCTCGGCCCGGTCCCGGGCTGGGACCCCAGCGCGGTGCCAGGTCGCCCCCACAAGGGCCCCGACGGGGAGGGCGACGCCTGGGTGCAACCGGACCAGCGAGACGCGCTCCCCGGCGTGACTGATTTCGACTGGAGCGGGAACGGCTTCTACATCGATCCCAACTGTCGCTTCGTCCTCGAGGGGGATCAGTTCTGGCCCGACGCCGCAGCATTCAGCGTGATGGCCATCGAAAAGCCCACGCTCGGGCAAACCCTCGCGATCGAGGGCAACTCCGTCCTTGGCTTCGTCGACTACCTCATCAACGAAGAGGGCGAAGACGACCCGCTGGAGATCGTCTGGCGGGTCGTCGAAGAAGCCAGCCCCATGTGTGCCGCCGTCGAGCCCGAGCAGTGGTCAGCCCCGATGCAAGCTTGGTTCAACGACTTTCTAGACCGCGTCACCGACCACGCCGAAGAGGCGGGGATCGATTTCGGCTAATGGAGCTGCTGATCCTACTGGCCATCGTCGCGCTCGTCGGAGGCGGGACCGAAGGAGGAGGCTCGATGCCCTGGCAACCGCCCGACCGCAAGGGCCTCGATGAACTGCGGGCCCTGTGCAAGCGCGCGGGGCTCTCGGAGATGCACACGGCCTTCCTCGCGTTCGTGGCCCGGGGGGAGTCGGGCTGGAACAACCTCCGGGGCCTCGGGATCCCCGAGCAGTTTCCGCCCGGCACCAAACCGACCCGCAATGCCGGCGCGGCCGGCCGCAACGAAGCGCGAGCAGCTCGGGCTGCCTACCGGCAGAACGCGGGCAAGTTCGCCAGCTGCCCGTGGCCCGACGCAGCGTACGGGTTCGGGAGCGGCGGATGGTTCGGGTTCCTCCCGGCCTACGGCCTAGCGCAGTTCCCCAAGGCGAGCGGCCTGCGGTGTCTGTCGCCGGCGGCCGTCTTCGACCCGGTGGCGAGCGTGTGCATGGCGATCGGCTTCGCCCGGGGCCTTCAGGGCTGGCAGGGCTTCAAGAAGGTGCCGACAGTGCTGAACTTGCGACTGATGTGGGGGCGCCCAGCCAAGGGGGGCGACGCCGACCGCATCGCGAAGCGACGCGCCCACTACACCAAACAGCTCACCGGCATGGGGCTCCCAGCGTCGTTCGCGGACGAAGTGATTCCACGCTTCCCCGCCGTCGACCTCGGCGCGCTGTATCGACAGCTGGGAGGCACCCCGCTGTGACCCCCAGCGACGAGCGGACCACATGGGACATCTTGGTCGCAGGTTTCCTGTTCGCCGCCGGGGCTCATGCCTTCCGCAGCCTGGTGAGCGCCTTCGGTTCGACGAGCGGCGACGACGACGACGACGACGACGACGAAAGGGATCGGTAATGGCAAAGAAACGACGCACCCCGGCCCAGATCCGGGCCACCAAGAAAATGCTCGCGGCCGCCAAAAAGAAGCGCGCCAAGAAGAAGGCCGCCAAGAAGCGCGCCAAGAAGCGCGCCAAGAAGAAGACCACCAAGAAGAAGCGCACCAAGAAGAAGGCCACCAAGAAGAAGCGCACCAAGAAGAAGGCCACCAAGAAGAAGGCCAAGAAGCGCACCAAGAAGAAGGCCGCCAAGAAGAAGACCACCCGGCGCAGCCCCCCGCGGAAGCCGAAAAAACGCGCGTACGTCTACTACGGCCGCGTGTGCTGAGAGGAACGAACCCATGTGGCTATTCGTCATCGTTGGAGCAGTCATCGCCCTGGGGGCGTTCGCGTCGGACACCGATGCGGACGCGCCGATCAAGCGCCGAGAGACGCTCGTCGAACCCCCCGACGCCACAGAAGCCACGGCCCGCTACGTGGTCGAGCTCGAGTGGCGGGGCGAGAGCGTCTACTGGGCGGCCTACGGAGCCCCCACGCCGGTCACGGACGGGATCATCGGTCCGCGCGCCGAGCTCGGGAAGGACCGCGCCGGGAGCCGGGAGGAAGCCGTAGAGGCCGCCATGGAGTTGATCGACCGTGAGCGGGGCAAGCTCCCCGAACCGATCCGACGCCACGGGCTGCGCTTGACCCCCGACTGCAGCCGAATCACCGTCCAGGACCTCGGCACCTGGATCGACTGGGCGAGTCGGAAGATCGACGCCGCGGCCGCACGGGCCCGGGACAAGGACGGCAACGTCAGCGCGGGCCTCCTGATGCGGCAGGTGTTCAAGCGGGCGTTCCCCGAATGCCCGGATGCGACGCCGAAGGTCCGTGACCGCAGCTGGGCGAAGATCGCCCGCCAAACGCAGGGCATCATCGACAAGGAAATCGCGGGCGACTTCATCGACGTACACCCCCTAAGCGTCGTCCTTGCGGCCCGCCTGGTCGGGATGTCGCCGCCGAAGGTGCCGGGAACCGCCTTCTTCTACGCGAGCCCGAAGGATCTCCCCTTTGCCGTCGTCGTCACCAAGACAGCCCCGGGCAAGTGGCGCTGGCGGATCTGGAAGGACCGCCGCTCCGGCGAAAAGCCCCGTGCCAAAGGGCGCGCGGCGAGCCTCGAGGCCGCGGCAGCCGACGCAAAGGCCGAGATCAGCAGCTACACGGCGAGCGTCGGGATCAGCGAGGCATGAAGCCCAAACCCAGGGCGCTCGCGGGCTACGTCGCGGAATACGACAGCCCTTTCCCTCCCGCCGAGATGAGCGACGGCGTGGTGGGTGGCGCGTGGGCGGACCTCGCGAGAGTCACGAGCGGGGCGCGGGCCTGGAAGGCCGCCTCCCGACTGTCCCGGATGTCCGTGCAGCGGGTCGCGGTCACGCACGGCGTACTGAAATCGGAAATGAAGGCGCTCAAGCGCGTGGGCACACTCGGGCAGCTCCCCCTGGGCGGTGACTTTCTGGAGCTGGCCGAGCTCGGGGGCGAGCTCGTGGGCGAGCTGCTCAAGTTCTCCGATGCACTCACGATGGTCGCGAGCCGCGTCCCGGTCCTGGGCGCGTACGCTCAGCTGATCGTCACGTTCGTCACGTTCGTGGCCCGCGCCTTCCGACAAGGCGAGGCCGAAGAGATCACGACCGGACGCAAGGCGCTCGGCTACAACCGCGACATTGACGAAGAGGTGACCAACGACGCGGTGAACGTCCTGGGCTCGCGCGACTGGACGGAGCTGTTTACGCCGGCGTGGCGTCCCGGCGACAGCTTCAAGTTGGTGCCGACGTCGTTCGTCGGCGACGGCGTGGCCGACGGGCAGACCCTGCTCCCGCAGGCGGGGGCGCTGCGCTCTGAGGGCGTGGGGTTCGTCCCGGGCGTGGGCGGCCGCCTTGTGCAGTGGCAATGGCCGCTCAAAGTCTTCGGGAGCAACCGACCGAGCTCGCCGTGGGAGTCGATCGTATCGATCGCCGACCTCGAGCCCTCGGTGTCGCAGCTGACTGTGCTCGCCTGGCAGATGGTGCTGCGCAACTCCGCCAACATGTTCCGCGTCGACCACCGTCGCCTCACATCGAGGTGGGTCGACTACTTCGGGCAGATGCTCGACTTCGCCAAGGACCTGCGCAAGAAGGGCGACAAGCACGGCGCCGAGATGGTGGACGGCGTGGCGACGTGGATCGCCCGGGAGCCGGTCTCGAGCGCGCCCAACAAGTTCCGTGTCCGCAGCCCCTGGCGCAAGTACAAGCCCAGCAACGTGCCCGGTTCGGTGACGCACAGCGCGGGCTCGCTCATCCGGCACATCCTTCGCCGCCAGCTCGAGGACTCGCAGCGCCCCGCGCTGGGGACGGTGACCTGCGCCTACGTCGGCCCCGGGTTCGCCGCGATCAAAGCCGACGATGCGCTGCGGCAGTACTGGCAAGAGATGCGCGCGCTGCTGCTGACGCACGACGCTCGGTTTTCGGTGGACCTCGAGATGGTCCCCGACCGCGAGTATCGGCAGGCGCTTTGGCAGCGCACGAAGACAGCCGAACCGCGTTTCACGACGGTGCCCCCGAAAAAGGGGTTCGGAAAAGCGCCCGACGTCGACCCCGATCCGCCCAAGCCACCGAAGCCGAAGGACGTCGAGCCGACGTTGCCCGGCGGCGGCAAGAAAGACGGGGGGGCCGGTCTGCTCGTCGCCGGCGTCGCCGCGGCCGTGCTCTATGGGTTGCTTGGCTGATGCGAGCTCGGGCGATCAAGCGTAGGATGGTGGCTGCCCGCGGCAACGGGCAGGGAGGCGAGACATGTTCACAACCCGATGGATTTTCCTGCTGTGCGGCTGCACGTTTGCGGCCGAGGGCACTGCGGCCGGCACCGATACGGACACCGACGGCAGCACCGGCGCTCCGTCGATCGCCGTCCCGCCGGTCACCTCGGCCACCGCCAGCTCGACGTCGGGCGGCTCCACGTCGACGTCCGGCGTCGACGGCAGCTCGAGGACCTCGAGCTCGGCCGAGTCGTCCTCGAGCTCG
>WLWG01002371.1_pt1 | contig 14506 bp, 24 predicted proteins | sample 6712871 | NCBI WGS metagenome assembly WLWG01 (sample SAMN12718693, study PRJNA515312) | sponge metagenome | isolation source: marine sponge | host: Mycale hentscheli | place: New Zealand: South Island, Marlborough, Capsize Point | collected 2003-05-01
GGTGCCTGTGCCGAAGTTGCGCTCGCGGCTTGCTGAGTTGATGAATCCGGCGATGTAGCGAGACACCTTCGGAGGGACCATCAGATAACCCGGATTACCGCCAAGGTCATAACATGCCTCATGACCATTCAGCAGTTCCGTTTCTAACAACTCAAACGTGGTGGCAGCTGAAGTGATTACCAGCGTTGCACCGTTGCGGCCATTGACCATCTGAGTCTGGAAACAAGCAAATTCCCGGGCAACGCCGACAGCACCACCGATCGCGACCTGACGTGCGGCTGTCGTCCCACCGTCATCAGAAGGCGCACCAATGATCGCAAGTTCTTCGTCATTGGCGAGTTCGCCATAACGCAGTTCCAGCTGATAGGCCATCTCGGAGTCGCGACCGTACTTGTCCACTTCCTCCAATGTGCCTGAGATCCTGGCCACTTTGGTCATGATCTGCGTGTAGTTGTTCAGCTCGGAAACTGATTGACTCTGATCGTTGCCGGCATCAGCACCTTCAGCGGCAGCGTTCTTTGCCGCAGCCTGAAGAACGTCCTCAGTCCACTCATGCAGCTTGCCGGTTGCCCGGATGGTTCGCGACATCGCAGCGACCGGATCATCGACCGGCGACACGTTATAGATGACATCCTCGACATCTTCAGCTAATCGCAGCTGTTGGTAAGTTTCGAAAGCCATTGTTGGCTCCTTTTCATGGAGCCGCCTGGATTAACGCCCCTTGTTTTGGCGTTCCCGCTCAAGCCTGGCCATGAAATGATTCCTCAGCGATCCGTCGCCCTTAGCGTTGCCACTTTGCAAAACAGCGTTTTGCGTGTTGGTGACGTTGGTCGTAAATCTGCCGTTGTCATTCCGGGGCCGTTGAGCGTTGCGCTGTGGCGCAGGCGGCTTCGGATTTTCAATTTGTTCGGTGATGACAGAAGGCAGATCGTGCCGGTCCATCATCGCAATCAGACCGACCATTCGCAGGAAATCGTTTTCCCCATCGAATTCTTCGGTTGATACCAAACCCTCGTTAACGGCAAAGTCTCGCACCTTCGCATAGAAGGTATTCTCATGATCCCATCTCGGTTCATGCCAACGCAGCATCTCTAATGTCGATGAAGCTTTGGCCTGGTCGGCCTGCTGTCTCACCGTCTTCAGAGAGTTTTCTGCTTTATCAAATTCTGCGCGCAGTAAGTCCGCACCCCTCCGGGCTTGGGCATACTGGTTTTTGAATTCCTGAAACGCCTCTGGCGTGAGCCGGGACGTGTCCACGTTTTCATACGCGGCCAGGTTCTGTTGCAGGACTCGATTGATGATTTCTTCTTTGGCTTCCACCGATTGAACGCCTTCGCTCAAATGGGTGCCAAGTGCTTCATGCTCCTGACGGACTCGCGAAAGGTATTGAGTCTTCCGCTTATAGTCGTCGAGCCGCAAACCACCATTGTTGGCTTCCTCGATCAGAGATTTGATTTCCTCTGCCGTGTAGCTTTTGCCATCAATTTCGAGTCCATCGGGCAGCTGCTCGGCAAGTTGTTCCTGCGCATCGACCTGGGAAGATTCGTCATCTCCCGGGAGCGCTTCGGAGTCTTGCTGCTGTGCATGTTCCGGCGGTTGTTCGGCTGCGGCGGGAGGCTCCGCTACAGGCTGTTGGATGTCATCCTGTCTCACCTCGGCAGGCTGCGGAGGATAGGCTGGCGGTTGTCCTTGATCTTTGATCACAGGGTCCGCACTGGTGGCCGAGCCACCTTGACCTGTCTCGCGCTCTGTCGCCAGTTTGTTCAGGAAGTAGTTGCGCACACCGTCTTGAGTGCCCTGGTTGCGCTGCTGCGCATGTTCTACCGCGGGTTGCCCCAATGGTAGCGGCATCTCGTTGTGTGCCTGTGACCCACTGCGAGAGTCCGGTATTGCCATCTTTTCGATGGTTCGCGGTTGTTCTGCATTAGGCATAGTCTTGCTCTCTCTCTTTTTCCGCGAGCAGTAATTCGGCTTCGCGGTTAGTAAATTCGTCTATGAACATTTCCAGCGTGTGCTGGAAGTCACTTATCACCTGCGTTCTTGCGCATAGGGCGGCGAGCCTTGGATGATCGAGGGGGCTTGTCGCTGTCATCTCCACCAGTATCTGCTCGTTCATCAGCTGTATCGCTTCCTGAAACTGCCGGTTTCCGATCATCCCCTTCGCCCACTCCGCTTGGCGCCGGGCTACTGACAGCTGATGTTCTTCGGGCACCGGGGATGAGAGCTTCCGCCTCGTCTTCGGTAATTCCTCGAAAAAACGCAAGACGCCGGAGGCGTCGGTTCTTCCAGTCTCGCTGTTCTCTGAGTCGCTCTCTGGCTTTTGCTCGTCGTTCGGCATTAACCGCCATCTCCTAACCTCACACCGCGATCCTGCTTGGCTTCCAGTGCCAGCTCACGCTCTTTCAGACTGAATTCCCGTTCATCCAATTCTTGCGCGCGCATCTTCCAGTAATTATCAGAGCGCTCTTTTTCATCCTCTCGCATGTTGTCTGATGCCGTGTTCAACAGATCAGCCTCAACCTTGCGGTTCTCCCGTTCGTCGGCATTCATCGCCAGCTGCGCCTGCATGGCCACCATGGCCTGCTCAAACTCCGATCGCTGCTGCGCTTGCGCCTGTTGCTGCGCCATCATCTGCTGCACTTCGGGCGAGTCTGGTTGCTTCATGTACCGGCTGGTATCGCCCACACCTTGCAGATCGAATATATCGTCAAGCATGGCGTGTTTTTCCTCGGTGCCAAACAGCATCGCAAGCGCCGGATCCTGGCTCATGAACTGATACATCTGGAGCAGGAAAGTCGCCTCATCGGATCGCTCATCAGGCGTGAGGGCGGTTCGAATGTTGATCTTCGAGCGTTCGGGGAACTGCCCCGGGTCGATCTCCTGCCAATTTCCGGCGATCTCCACCATGCGAGGACTGCGATCGTGTTTGCGGCCAAGGTTGTACAGGCGTAGCGCGATCGGCGCTAAGAAGTCAGTACAGAAGTCTCTAACGCCCATCATTGTGCGTCGATTCGAAGCGATCGTGAGCCGCTCTACCATGTCATCGGAGTTTTGATACCGCACCGCATCCGGGTTCATGCCCTTAGACAGCCGCGACATGCCGGTACGGATCTCTTTGTCTTGGTCGAGCTGTTCATACACCGTCATCGTGTTAGGCGACAGCGGCGGTGTAGGCAGCGGCTCGAGCGCATCCATGGATTTCACCCACATGGTTGAGCCAATGTTGTTGTTCAGCAGCTCCCGCGGATTCTTGATGAACCCCTGGCGAGCCTTCCATCGCGAAGTGTTGGCCATCGCAATGTTGTCGATCGACAGCCGCAGAATGTTCGACTTCGACCATTGGATCGGGCCGAGCAGATCTGCCTCACATAGACCGAATTCGGCATGAGAGATTTTGTATTGCGTCCACTCGATGAACGGGTAACCGTCGCGCGCTTCCGCATATTTCATCCCTGACTCTGGCAGGGTGAGCAGCTGGCCCTTAGCCCAAACGAACTTATAAAGGCGAGTGCCCTCAATGTTCGGATCGGTCATCGACTCGCCGCCAGTGAAATACTTCAGATTCAGGTAAGCCCAATGGAAATAGACAGTGACTACTTCCTGCTCCGGGTTGCGCGTAAAGCGCCGAGCGCGTGACCAGCTGCCATCATGAGCCTTCCGGGCCGCATCTTCTTCGTTCTGCCGGAAGCGGTAATCGAGGGAGAGGTTCATCACCTCATCCTCATCGAACCCCATATCAACCAGCTGATACCGCGCCAGATCCATCTGGTAGCCGGCGAAGACTGCATCGCGCATGTAGGCTACATTCGGATCGCGGAAGAATCTCTCAGGCTGCACCAGCCGCAGGCTCGAATAGCTAACGTCTTTCATCAGCTCGACTGAGCCGTTATAGACCGTCACCGGGCCTTGCGGTGTGTCCGCTTGCTGTGGTGTCACCTCCAGCAGCTGCGCGCCAGGACGTTGCATGAGCTGTTGCAGCTGGCCTTCGAAGACGTTGCTGAAGCGCTCGACCACCGTTTCCTGTTCTTCGGTCCACTCGATCATGGCGACCGCGCGCTTGGCAACCATCGCATCGTGCAATGAGTCCCGAATGAACGCCTCGCCTAAGTTCTTCGCCGAATAAAAAACATCGTTCACATAAGCCGTAGCGATCTGGCTCGATGTGTCCTGATCGTTCTCAGGGAGGAACTTAAAGAATTTGCTGTTTGATTGGGTGGCTTCGCGGTAAACGCCTTTTTGGCTTTCTACGCCATCATTGACATCGCCGGAGATGTGCTGCGATCGGTTCTTGCGTTCGTTGCCGAGCCGATCGAGCGAGTAATTGATGTGGTTGCGCTGCCGTTGCTCGCTAACCTCACTGCCCTGGATCGTATCGGCCTCGGTCACGTTGGCCTCAAGCGCGTTAACGATCCGGCGCTCGTCTATGTCTAATGAGTAAGTTTGTGCTTCAGCCATTCCGATTCCACGTCCCGCATTGTGGACAGTGTAAGCTTTCTATCGTGATCTGCGCCATCGCGCCATCCTTCAATGGGCGCATCGGTCCATTGCGGTTTCTGGTGGCCAGCGCCATCGTGGTGCCCTGCCAATCGCAGTTATAGGACAGACATTGCGCCGGGCGATCGGGTGACCGCGGCGGCAATTCTGCGTCGATGGTAGCAAGGTCTCGCTTAATCACAGTCCCGTCCATTCTGGATGCCAGCCCTCGAAATCCTCATCTGCTTCCATGTCGATTTGCTCGTTGGCGCCAGCCTCATAGAGTGCCTCGCCTTCGCCAGCTCCGAGCAGTCCGTAGTGAACCGCTTCGCATACATGGCTCTCAGCCGTTTTATCCGGCTTGTCGGTGTACCGATCGCCCTGGCTGGTCTGCATTCGCCGAAACTGATAAGCCCCTGACAAACCTTTGTTAATCGTTGTGCAGCGTTTGGATATTTTAACCGCTGGCTGGCCATCAATCATAGTGGTTAACAAGCGATCGAGTGAGGTTATCCGTTCCTCGAAATTGTTGGTGGGGGCAGGGTAACAGTCAATATCCGACTCTGCCAGCATCATCATTGGCGTTTCATCGTCTGTTTGGGCCATGTCATCACCCGCAGGATCACCATAAAAATCAATGTGATACCCCGAATAACGCTCATTCAGGAAGTCCCGCAACACGCGGCCAAACCGCCTCGCTCCCGTGTTGGTGCTGGTTACCTCATCCACTATCCACCACGCGCCATTGAGCTGACGTTGCATGATCGCCGCGGCTGGCGTTCTCCCGAAGTCGATCCCGACCGTCAGAGTTCGCCCGGGCAGGGCCGATAAGCCATCCGTAGCGTGATAAATCTGGTTGTAATCAGGGTGAACCGGGCGACCATCCACAAAGAGAATAAATTCATTGCCAAGGTTAACGCGGATCCACGCCTCATTAGTCGCACCCGCGATCTGCCGCTGATAGTAATTATCCGGCAGGTTGCGGTAGTTCTCGGCCTGCGTGTTGATCACCCATCGGCCATTCTTCTTACTCACCGCCCCTGGCTGAATGAAGAATTCCCACGCGCCGAATTGATCCTCCAGCGCGTCTTTGTCCCGCAGCGCCTGCTTGCCGAGCCAGTGATCGGCATCCGGGGCGTTACAGTCACCGATCACGCCCTGCCAGTATTTGCCGAGATCCGCCTTTGCCGGGAAGCGGCCCACGCGGCCAACCAGCTGCGTGACAACAGTCTGATTCAGCTCTTTCACCTCATTGAGCCACAGGCCAGTTACCTGCAACCCCCGCGCCTTGCGCTGGTCTTCGGGCCGATCGTATGCCAGAAACATCACTTCCGATCGCACCCGCGTCCCATCCTGGCGCATGTAATCGAAGTGCGCGGTTGGATTCTGACCGCCGGAGAAGCGCCCCGCGCCCCTGGCATAGATCGGATCCATCATCTCGTTGAAGTCTTTGATCGTGGTATTGATCAGATCCGTATAGGTGTTTCTGACTACACCCCACCGGCTGATGCGCTCTGGCGGCTCGCCCTTGATCACTACGCGCGGCTTCTGGTTGTGGATCCGGCGATATACCTCAGAGATGCTGGCCTGAGTCTTACCCGATCCCAACGGGCCAATGATGATTCGCACAAAGCCAGCCGACTTGTGGAAAGCGCGCAGCACCGGCCCCTGTGGCGCGTAGTTGAGATAAACGTCCGCGCTCTTAGCAGCTACTGGCAGGCTCATCGGCTTAGTGTGTACCGCCGGGAAAGCTCACTGCGCGTCCGGTAGATCGCAGCGCCGAGTTCGGATTCGCGCTCTTTGTTCACCAGCCGCGACGGTATGCGCACGGCTTCCGAGTCATAGGTTGAGCCATCCGGGTTGACCAGCTCGATCAGCCATTCCTCCGAATCGCCAACCCGGGGAAGCTCGGTCACGCGGACATGCGGCATCAATCTTGATGCTTCCGCGCGATCGCTTCGAGTAGTTCTTCTTCGGTCCATTCTGCAAGCCTTCCATCGGCGACGTGGCGCTTCACGCGACCATTGGCAAACATCCGGTACGTGCGCACGGCGCCGATCGCATAGCCAATACAGGCGCCGAAGCCAATCAGCAGCGGCCAGGTAAGGGTTAGCGTCATTTGTTCGATCATACTTCGATCCTTGAGCTTAGTTGAACGGGCACCATCGTCATTCCTTCGCGCCCGATCCGCGATTCGCAGATGGTATAGCCTTCTGCCGTGAGCGCTGCGATGACCACATCCAGCATGTGAGTACACTCGATCAGGGACAAACCTTCGTCCTCGACCGAGTTCACCGATTGCTGAATGCGCGCACCCACAACCTCCAAAGCGGTCATGTTTTGATCCCTCGAAGACTCTCCAGCCTGCCGATCAGGCGCTCACGCTCATCAATGTGTGCAGCCAGGCGCTCTGCGGCCTTCTTCATCAGCTCTCCAATTTCCTTCGGCTGAAAGTGAGCCGTGAATGTTAGCCCGTCGATCAGCTTCTTATCGTCGGCAAGTTCATCGCTCACAGCGTTTCCCTAATCAGTTCGATCTTGCCATCGGTCTTTTGGATCAGAATGGTGTCGATCTCGGTTGCGCCTTCGATGTGCGCCACTTCAATCTCCAAGCTTTCCGGTTCCAAGATGATGGCCCCGTGAGATGCCTCGCGCAGCTGCATGATCAGATTCTCACGCTCCGCGGCTACACCCCTGGTCTTTTCGTCGTATCCCGGTCGATACCGGATGATCAAAATATCCATCAGGACTTACGTGGTCTGCCTCGCTTGGCTGGCGTTTTCTTAGCTGGCGTTTTCTCTGCCACCTTACGCCTGGCCGCAGGCTTGCTTTCCTCGGCGATGCCGCGCAGATCCACCATGACCACCGGCTTGTCACCGCCGGAGACATTCAGATCCTGGCTTTTGAGGCTGGCATAACACTTATCCGCAAGCTTGCCCAAGCCGGTCACCAGCTCGCTACCCTTGAGAAACGGCACCATAACCGGGTTGCCGTTGGCATCCTCCATAATGCCGCCATCAGGCAGGCGCACAGGTACTTCTCTCGTGCATACCTCGGCCAGCTTCATGATCGGATCGAGATCATAGGCATCGCGCAGGCGCGCGAGCAGCTGGTTTTTTGGCTTGTTTGGAGTTCCCACAGGTCTCGGCATATCTTCATTTATCCTAAGTAGCTGATTTATCGGGTATCTGGATACCGATAGATTGCACAAATGATTGTCGATGTGTCAAATTTGCAGGCGGGGAATATAAGGACATTTCGCATGGGATATTCAATCGGTGATCGACTTTCGCGCCAACGCATCGACATTGGCGCCACCGCGATCGCAGCAGCGCTAATGATTAACGCGAGGATTCAGATGGAGCCGGTTGTTACACCGGAGAGTGATCTGTACCTCCATCTTGAATCGGTCTGGACCGAATGGCGCGATTGGTATCAACAAAACAAGCTTGAAGGGTCGCCCGATTTACCTGTCTTCGATCCGCCCATGCCCTGATCGTTTCCACTCCCACAGTTCGACAAAGATCTTTTGTTGTTCTTCGTCGTAATCGGTCGTGATTTCGATGTGGTATCGGGGAATGACAAAGCCGGCGGCTATGGGGTCGAAGTTTGGTGAGTACCCCTGGAAGCGCACCACGTCATCGTACATCAGCATCTCTGCCCGGGTGATCAGGGCTTCCGAGCAGATTTCGGCGACGATTGAGGGGTCATCGACATACATCGAGCGGGGGATGTCCCATTCTCCGATCCGGTTATCGTCCCGGCAGTGCGTGAAGTCGAGCATTAGACGATCTCCATACTGATCAGCAGCACGATCGCGGCTTTGGTGAAGGTGTGAAGTGCCTGGTCGAGATGGATGCCGTACCAGCTTTCGCATTTGCCGAAGTCGATCATCATGTGGGCGACCAGCTCAATGCAGGCGGCGATGATGGATCCGGTGATCAGGAAGACTGCCGCGGCGTGAACGCCCCCGTGAGCAGTGAGCCAATACCCCCATGTCGGCGCCATCGCCTGGCCGGGCGGTATCATGTCTGGATCGGCTGGAATGTTCCGGTTTTTGCCTTTCGCCATGGCCTCACCCTGTAGGGCGAAATCGGCGACGCAGTGACCGATCATCAGCAGGATAAATAGCTCAATCATGTTTGCTCCTTTTCTCCTTTCTCGCCTCAAGCTCCGCGGTCAGCTCACTAATGATTTTCAGCTGGCTGGTGCAGTGTTCATGGGCTTTCTTGAAGTCGCAATACGCCGCGTATTCACTGCTGTTTGGGCTAACCCACTCGACTTCAATGCTGGCGCCGCAGCTGCACGTCATCTTCACGGCACAACCGCGAAGGCAACAACTAAAAGGGCGAATACGACGATCAGCAGATACCCAATTTTAGGGGTTTTCAATCGGGGCGTTCCTTGTCCAGTGCCGCTTGAATGCGGTTATTGAGCGCCTGAATTTTAACATTCAGGCCGGTGATTTCACTCTCAGCGGCCTTTAATTCTGCGATCGCAGCCGCAAAGCGTGTCACGGCCTTTTCCATGTCGTTTTTCAGGGCGACGATTTCTTCGAGATCCAATGACATCAGGAACACGCCCGGCAGGGTTCACGCATTGAGCATCCTGGCTCAAGCCTTGTGCCGCCGCAATGTTTGCAGATGTACTTTGGCCGGTTGGCCGGCACGTCATCTCGACGCACGGGATTGGTAAACCACGGGTGATTAGGTGTCTGGTGTCTACGTTTCATGCTACCTCCGCACAAATTGGAAAAGTGCCCCTGGACCGGGCCGAGCCGGGGCGCACCCGTTGCGCGAGGGCACAACCCAAGACCCCGCTGCCCTATGCGCTAAGGGAGGAATGCTGCAACGCCCCTCAGCGCAATTCTTTGCGTCACGCGATCTCCGCTTCGCGCTCCTTAATGTAGTCGACGGTTTTGGCTGAGAAACCGTCAATGTGGGTCCATTCCCGATAACCCACGCCATGCTGATTGGCTGCGACGTTGATGCAGTATCCTTTGACCGACTTCGGCAGCTTAGGCAGTGCATCGTGCAGCTGTTCATCAGTGATCAGGATAAGGCGATCGACGCCAGGCCATTCGGCGAGAACGCCCTTGACCGCCTTACCGCCCATCGTCCCGTGACCAGTGATCCGCACCGCCTCATGCAGCGAGCCTCTCAGTGACAGGTTCGCCCGGGCCGGTACTTCGGTGTACTCATTCCCAAAAGCGAAACACCGCGCATTGGTCGATCGTGCCAGTGCCAGCATGGCAATACCGGCACCGGCATCCGCGCGGGTCATCTCTCCCCGGGAGGACAATGGCATATTCATCGAGCCGGAAACGTCCACGATTACCGCAGTCCAGCCGCCGAGCTGCGCCATCTCGAGCATGGATCGCCGCATTGCGTCATCAAGGTATGTCTCCATGGCAGGCGCATACTTGGCGGCGGAAATGAACTGAAACGGCAAAACGCCGGCAGGCTTCATGTGATCAATGCTGTTGGCGATCAGCGCGAGATCCACCTGTGCCTCGATCATGTTGCGCAGGTTGCGCAGCAGTGCCAGGGCGCCCAGCTTTTCCTCACGCATCAACCGCTCAAAGACCTGGCGCTTGTCGCCACCCTTCGAAAGATTCACCTCCCAAGTGTCGGGCGCGTTCAGCGTTTGGTTTGCTAACCCCTTGAAAAGATTGGCCTGTTCGGCATTTTTCGGTTTTGGGTGGCATAAAAACATGACATCGCGCAGCTTGACCGAGCCGCGGTTGGCGTACTTGGCGAGCTGGTAGCCATCGAATCGGTTCAGCGCCTGGTTGATGCCTTTGCGCATCTGGCGCGGAATCATGCAGCGGCCCCCGTTGAGATGCCACAACAGCGAAATCAGCTCGCCCGGTTCATCCGCTCGGCGTAGTACCACATCCACGGTTTCCGCAGCGCTGCGATGGCCGGCGTTGACCGCAGCCAGGGCCAGCAATAGTGCTGCATGGCGGATGCCGTGATCGTTGCGGGTTTCGTTAGCGAGGAAATACAGAAAGCCCTCATCAACAGAGCTGGCCAAGCGGACGATCCGATCGGCAATGTCTTCGCCATCCTCGTAAAACGTCTTCTCCCACAGCAGACAAGCGGCGACAGATCGGCGCAGCTGTTGCTCGGTGGAGATTCGGGTAGCGGGGCCACCCTCATGAGTTCGGATTGGTCGGCGCGGGTTTCGTACATTTTTTTGCATACATTACTCCTTTCGAAAGGGAGGAATCGGCAACAGGCGATACAGCACGTTACGTTGCTCTGCCCACTGAGCTACCGTCAGTTACACCCCAAGCGATGAATTAGACGGGCCGGACTCGAACCGGCGACCTACGGCTTACAAGGCGAAGTAACTGTGTCTATCAGCACAATTCCATAGATGAGAGGCAACAAAGAGGACGGTGCTTGATTTCCATAAAAGAAGTAACCGATCCATTCAGCACTCTCACAATCCACTATACGGATTGCCGATTAAATGTCAACGCGCAGCCGAAAAAAAACCGGCCTGCGCCGGTTTCGAAAATCGGGAAGTTCGATAACGCCTATGAAGGCCAAGGGTTCACTCAACTCATCTGAGCCGATTGGGATAGGCAAAAGAACCGGCTCAAAAAAAATGATACGCCAGCCAGGCGAGAAAGGCACCCAGCGCCGTGCGCCGAGCCAGCCAGCCTTTGGACTTCTCCCGGGTGGAAAACCACTTACGCACATGCTCAGAGAGCGTATCGCCGCCCTGGCGGTTGATCAGCGCGGGTATCTCAATGGCCCCGAATAGAGCGATCCAGATCAGCCATAGCACGGTGTAGTCCATCAGAGTTCTCCTAAGTCAAACGTCGATTTCGCCCCGGTGATCGCGCGAGTAGCCTTGTTGGCGACGCCCGACTTTTCTGCCGATCGGCCCACGATCCACAATCCCACGGTGCCGCTCCACGCATACCAGAATTCCGTTGGCATCATGATTTCGGGCGCATCACCCGCGGCGGGGAACCAATACGCGATCCACGGCAGCAGAAGGTAGTTGAGGAAGATCACCACCATGCCGAAATAAACCAGCATTGGCCGGGCGCGCCTGGTGAAGTTGTCGCCGGATTTCATCTCGGCTTCGACCACGCCCATCACCATCTTGTAACGCGCCTGGATCGACTGCTCGATCACCGCCATCCGGTTAGTCACCGCGGCCTCGATCGCAAGCTTCATTTCCACCTTTTCCTCGGCGGAAGTGTGGAATTTATCGACTACGCTACCAACAGCACCAATGATGTCAGCAGCGCCTCCACTGACGATCTTAGACAGAAACCCCATTAAAAATGGGAGTTCGGATCAGGCGGGGTTACCGGCGCTCTGCCGCCTGGCGGCGATACCGGCTCATCTTCGACCACGGGCGTAGTTGTCACACCCACATCGCGCCATTCTTCTCCGCGAGCTGCTGCGGCCTCCTGCTCGGCCTGGCGTTGATCGGCTTCCTTCATCGCCTGCTCGGTTGCCGCGGCAATCTCTGGATCGCTACCCTCTACTGCGGCGTTGACATCAACCGGCTCGACCGGCTCACCGAGCCGTTCTTCCAAGCGCGCTTTAACCCAGCGCAACGCATCTTCCTGGCTGTTAAATGGCCCCTTCGATTGATCATAAACGTCGGCGGTGTATGAACCGCTGCCGCCCGTGTGAAAGTAAACTTTGAACGCTTCCCCGGAGGAAACAAGCTTTGCCGCCATGTTAAAACCCCTCGGGCTTGGCGACTGCGCGAGTGAGCGCCATAAAGCCCTTTTGTAAATCTGTTCGTCCGATCGCGAGCCATCGGCCATCGGCCTCGCCCATTTCTTCGATCATCTCTCCCACTTCGGAAGCGAGCCGTTTAATGCGGTTGATCTGCGCGATTTCCTCAACGCTCAACACGCGATACCCAGCAATTTCTTCAGCCATTGACAGTCAACCTCCTGATTTTTCCATTCTGCTCCGCAGCCAGCGTCGATCTGTACCAGATCAAAAACCCGTCGATCGTCAGCGTCCATGCGAATTTCTGATCGGGCACCAAAATCAGCTTGGCGCCTTCGGAGTAGGATCCCGGCACCATCACGCGCCAGGCTTGATTATCTTCACGATAGGCCAGAACGCCGACCGTGCCGAATTCTTTTGATTGCTTGATGGTTTCCTTCCAGAACGCAGCAATGTGGCCATCTTTGATCACCGCATAGCGCTTCACCTCGATCGCACAGTTCGGCATCGTCAGATCGAAGCCGCCCACTTTGGCCTGCTGGTGTCCGGTGCGCTCGACAATCTCACCGCCCAGCATCGCATTTAACGTGCTGGCCAGCTCCCGCTCACCACGCTTGCCCTTGTTTTGCGGCTTTCGGCCACTCATACGTGAGCGATCGCGGCGGTGTAATGCTCCACGGTCCCGGCGCCGGCTGACGTGTTGTAATACGCTTTCCAGTATTGCGCTTGGCCGAGATTATCACCCGCCCGGGGCAGCGGTTCCGGCACTCGCAGATAGTGAACGCGCGCCATCGCGCAGGCATACCACAGGTTGCCGATCATCTGGTTTGCGTTCGGAATCTCCCCTTCATCAAACGAAAACGATCGAACCCGATCGGCCAACCCCTCGCGATACGCCAGATAATTTGCCCAGATGTCATTATGAGTCATCGGCTCCATCTGCCAGATACCGACCGCGGGACCACCGCCGAGCTGCTTTAAATAGGTCAGTGAGCTTTCGGCGGTTGCCGTGCCGACAAGCAGCTCGGTCGCCTGCTCGCTGTACAGCTGAAGGTGTTTGGTGACCGGCTCGATAATAAGCTCGGTCAGCTGCGATACATCAATCAACGGTTGCCCCTAATCTGATCGTTTCAAGGTGTTTGCGAACGTACTTCTCTTTGTGGCGCTCCAGCACATCCAGCTGCAAAGTGTAGATCGTGCGCAGCGATTCCTCATCGCCGGGCAAGGTTTCCACCCAGATGTTGACTCGAGCAATCTCCATGTCCAGCTCATCGAGCCGGTCGCTGATGTTCTTCAGATCCCGCTGCAACGAATTCTGCGCGAGCGCTTTCGTGGACACATAGTTTTCATCGGCCCAAGTTTTGGCCATGGTGACCAGTCCCGACAGCACCCCCGCGGTGATTACCGCAACGATCGCCTTCGGCCACTCAGTAGCCCTCCACCAGCTGGAGATGCTCATGGCCGCATAACGCGGTCGATGCGCGCTTCATACTGCGCCATTCGATCGTTGAGCTGTTCCATGTCGGCCTGGTAGCGGATGTTTTGAAAAGTGGAGAATTCGTTTTTCAAATGGTTAACGGTCGTGTTGGTCTCAACCGCGAGCTGGTTGTTGCTCATGATCACGGTGCTGAATGCACCGATCCCGGCCACCACCAGCGCAGCCAGAACGGTTAAAAAGAATCGCTGCCAATTACTTGAAAGGTTCACTTGATGCTCCCCCGGCTTGTTAGGCAAGTTGTGTTGCCCGAATTGAGATCTTTTCATAGGACGATAATACCCTCTAACACAAGCGCATCCAAGGTGCGGATATGTCCATCGTGGATAAGCGTATCCCGGTATTCCTGATGCGGCCCGAAGCCATCGCGGCGATCGAGCCACTCATGACAGGGAAAGCAGGCGCGCACCCCGTTTAGATCATTCGGTTTCAAGCCAATGCCGCCGGAGGACACCCGGCGAATATGGCAATGCACAACACTGTCGCGGTCATGGCTGCAAACGCCAGGGACACGCAGCAGACACGGGGCGCCTTTGGCGGATTCGCGGATCTTAGTCGGCATCGGGAACGTGTTCCTTAGCGACCACCACCCGGCACCCGTCGCGCCGGGAGATGTTCGGATCCGGCTCGTAATCGCTCATATCCACCACCAGTTTCTTAGCGAGCAGCGCAGAAATGCGGCCAGAAAAAGAACTTTTGTCTTTGCCCATTGCGCCGGCCAACTCCTTCAGCGTCGCGCCATGCGCGCCTGTCGATTTGATCAGCATGAACACCTTCGCTTCATCCTTCGTCGTATCAACGAGATGCGCAGCAGCCACCGAAGTATC
>WLWG01002372.1_pt1 | contig 14503 bp, 25 predicted proteins | sample 6712871 | NCBI WGS metagenome assembly WLWG01 (sample SAMN12718693, study PRJNA515312) | sponge metagenome | isolation source: marine sponge | host: Mycale hentscheli | place: New Zealand: South Island, Marlborough, Capsize Point | collected 2003-05-01
TTAACCTTACTTAACAATCATAACTTGATTGTTTGGAAATAGACACAGTAGATATACTTAAACATCTAAATCTTGTGTCCTAATTTTATAATCTCGTTCGAAGTCTCGTGCTTCTTTACGTTCTTTCAGCTCGTGTTCCAGATGTTGAATAAATCCTTTGGTTGATTCTCGTTTAATAGTTTTAGACATTCTTTTCTCCTGTTTAACAACAGTCAGGAGCAGGGAATGCTCCCAACTTGTCTTTACTTTATCGCGGAACTCACACAGATGGGCTTATAAGTAAGTGAAACTTACATTAGCTACACCTGGATGGGTTAATCCGATTGCGTAGGCTGCGCCATAAGATAAATCGAGCTCGCGAGCACCAATGAAAGGCCCACGATCGTTGATCCTGACTTTGACACAGCCGTCATAGCAGACTTCCAAGCGGGTACCGAAAGGTAAGTTTTTATGTGCGGCGGTAAGTCCGTGCATATCGTACCTTTCACCGTTAGCTGTTGTTCTGCCGTGGAAGCCTGGACCATACCAGGAAGCCAACATTGTGCTTCTGCTCTCACTGGGGAGGGCACAGCACAACAAAGCAGCACAAGTGGTGCTAATAATTTTATGCATAGTTTATTCATATAAGTAGGAATACTTAGGCTAACAAATAGATACTAATGTTTAAGAGTAGCTAGATAAAATAAGCGGTTTTTTGCTTGAATGTATCTGTATTTACTAGCTCTCGTCATTTTCTGGGGTACACGCAAAAACTACGAAACTACGCTTAACTACGGTAGTTCTCTATATAGTTCTTTTTTTATTACGCACCCTCCTCTCCTATCTACTTATTTTTAAATTGGGTATATAGGGATTTAGCGTAGTTAGTGTAGCTTTTTGTAGCAAATACTAAAAAACCCAGTCAGTGACTGGGCTTAGAAAACTACGCTAGTTGTGTAGCTTTTAGCGGCCATAGACATTAGTGACGTGTTTAGCAGCATTAGAGATGCCAGTTTGGATGTCACTCTTAATGTTGGCACCTTTCATCACGTCTTTTTTATAGTCTTCAACAAAGTTGCGAGCAGCATCCTTCTGATCATCAGTTTTAGCAGGCAGAGCGTTGTCCTTATCAAAGAGTGAAGGAGGGCGATTACCGCTACCACCGGCTGCGTTTTCCATACGATCTTCGACAGCAGCCATACGATCGCTAGGTTCAATAGGAGCAGCCACTGCTTTGTCAGAGGCCTCTGCCATCAACTTATCTTTTAAAGAGTTGAGGTCAGTAGTTTTGGCATATCTCTCATCGTAAGAAGCGGTCTGAGCATCACGTTCTTTGTTAACCAAAGAGTTCGTCAAATTCATATAGTCATTGACGCTAGAGAATTCTCCGCCACCACCTTCTTTTTTGTGCTGCTTCTTAAAGTATTTTTGAGTCTTGTGCATCTGATCAAAGTTTTTAAAACCTTTTTTGATCAGCTTCTGCGCTTTATTATCGCCACTCATAGCAGCAGCTTCAAGGCTACGACGAGTGTCATAGTCCTGAGACATTGCTTTTTGCAAGTCTTTTTTGACATCACTAGAGCTGCGGTATGACTTACCGGAAATTTCCATTGCTCTACCGCCGCCGCGTTGTCCTTCAACGCCATAACGATCCATCAGCTTTTTATCCTTACCGTAGGATTTGCTGCCCATCATCCCAAAAAAAGGATTACTCATTGCTATTTAAAGTCTACGCTTCTACTATTTTAGTAGCCTTCGCGGTTGTCTTTACCAGTGCGGGCAAATTCAGCTGCATCCATAGATACATCATTAGCGCCGCTAGCTACACGAGATGAGTTAGAAGTGGTGTGCTTTTTATCACGGTACATACCGTTATCAAGCTGGTCACCAAGCTTAATTTTGTAGCGCTCAAGGAACCCTTCAGCAGGGTTATTTTCAGAATCGTAGAGATCTTTCGCTGCTTGACCATTAACACGGTCTTCTTCGTATTGAGCAGCACGTGCTTTGGCAGTAGCTAAACGAGGTGATAGTTCAACAGGAACTTCTTTAGCTTCAGGAGCTGCATCAGAAGGTTTGATAGCAATGTTGGAGTGAGCGAAATCATCACCGTCCATATCAATTGCTTTTACATCAAAGCCCTGCTTGGCATAGTCTTTGACTAGCTGTTCATACTCAGCAGCGTTCTTGGGTGGGTTATCACGTTTAATTTCACGCCAGCCTTCACCGTCATCAACACGGCTACTACCGTCTTCTTCAAGCCCTGCGTATTGTTTAGCAAGAGCAGAACTTGCGTTGTATTTACCAGTTGATGATAAATCCTGGTGAATTCGGTCGTTAGCCCAAGACATATTAATCTGTGTCAGTATCAATCTTTATTGTACCTTTAAGTTCTTCAAACTCTTGGGATGTTTTCCATATCGAAGGGAAGTTAGGAATCGGAGGGAGTGATTGCTCCTCCGCTATTAGCTGATCAAGATTGTTGAACGGGGAGTCCGTTGTCCCAACATTGTAAGTAATCTTCTGTGTAGACATAAAGTTCTTCAATAGTTTCAGTTTGTGTGTTCAGTAGTTCTACGTGCATCATTCCAGGCTTAAATTCATAAGCACTGGTAATTACTGCTGAGAACAGAAATGAACAGAGTGTGATTGGTTCTACCATTAGTTATATATCAGTAGTATTTGCAAGCTCTTGTTGTGCCCGTGCGTCGGAATTTCCGATCAACCTTCACTTTTGCAAGAGCTATAGGACATCTGGGATTCGAACCCAGACTGTATTGATTTTAAGTCAACTATCTCTGCCAGTTGGATTAATGTCCCCGAAGTAAGGGCTAGTGCCCCCTTCTTTCATTGCTTTCTGATGTAATATTAAACGCTCTTTAACCATTTCGCGGCATTCAGGGGAAGACCTCCATAAAAAGATTTCCCAGTCGTCACGCCAGCGTTCAATTGTAGATTGAAGAGTATGCAGGAATAACATATTTACCACCAAGTGTGCAGTTATTTTTCAGCGAATTGCTACCGCCTTTCCAGCCTGAGTAGCATTCCCAGTAATGTGTAGGTAAACCAGTGATGTCGTCAAAACCATCACTATCGTTATCCCAGTAGACACCAAGGTTGCCTGCTGCTCCAGCGTCGAGTAGACGGAAGGAGCGTTTAGCAATCATTGCGTATTTACTATCGCCTTTGACACAGCTAATTTCAGTCAACTCTTCATTGACTTCACAGTTGTCTGGAATGGTAGGTAGTTCATAAGCAACGTTTGCATTAGCAGCAAAGGCAACAGTTTGTGCTTCTGCTACAGCAAAGTTATTAGAGCGTACTTGCGCAACAGAGGGTGCTATAGCCATAGTCATAATGCCAGGCATAAGCGTTCCCATCATTACAGCGCTAACAGTTACAGATATGATGTTCATCAGGCACCACCACCAGCACCTTCAGCAGGAATGCTAGGAATACCGGCAGCATCTAAAGTAACCGTGAAGGTAGTGCCAGCAGAGCTAAGGGAAGTACCAGTGAGGTCTTCGGAGGCAGCACAAGTGCCAGTTACCAGAGGGAAGTCAGCAGTGTCATAGCCACTAGCTCCAGTCAGGATATCGATAGAGCAGGTCTTTGCTGCATTAACCACTTCAGCTTCAGCAGCTGAGTCTTTAGCTTTATCGTTAGCAGCTAGCAGCTGAGGCAAGCCAACAGCGGACAGTACACCTACGATGGCTACAACGACCATCAATTCAATAAGAGTAAAGCCGTTCTGCTTTTTAGATTTAGAACGACGGAGAGCTTGTTGCAGGAATTTAGTAGTCATTATCTTAGTTCTTTGTATTTTAAAAATAGGAGAAATAGGAGCCTTCAGTATTAGTGAAGGCTGAGTAAACAATGTGAATTAGTTGTTAGTTTCAGATTCAACTTTTTCGTAGCCAAGTACTTGAAGCATCATCTCCAAGCAATCTTGAGACTTGAATGCAGTAACAGTAGCTGGCTTCTCTGACAAGAAATTGATCATAAGCTCTTCTAGCTTTTCATCGGTATAGACTTCCTTGAGCCGAGATTCAACTGTACTTTCAATAACAGCGATGAGGACATCAGATACCTTGTCCATTACACGGGAAGATAATGCATCAACAAGACCTTCAAGCTGCTTTTTACCTTCAACTTCTTCTTGAGAAGCATCAGCAAGAGCGCCTGCTAGGTCAGTAACAGCTTTGGTAGCTACACGCTCACGCAGTGTATTGTTGTTACACAGATGCGTAGAGATACGAGAGATCTGTGCATCAGTGACGTCAATTGTCTCTAGCTGTGCTTTGACTTCAGCAAAAATGCTGTCGTATGAAGCATACAGTGCATCAAGCTTGAGCACAGTGTCAGAGAGTTGGACAGTATCAGTAGATTTAGAGTTGAACATTTCAGTTAGCGGTGAGTTGGAGATTGCGACCATTGAAGAACAGATGTGACGCTTGCAGAGGCATACGATCGTCCAAGAAATTTTGAACGACAGTGAGTGTGAAAGCTGCAGCAAGCGCATTAGCAGCAATCAGTTGTGGTGAGGAAGGAGCGTGCTCCATACAGCCACCTTTACGGGGAATACCATCGTTAGGACGTTCAATATTGGGGAACAGGATGGCAGGATTAACACCCACTTCCTGTCCATCAATACGTCCGTACCAGAGGACATTACCCTTGATAGCAGCATCAGGATCTTCAGCATCGCTGTTGCCAGGAGTGACAAACAGAAAGTCACCCGGATGATCAAGCAATGAGTTAATCACCATCTTGCGTGTTGCATCATTGTCAACAGCACCGATGATTAGACGGACACCATTGTCACGACGTGCATCACGTACACGGATGGCATCAAACAGCTGCTTGCTTACATACTGGTCTTTACAGACAGCAGGTAGCAGTTGCTGTTGAAGTAGCTCATTCATACGGTCAGCTTTACTGCCGCTGGTATGAACTTGACGCTCACCGTTGTGCTCTTCAAAGTCATCACCGTCATACACAGTCACATCAGTAGTGCCTGAAGGGTGATATTTGAGCATACGGATCAAGCCAGGAATCAGGTATTGACCGGTTCCGCCTGCTCCGATGATTGTGGTAGCTGAGATTTGCATTGTGCTAGAGAAAAGTTAGAAGGTACTTGTCCAAGGAATAGAGTTGTAGTCTCATCATTTTCGAACTGCTGCATAAACAACAGTCGAGTGTTAGTAACGAGAACATCAGTTGCCCATACATTGCAGGTCGTACCAGGACGAACCTCAACGTTCGGGTAGTAGTACACAGGCACAGAGGCTGTGTAGCGAGAAACTAAGCCGCCAGATGCGGCAATGAGTAGAAAAGCAGAAGGATCACGTCTAGAAGATGCAACAACAAGTGCTTTAGGGGTGTCTACGTCCTGCTTGAGCGCAATAGCATCAGCACAGACTGTATAAGTAGACCGAGCAATAGCAGAAGCATTGTCTTCGTGCTCAGTGAATGATGTCAGATCTTGATTAGCTTCAGATTCTGTGTAAATCGTGAAGCACTCAGCAAGATTATTAGGGATACTGTTGTCACCCCAGCAAACCTTGTCATCATTAAAACAGTTGACAGCAGAAAACTGAGGTGAGATAAGAACGTTACCGTTGTCATCAACAGTGCAACCCTGCAGGATACCAAAGTTGTCTTTGATATGGAAATACTTAGGGTCAAAAGTAAGATCCATACGGAGATAATCTACATTGAGCTCAGTGTGACATTCATCAGAGTCATAGGTATAACCCTCTTCACAGGGGAAAGACACATCGCTTAGACCGTTGTTGTAGCAGGGGCAAGGTGGCTCGGTGTAATAAGTACCGATAAGTGTTGCACCATTGACCTGCTCATAACCATCAGCATAATTCTCAATCTCTTCGCGATACCACTGACAATCGTTGCAGTTGGTTTCAATAAAGGTTTCTTCATCTGCACCAGATCCATCAGTTTCCATTGGAAACTCACCGGTAGACCAGCAAGCAATGCGAATAGCTGCATTACTAGCAGTCACACGGACAGCTTTGGCACGAGAAGGTAGCAGCTCCAAGTGAACGATGGGAGCTGAAGTAGGTGTAAGTAGTGACATTAGACACTCCAGTAGAAGGGATCATCGATTGCGTGTGACACAGGACGCTGAGACTCAGCGATATCCTCAATGTCAAAAGCAAGTTGTTGAAGTACATCAGCTGCAGACAAACGTTTGTCCTTGCAAGTCTTGAGGACCTCATCAATTGCTTCCATTACATAGATCAGCTCAGTTTTGACCTGATCACTGTCATTAGTGACATAAGACGTGGGACGCATCCAAGCAGGGTCGTATGCATAGTTAAAGTCATCTGCTTTGTAAGTACCTACAGTTGCAGTAAGAGGGCGAGTGTTACCAGATAGTTTGATAACGTCGAGTACATTCTTGTGGTAGGTAGCAGTAGGGTGAGCAGTCAGGTCAACAACCTTGTCAGGCTCAATGATGAACCTGCGATAGTTAGCAGTCACACTAGCTGTAGAGTCATAAGACAGATCAGTGAGATCAAACTTGCCAACAACAATGTGCAGACCAGGATCACCCAATTCATATTTGTCATCAGTACCACTAAAGAATGCTTCCATTGTGTTGTGAGAGTGAGAACTACCCACAGGACGCCAGCCTTCAGGTGGATACTGAGTAACAGTTTCGCCAGTCTCGATGTCAACAGCTGAATCAAAGCTGTCAACACGGACAGACACAGTAGTCACCTGTTGTACAGGGACCATAATGCGATAGATAGAAGGATCAGCTTCTGAACGAAGGATGCGACAAGAGACCTCAAGGTCTGCATTGTTACGGCGAACCATCTCAATACAGAGCTGAATCCAGCGGCTCCACAGCTCAGAGGGAATACGAGCAATGTCATCAGACAGCTCAAAGCCTTCCATCTGCTCTTTAGTAATTACTACATCAGCGAGAGGATCAGCTGCGGGAGCCAGGTAAGTACCGTAATAGTTGTTAGTCAGTTGATAGCAACCGTCACGGGTAGTACGAAGTACAGACATAGTCAGTAAGAAATAGTGGGATCAGTTAGAACCTTTGGACTCGGATGCGATTGCACCGGAGTAAACAACACCAGCTTCAGCTTTGGCAGTACCCTCAATGATGCGACCAAGGGAGACATAGCGGTTGATGCGATTGACATCACAGACGCTGCTAGCAAAACGACAGAAGAGCTCAGCAACAGTCAGACCGTTTGCTTCAGCAGCAGGTACAGTCACAGTCTCGTCATTGACGATGAGTTGGATTTCCTGAGCGGTGTTGTCAGAAGGAGCGGAAAAGTTGAATAGTCCCATAGTTAGTAATTAGTTAAACGACAATTGCCTAAAAGGCATTAGTGATTGAAGCTGCCGGTAGGCAGCCCTAAGTTATTCATTTGTACAGTTCAGGTTGCATCCAGAAGCAACCGAAGCAGCCTTCACCAGATATCATTGGACCGCCACCAAGGAACGGAGGACGTTCAGGACGATGTCCTGTGGCAACACATTGCTTACAAGCTTCACGCTTGATCTTGTTGAGTGACTGATGCAGAGGCATAAAGTCTTCAAGCTGCTGCTTGTCTACATCGTCAGTATGTACGTGCAATGGATGATCTTTATTACCAGCTCTATGGTCTACCTCAATGCTTGAAGTAGAGCCAGTGATAATGCACGGTTGTGCAGAGATAGTCTTGTGTATATCAGATCGTATACGGTGTGTTAGATGAACACGTTGCTCAGGATCAATACCTACGCAACGCACACGTAGGACTTTGCTATGGCCTTTACCTTCACGGACAATGTCCCAGAGCAACCCCTGAGGGAAATGCTCTGGTGTACCACGTCTAGAGAAGCTGTAAGTATTAAATCCATAGCGAGGGAAGTCCTCACGTTCTATCCAATCACTATGACCATCAGGTGTTATTCCAGGTAAAAGGAGAAGTCGCTGCTTGGCCTTACTCTCCTTAAGTTCAAAGATACTATTCAGTTGATATATTCCAATGGACCGCACGACCTAAAGCCGCTGGTAAGCGGCTAACGGAAGGCAGTACCTCGCCTCTTCACACGTATTTGTTCAGGTGTTAACTGAGGGTCAGGAGCGGGAGGTTGTGGTGCAGGAGATGAATCAGGTTTAGTATCAACAATCGGTTGAGCAGTATTTATATAATTTTGTACACGAACAGCTGCTTGTTGACGTCGATCACCGTGAGCTGTACTAGGACGGAAGTAATCATTTTGAAAACCAGAAGTAGCAGCAGATAGATTATCTGACTGACCGTGATTTTCCATTGATTGAGTCCAACCAATAAGTGAACCACCGCCGTTATCGTGTTGTCCTGTGTATTCATCAACAAAGTAGCCAAGCTGGAAATCCATTGAATTGGGATCAACGCCATTAGAGATGGCAGCTTCACGTGCTTGGTCATAGGGACCCCGACGTGAATGAGACCATTGGCTAATTCCACGACCAGCGCCATTGTTGTTGACTTCAACAACATCAAGGTTGGTTAGGTCAGGACTACCTGTTTCAACTACCCAGTTACCAATAAGTCCTGAAGCTGCTTCAGGAGACATCGGCTTTAAAGCTCCACGGGAGCGATCAACAATACCTTGTCCAGTTAAGAAATTATGGGCGTAGAGAATATTGTCTTGAGAAGACTTGGGAGCCATATCAGATAGAGAACTGGGGTTCTTCGAAAGATCCAATGTTGAAGGCGGGTTCTTCAGTTTTGGCCATTGATGAAGCATTAATGGCAGGCATAGCAGCCCGAGACTTAGGTAAACCTTGCGGTTGATACCTATAGCTAAATCTTCCAATAGACCCATCTTCAGCAGTGTGTCGTCCAGTACTTCCTGACGCTGCTCTGAATCTTTGTCCCGCAAATCGCATAGCCAAGTATCAGTTAGTTCGTCAATATACATTCTATAAGTTAATACAATTAAAAGGAAGTTCGTAATAGCTAATACCTAATAAGTAGTAGTTAAGGGATGTGTGGATGCAACACGTGCAGAGTTAATTCAAGGTTTAGAGGGATTAAATAAGATCTTTTTAAATTATGATATGCCAGTCAAGGGGGTTGACTTAAGACGTACATTGACATCAGTAGTACCGCAGCAAAATAGTCTTTACGATTCAGTCCTTGAGCAAGTACCAGAAGCTGTTCAAGCATTTGGTAATGAAGACGTTAGTAAAGCTCAAAAACTTTTACAACAAGTAGCATCATTAGAAGCAGCAGAACGAAAAGCTGCTAACTGGGGATTTGGCGTTCAAAGCCATCACTCCAACGAATTAATTATGCAATACGTTGCGAGTGGAGATTTGCCTATGCATAAGGCACTTCGGTTTAATGATTTAGCTAAACAAGCTGGATTGAAGTTTGGTACTCAAAGAGAGCAGCAATATGGGATAACTCAACCAGGACACGTAGTTGCTCATACAAATCAACGAACGCAAGCTACAGGATCGTTTGGATCTAATGAAAACACCGCTGCTCAGTTTAGGCAACCAGATATTTATTCAAGGTTTGATGCATTCTTACCTTCTGCAATGACAGAAGCTGAGTATAGTCGTCTTGCATATGAGTTACCCCAAGAAAGGAATGTAAGGCAGGGTGCTGCCCGTTTGCTTGGTATAACACCAGATCAACTAGTTAGTACAGAAAGAGATCCAAATCAAAGACGAAATGGCAATGTAACTCTTGCTAATCGAAATAGGGAGAAGCTCCCCAAGCCTATTATGCAGGGTCTTATTGATGTGGCATATGGTAATACTAGACCAGAGCTGGTAATACCTAAGCTTGAACTAGTAACACCACAGCAAGGTAAAAATAAAGGAGTAACTAGGGTAGAACCTGTAAGAGATCCTGCATCAGGTGAGCTAGATCGTTTGATAAGGACACCAAGGCCTGGTGAAGTAGAAGTATTACGTCGAATGGGACTTAGGTTCTAAAGCTTACCATCAACTACTGCTTTACCCATTACTGAAGTAACGCCATCAAACTCACCACGCATAACAGGTATACGAATGTTTTTGGTTACAAAGTCACAAGCATCACGAGTGAGTGCAGTGGTGCCTTTTGTGCCGTCTTTAAATACGGAAGTAAATAATCCATAGCGTGATTCAACAATATCGTACGAGTAGTCCATAGGTCCTCAATATAAAAAATAGAAAAAAGAGCCCGCGTTAGCAGGCTCAGTAGTTAGATCAGAAAAGAGGTGCTTCCTTACCAGCAAAGTCAGCGACTGCAGGTGCAGGATCAGCAACTGGTGTAGCCTTAGCTGCATCGGAAGGACGAACGACCTTACGACCAGCAGCTGGTTTGGTCTCAGTCTTGTCAGCAGGACAAGGACCAAGGCCACCGGTAGGAATTTGTGCATCTACCAAGTGAATGTTAGGACGCTTACGAACAATCAGTTCGCCGTCCTTCTCATAGATCTCAGAGATCTTGCTGATGTGACCGGTGACAGTAACCTGACGACCGTTCATCAGCCAACCACTACGGTAAAGGTTCATCAGCCCATTGGAGCTGTTGAAAGAAACTGTGTAGCCATCACTGTCATCGACAGGGTTGGTAATAACAGTCACACTTAGCCACTCATTCCCGTTGTTCTGGACGATTTCAGCATTGAAGATACGGCCATCAACGGTGAATTGGTTGAAGTTAGCGTAAGTTTTGTTGGTCATTGGAAGTTCAAAAGATAAAGAACACTAAAATCTAAAGCTGCCGGTAGGCAGCTAAAGGCTGTTAATTATTCGTGATCGCAAAGGAAGTCATCGTCGCCAAGACTGATTTGATGCAAAGTGTCCCACATAGCCTGGAACTTGCCTGCATCACGCAGCCAACAGATACCAGACTTGTTATCATCATTTTCAAACATCGATACACCCATATTGGTGTGCCATTCAATCATTTTTTGAAGCATAACTACCATCATTGCTTTATGCATAACAGGTGAAGGAAATTCTTCTAGGACTTCTTTTGTAGCCTTTTCTGCAACTTCCATAATAAACTCTGGTGAGTACTCTTTATCATCGTTATTCTCTGCGTGAATTTCGTCTTCCTGTTTAGCAGTCGCGAGCAATTCAGTGAGATCATTAAGATTAAAAGAATCTGGAATAGATGTCATATATTTCCAAAGGAAAAGAACAAAAAAACCTAAAGCTGCCGGTCGGCAGCCAAAGGTGTTAGTCAAACGTAGACAAGATATCTTCTATCTCATCACGAGTGAGTTCAGGGAACTCTTTACAAAAGTAATCAAGATCAGTTGATTTGACTTGAGGTGTAGTGCTTGGTGTAGCCAGGGTATCGCGCCTCCAAGAACTGACGTGCTTGGACAGGGTTGATAGCTTCAACCACAACTTCGATAGCCTGTTGACCACCACCACAGCAATGACCTCGGTATTGTTTCATTTGTGCCATATCAGATAGAAAGAGAAAGTGTACCTAGTTTGTTAGTAGCAAATGATCCAAGATCACAGGCAATACGCTTGTGATAGTGGACGGGCTCATCTGCTTGTTGAATAGTGTGCCCGTGAACGACGGTATACGGAAGTTCGTGATTGTTATCAAAGAACTCATCACGAATCCAGATCAAATCATTCTTATGTTGATCTTCTAGAGAGACACCAGGACGTACACCAGCGTGGACAAACAGATAGTCACCACGAATGGTGTAGTACGGAAGGTCATACATCCACTTAAGGACGTCTGTGTGCCCCTCTAGCACCCATAACAGGAAGTCAAGGGAGCCGCCGTTGTATTCCCACAAGTCAGTGTCCTGTCGCCTTACAGCGTCCAGTAACAATTGCTCGTGGTTACCACGTAATACCGTCACAGTAGACAGTCCATACTCAGATGGACGGTTTTGCATATCACGGACAGTCTCGATGACCATCTGGTCACCTCGGACATCAGGTGACCTATCAATAAGGTCACCAAGGAAGATAAGTTCAGAACCAGAATCAAAGTATTGCTCCAGTTCCCTCATCATTAAGTTGTAACAGCCGTGAATATCCGGCACAGCAACAATTTGTTCAGTCATATCAGTATTGTGAGAGGATAAATGCAGACAGCCTCCTGCTATCTAAGGAGGCACGTGCTGCTTGTTCATACGGCTTGCAAATTTCACACCTAGAGCAACGTTTACGTTCACCAGATGGAGTAATGCTTGCAGTACAAACATCTGAGTTGAGACGTTGTTGCGTCTTGATACGGGTGTTGTGCCTACGCTCAGAGCGAGTACGAGTCATCATTCATTTCAAAGAACAATTAAAAGGAAAGCTGCCGGTAGGCAGCTAAGGGTTACCCCTCTATTCAAACAATTTCACACTCAAGCTTGTCCCAGCCTGCATCACTGACAAAGTCACCGACCAGCTCTTCAAAAAGACAAGCACTTCCATCCTGCATAACAGTGAAGTCCATATCTTCGACAAGATAGTTGTATGCGTCCTCGTTTTGAGGGATAACGTGCGAAATACCGGGGATCTCGGTCTGAGAAACAATGGTGAAATCGAAAGTTACTGTCATAAATTGACAAAAGAAAAAGAACACAAGAAACTAAAGCTGCCGGTAGGCAGCCAGAGGTGTTAGTTGACGGGGATCCCCCTGCTCCCTGCTTGACGCAGGTAGAGGAGGTCTCTACACTTCTCTTTGGATTGTGCAAGTAATGCAGCTTTCATACGAAGAGCAGCTTGCAGTTGTACTTGAGTCATTAAGCCAATTGTCGTTGGACACTTGAAACCAAAGCCGCTGGTAAGCGGCTAAAGTTGTCACTTTGCTTCAAGTGATTTCATCGTTTTCAGTATTAGTAGATTGTAGTGCTGGGTAGTCTTTACGTAAAAGAGCCCGTGTATTCTTTAGCCGCTCAATTGATTGCTCGTGTCCATCAATGAGCTTGTCCAATTCAATAATCTCAGCTTCTGCTTGATTACGTTTGTATGCTTCCAACTGTGAGTCACTAATGACATACACAGATGGTTGCCTGTTTAAATTATCAAAGATAGGGAAGAATGTGTTAGAGAACATAACCTGCTTATTTATATATGGGTACCCTCTTATTCTCACTGTAGGTCACTATTTATGTGACAATACAGCCGTACAAAAGGGTAGTTATAACCGTCAGCTAGCTACACAAGCTTTCAGAAAGAGTTCTTCAATCTCTGCAGCAGTGTAAGCTTCAGCACCAGCAAAGGCTTCTAGTTCTACAAGCCATTGCTCTTCCGGATAGTTAGCAAAGATAAACTCAGCAGTTTCCTGTGAAAGATTATCAGTTACGAATTCAACAAAGATATCTTTGTCAGTCACTACAGGAGTGTGCATTTGAGTACCACGTGCAGCATTTACACAATGCTGGATAGCGTGGATAGCTTCGTGACGTACAGCATTATGATCAACAGCATCAACAGTACTACCAGGACAGAGCCTGAACTCACGTTTGAAGCCAGCCCAGCGGTACTGAGCGTTTGCTCCATTAGTTGCACAGTCTTCGTGATTAATAGTAATCAGAATACCGTTTGCATCGATAGTCTGTAACAGTGAAGGAGTACCAGGTTGTATCTCAGCTCCAACAGGCAAAATAGTTGCCGCAGCTGCGATAGCAGCCATAACAATTCGCTTGAACATATATGTGTATAAAGACAATAGGGTTGAGACTCTCTGGTAAGAGAGCCCGATGTATCTCAACCAAAGGTCAAGGCAAATGCTGCACAGAGTACTGATGACAGCAATGTGATAATGGTTAATTCAAACAGCTTCACTGCCAGTTACCTTTACCAGTTCGGTTACGTTTGAAGCTATAGGACACCACAGTAGCGGTGCTAAATAGCCCAATCATCCCGATGATAGCCAGGATGATGTTACTTTGAGACCAGATCATTCGTTGATAATAGTTTGAGTGTACGTTAATTTAGAAGCTTTCTTGAGGATCTTCTGTGCCTCCTTCCGGGTAGTGCATTGTTCTGCCTTACCCTGCAGTTTCTGTAGTTTAGATAGTTTCATTTGACAAAGTTCAAAAGGATTTAAAGCTGTCGGTAGACAGCAAAGGCTGTTACTTAATAGCCCAGCATCTTTGGAAGATGTCTGCAGCCACCTGCTCATTTATATATCCGCGCTCTACAGCTATTTCAACTTCGATTTTGATCTCATTGCACAGCTGTACAAGCTCGGTATTCACAGGTGCCGTAGCGAGTAACAGTAGGGAGAGTACGTTGTACATAGTAATAGTATAAGTTAAATAGTTACAATTAATAGGAATAATAATAGTAGCGTAATGAGTTACGGAAGACAGACAATCAGTGATGGGTTACGCAAGGCTGGTCAAGCTATCCGTAACTTTGATGATAGTTATAGTGAGAAAATAAGGAATATGTATTCACAGGAGGATACAAATCCGATAGTCGGTAGTGTAGGTCTAATGGTAGGTGGAAGTGTACCTTCAACAAGAAAGTTAGAAACAACTCCGCAAGACGATAGTTGGCAGCAAAAGACAATGGCAACAGCTATGTCTTACGGAC
>WLWG01002375.1_pt1 | contig 14489 bp, 9 predicted proteins | sample 6712871 | NCBI WGS metagenome assembly WLWG01 (sample SAMN12718693, study PRJNA515312) | sponge metagenome | isolation source: marine sponge | host: Mycale hentscheli | place: New Zealand: South Island, Marlborough, Capsize Point | collected 2003-05-01
AACAAACGAACTTTCTCGGCAGCGGCTTCTTGATGACGATGATCGTTCGGCTGGTCTCGCAGCACTAGTTGGTGATCGGTTTGACAAAATTGCTGCACTTGTGCGGCCTCTTTCAGCCATACGAATCAATTCATCATGTCATCATGTTGCCACGCTTCTTGATGAAACCCTTTTGTCATTTGCCTACGTGATGCAGAGACGACCGTTTGATGAGGAGTTACTTACTGCTGTGCTTCTTGTTGAAGCTGGCCGAGTGATTGATCGGCAAAAAGCGGTTCAGTCAATAATGAAGGCAGCAGAAGGCTTAGTGACACCACGGACGGGCTGGTTTATTGAAATGCGTGACAGTGCAATCTCTTATTCTGACGGAACGCTTGGGTTCCGGGCACGCCATCGGCTTGTGGCTCACGAAGATTTTGATGATGTCATGTTGCTCGCCGAAGCAGATCGAGCACAAAAAGAAGAAACGTTGTGCGAGTTGTCTCTCGATAAGGCAATTGAGATACTCCGTTCCTTGAGTGCGTTTTGTGAGTAATAAACAGGCTTTGGCAGTGGAAGCAACTTACGTAGACGAAAGGGAGGGGCACCATGTCGAGAACTCTGGACCTGAGCGGGTATTCGCTCGAAGTAGACGGACGCGAGCTACGTATGCGGCCGAATGCAGATGGATACGCCGGCGGGTTCATGTGGGCATTTTTGATGGTATTGCTCCTTGGGGTTCAATGGTGGTCGTTTGGTGAGTCAAAAGATCCACGGCGGGTGGCCTTTGACAAACTTTCTGCCGAAGAGCAGACAGAGTTTCTGCGTGCAGCAAAGGAAGCAGAACATCGAGTGGAGTTGATACAGGGGCAGTTGAGTAAATTGCAGGTGAACTCAATGCTTGGCAAGAACGTGTCGTCAGTGATGATCGAAAAGATCATAAAGCTCAACCAAGATCTGATGAAAGCGAAAAAGCAGACACGGGATTTTGTTGTTCCAGAACCGCCACCACCCCGTCCGATTTCTGCGATGGTCTATCGAACTTGTCAGGTTCTGTTCGTCATTTCAGCTCTATTGCCATTTGCGATTCTTCCTTTCATTCGTCCTAAAATTGTCTATCAAGGGCTTCCTGGTGAAGGTGTGTTCGTAGTGACACTCATTCCGTGGGTGTGGCAATATCGGCAAGGGGTGACGGGCTTCCACACTATTACGCCAGCGGTGAAACGAGAAGTTCGGTTCTACGGCCGGGGGACTGATACGCAAGAAGCAGATATGGGCTTTATTTGGATGATTCGCCTTACAACGCAACCGGTAAGGTCGTTTGAATTGGGGGATCATGAATTTCGCATCATACTAAAGTTGATGCCAGATAAGGGAATGACACGAGATCAGTTACCCATGTATGTCCGAGACCCTCTTCGGTTCTTCGAGGGCGTCACGGGGTTACAGCATGATCGAATCCTTGTCGAAGACGTGATTGCAACAAATGCTCGGAAAACAGCGATGAGAAAAAAAATAGATGTAATGTACATCCAATCAGAATGATACAGTGCTACAAAATCGGAATGAAGACATGTTTGGTTTGTTACTTAGTCTACTACTTAATCTGAATGCCGTTAGAGCCTTGCGTTTACTAGTTGGCGTGCATCAGCTTCATGCAAAATAGTTGATCCATTATTCATAGTCCAAGGTTTCCAGTGAACCCATATTGGTCTTTCTGTATGAAGCGTGCTGCCATCCGGCTTGAAATGTTTAATTTTATAGACAACACATTCTTCACCGAATGGGCGATGTTCTAGGATTTCAATAGTGAGTGGATCATGAAACTGAGCATAGAGTTTCAAACGGGCAATCATCTCAACCTTCTCTGCATCGTACACAGGTGGGTGGAAAATATCAGCATATGCCCAGCTAACAAGCCAAGCCTTATGACCGATTTCGGCAGCATGCCTCGAAAACAGAATGCTGCTTAGAAAAAAGAGAACGAAGACCGAAAGGCTGGTACGGTAGAGTCTATTCTGGAAAATATTCAAAAGCATTTTCCGGTTAGTGGTGGATAAATTGTTCAGGGTCATTGTGTTCCGCCTCAGCATTCAACAGTTATTACCAAGAATCCTGTGTCAACTAACTGATACGAGTTATCTTCATGGATGATTCTTTGGAGCGTCAAACCATTCCTGATGAATTTCATCGAGTAGAATCGTTTTGGAACTCGCCTCTTCTTGCCAAAAGTAGATTTAAGCAAGATGCGTGCCGAAAAAGCCTCGTACAATCACTTTTCTTGTCGGCGACCACCCAGTCGCCCCATGCTGCCAGAGGTGCCGTTGTTTTGGGGTCTTTGTAACAGAAGCAGGAAGTGTGGGTAGCTTGAAGAGCTACAATAAGTAATCCAAATAACGATTGCAACAACTTTTCAATGGGACCTCGATCGGGCTCGGATTGTTCTGCCCAGAAAGCGGGCACTCGTTGCATAGATTGTTCGCTTTTCAGCAAGACGGATAGCCGAGCAGAAGCCGGTTATGTGCCATAGCACAAGGTGGATTATGAGCATGATGGCTGATCATTTCTTCTTGTTCCGAGTCATGTCGGCCCAGCCAGCCTTCAGTTCATCAAGAGAAACTTTGTTGTCTTGATTCGTGTCGAGAGCATGAAAACGTTTTTCGACATTTTCAAGGAACTTTTCGTTTCTTCCATGCACAAATTCTTCAAACGTCAGGAAGCCATCTTTGTCGGTATCTTTCTTTTCAAACATTTTCGTGGCGGTCCATTTTTTGGTGTCATCCTTCTCAGCCGAGTGTGCATCTTGGATTACAAGACAAAAGCCGATTACAGCAGGTAGACAAGCCGAGAAAAAAGAAAGGTGTGTCATGATGGTGGCCTTTTTGTGAGTTGACTTTGATAGGGGTAGATGGAATCAAATTATAGGGAAGATTTCAGGATATAGTGAGGTCTTATTTGACTGTGCCTTTCTTTCGTGGTGTTTGCAGTGCATGCGTGGGCAAGGGCAGAAAGTCGCTCTCATGGATCATCCATACTTCTAGTGCTTTGCGCATTGTGTCTTCTGTTTCACGAGTAGACGTGTTTCCAGCAAGATTATGAAGTTCGAAAGGATCGTTCTGAAGATCATAGAGCTCAGTCATTGGGCGTGGCTTTTGGAAATACAGCCGTTGATGAAGCGGCGAGAGTCGACCCGCAGCCTGGGCTTGCTGAATAGCTCTCCAAGCGTCTTTATCAGCCATATCGACTGGCGTGTAGCTGCGTTCCGGTAACGCATTGTAAATGTAGCGATACCGCGTTGATGTGATTGAACGTGAAAAATCAAGGCCGTCTGTTCGTGTGATTGGTCCGAAGTGCCAGCCACGTTCTGCGAAAACGTAACGGCGGTCGATTGGTTTCTTTCCGGTCAATTCACCGATAAAACTTTTACCCGTCATCCCTCCTGCAGGTTTCATTCCACATGCTTCAAGAATCGTTGGACCCAGGTCCGTGCCACAAACAAGAGCAGAGGATTCAGAATGTGGGGCCACATGACCCGGCCAACGAATTAATAATGGTACATGTGTGCCACGGTCATAAAGCGTGCCCTTGCCGCGAAGCAGGGCCTCTCCGTTATCGCCCATGAAAAGAACGAGCGTGTTCTCTTCAATGCCCCGCTCGACAAGGAGTTGCATGATCTGCCCAAATCCTTGGTCAAATTCGCGAACTGACGCGAGATACCGGGCGTAATCAATCCTCACCTCAGGTAAATCAGGCCAGTCAGGTGGTAGTGCCAATTTAGCTGGATCAATTTCATCATAAGTAGCTGAAAATTTTCGATGTGGCTGGTTGAATCCAAAATAGAGAAAGAAGGGCTTGTTGTTGGGAACCGTATCGAGTGCGGCTTCAATCCGTTTGCTTACTTGATCGAGTCCACTACCTTTTGTTCGTGCACTGCGTACGAGGTGATCAAATCTTTTTTCGAGATTCTGCATGCCAGCATCCCGGAGGGCCGTGTCGATATGCTCAGCTTCCCGAATGCGACCATCTAAGTGGTGATGGCGGCCGTCCAGGCCGACCCAGTACCCACCTGCACGAAGCACATCCGTGAAAAATGGAACATCTGCTCGAGCTGGCTGCGCAAATCGCGTGACACCTAATCCTATAGGAGACCGGCAGGCGAAAATTGAAATACGTGATGGTGCACATTGTGGAGCAGTTGTGTAGGCCCGATCAAATCTCATTCCCTGCTCAGCAAACTTCTGAAGATTTGGAGTGATATGAAATTTCGTTGTGTTCACGTCGTCATAGCAGCTGATATGTGGCACGCTATGGTCATCAGAAAGAATGAGTAGCACATTTGGTTGAGACGGGTTAGCCATGAGAGGCAAGCTGAAAGCGCACGCAAGGAAAATGAATACCATCCCACGTAGTAACTGCAGCCACATGGAATAACGTGTAAAGAGTTCTGTATGCATTCGGGTTTTCCAAACTGCGTTGAGTACGTGCATGGTGTGTTGCCGTCGTGTGTAGGGTGGCGGCATTTGCTACTTTTTCTTTTTTTCAGTCCGCTTTCGCTTCGGGCGGTTCGCATTCAAGCCGGCAGCAGGGTACGAGGAAATTGCTTCTTGAAGCATGGTGCGCGCAGAATCAGGAACGGCTGCAGGGTTGATCGCCGTGAGGGGTTCTTTTTCAAGCACATCGGTGGTTGTGTCGAAGAGGTCCCCGTTGTTGTAGAGCTTGAATCGCTTGTTCCGTGCAAAGCTGACTTCGTAATGACTGTATTTATCGTTGTACTTTGTAGATGAGGGGCGGGGGAAATAGTAGCAGTAAATCCAGTCACGTGTGCGACCTTGTTTGCCTTCGCACTGCGGCCAGAAACTCCAGCCATCTCCGTCGTTAATGTGTTTTGCCGGGAGATGCGCTGCGTCTACTAGTGTTGGGAAAACATCAGAGAAACAGATGAGATCATGTATGACCCGGCCACCTTGAAGCTGACCAGGCCAGTTGACGATGAGTGGTACGTGCGTTCCATAGTCGTGCGTATAACCTTTGCCGCCTTGAATTGTCTGTCCATTGAGTTGAGAGGTCAATTGTGCATTCGTGCCATTGTCGCTTGTAAAGAGGATAAGGGTTTGTTCGCGAAGCCCTAATGACGTCAGCGTATCCTCCAGACGACCGACGTTTTTGTCGATGTACTGGACCATGTCGATAAAGTTTCTTTTGGCATCTTTCGACTGTGGGTCACTGCTGTCCGGAGTGACGTCAAACGGATTGTGGGGGAGAATCATTGGGAAATAAACTAGAAATGGATTGGTTTGGTTTTTCTGTATGAACTTAATCAGAAAATCAGTGGTGATGTCGGGGCCGTAACTCTTTTCAGGGAGATCAAGCAGTTCGCCATCCTGCACTAAGGAAGGATCCCAGTAGCGACTTCTGCCACCACCAGGAATATTCCACAAACAGTGCGTGTCAAAGCCTGCTTGCTCGGGAGTGATGCCGCCTTTTCCTGTAAGCAACTGCCACTTGCCTGCAACAGCTGTCTGATAACCGTGCTCCTGAAAGTAATTTGCGAATGTGGGCTGGCCTTCTGGGTACACACCAAAGTCAAAGTAATTAAATACGTTTGACTTTCCAGACATGAGATTCACTCGGCTTGGTGTACAGAGAGGCGTCGAGTGGCAGTTCTCGAATCGTACTCCGGTCGCTGCGAGTGCATCAAGACGCGGAGTTGGGTACTCACTGCTCCCGTATGAGCCAAAGCATTCAAAGCCGACATCATCACAAAGAATGAGGATGACATTTGGCTTTTCGGCTGCGTGAAGTTGGTGCGTAACAAAGAATACAAGAAGCGACGAAAAGTAAAAGAACAGTTTCATGGAAGATCCGACTGGGAAAGGTTTGTGCTCGTCGCTTCGGGGCACTCAGAGTCCGAATTCTTTGAGCTGCATGGTTTGGAAGATAAGGTCAGCTCTGGACGACTCGTACAGGATTCCAAGCGTGCTGTCATCTACCATAACAAGTGAACTGTATGCACCACCATTCTCGTCAAGCAGGATCTGCTTGGCCCATGTTGCTCCGTCGTCGAGGCTCATCTGAACAGTCATATTTTTTCTTTGTGCTTTGTGATGAGGGTTTGAAAAAAATAACACAGTTCGGCCGTCACTCAGACGGTGAGAGATCAGGCTGCCCATGCACACAGGCTCAGGGAGGGCACCATGGTCAGAGTTGTGTACCGTCCAGTGAGTGCCAAGGTCGGAAGTAATGCTCACCGCTCGGCCATTTGTTTCTGATTTGTCTTGACGATTTCGATTGTCTCGGCTGTTGAGCATAAGTGAGCCATTAGACAGTTCCGCAACAGCAGACTCGGTCGTGTTTGATCGAGCTGGGCTGGATGCCGTCCATGTTTTGCCATGATCCCCGCTCCACGTCAGGTTGGAAAATGGCGTACCGTTGGCATCTCGACCCTGTGTGGGAATTACTAATATGCCATTGGCAAGTGTGATTCCGTTGCCGGGCGCTGGTGCAAAGAGAAACCACTCAGGATTTTTCAGCCGGGTAGTCCAGTTCTCAGGATCCGACCATGTTTGTCCGTCGTCCTGTGAGCGGACAAACATGAACTGAGATGAGAGCGCAGGATCGTGGCCGGGTTCGGATCCCTTTCCTACCCACTGATGTGTTCCAGGTTTTCCATGCGCCCATAATGCGCTCACCAAAATTTCACCTGTCGCTGTATCAATGAGAATATTTGGGTCTGAGCAACCGTTTTGATCCTGCGGCAAACCTCCGAACTCCCCCATATCCATGATCGGTCGGGGTGATTCCCAGGTTTTTCCACCGTCTGTAGAGCGAGATAAGCCTATATCGATATGTCCCTGGAGGTCACGGCGACTCTCGTAACGCATGTCATACACCGCGAGCAAGGTCCTGCTCTTCGTTTTGACAATCCCAGGAATACGAAACGTATGACAGCCAGAGTCACCCTGGCGATGAATGACAACATAGGAGCGGTCACTTGCTGTCGAGATGCCCGCTTGGGAACAGAAGACAAATCCCATGACCACAAGAAAATTCAAGGCGATGGTGTTGATGGCTTTACGCGTACCAGAATGTCTTCGAGTTGACATGATTTATGGCACCTGTTGATTTGTGTTTTCTAATTCGTTGATAGCTCTATTGGTGACACGAACAATGTACTTATTTGGTTGGTTTAGCAACGCCTGCTTCAAAGAGGGAAGTGCTGGACGGGCCTCATCGTCCATTTCATCGAGAACAATTGCAGCAGCGAGTCGCCCCCATTGGTGCTCGCTTTGAAGCTCGGCCTCAAGGACCGGGAGTGCCTCTTCTGGAGAGCCAAGTTTGGCAACGGCCCTGGCCGCTGCAATGCGTACACTCGGTGATGGGTCATCGAGGCATTGTGTGACACGGGCGAGCATATTCTTGGCTGAAGTACCGATATTTCCAATGCCCGTCGCTGCCCAGTAACGAACGGAGGCGTCCTTGCTTTCAAGAGCATCAGAAAGTTGTGGAATACTAGTGGGCCCATCGGATGCGGACGTGGCAATTTCGACAAGCGTTGCAAGACGACTCTCAACAGATGAGTCTCGAGAAGTGCCGTGCAATATTTCGAACCGCGAGCCAGCATCCTGCTCAAGAATTTCAATTTCGGCTTCCGGAATCAGCCCGATGTCGCCAATCTCGTTTTGCCACTCGGAGAGTGCGTGCCGCATTTCACCAAGCCTTTGAGAAAACGCCGGATCGCCTGCAAGGTTATTTATTTCAGATGGATCTGCGTGTGTGTCATAGAGTTCTTCAACCGGTTTCTCTTTGGCTGAAAATAATGCCATCACTGGATCGAGCTGACCGGAGGCTTCCTTCTTGCGAATTTCTTGCATTGTCGCACCCTTCTCGGGTGTATTCATGTATTGATAGTACGGCTTGAGTGGTTCGAAATTTCGTATGTACCGATACTGTGTATCTCGGACTGTTCGGATAATGTCATACCGTTCATCCATTCTGTCGCGTGCGCCGTAAACAAACTCTCTTGGCGGGCTGAGACGAAGCCCGAGGAATGCTCTTCCTTGCAAATAGGCAGGCGGGTCAATGCCTGCAATGTTGAGCACTGTGGGCGCAAAATCAACGGCGCTGATCAGTTGTTTGTCTGTTGCGAGAGATGGAGTGTCGAGTGACTTCTGAAATTTTTCAGGAACACGAATAATTAGCGGAATATGCGTTCCCGAGTCGTAGAGCCAACGTTTGGCCCGTGGAAGCCCAACGCCATGGTCAGACCAGAAAATAATAATCGTATTGTCGTATTCACCAGCGTCTTTGAGTTGCTGAATAAGATCACCTGCCCAAGCATCCATTGCAGTGATCAGTTCATAGTTGCGTTTCCAGTCTTCTCGGCTGATGGCGGTGTCTGGGTAGTAAGGAGGAAGCGTCGTCAGCGCGTTGGGATCTTGACGCTGAGCAGGTGCTAAAATTTTGGTGACAGTTTCATATTTTTCACCAGATGCAATTCCGCTTTCATGGCACCCTGTGAAATTGAATACAGCAAAAAAAGGCTGTGACTTCTGAGGCCGATTCTTCCAGTGCCCCTTTGCTCCAGATACGTCCCAGATCTCTTTTTTTTCTGGTTTTGAAAATTGATAATCGGTCTTGCTGTTATTTGTGCAGTAATACCCAGCCTCTCGAAGATACATAGGAAACGGTTTGAGCCATGTTGGAAGTGTCGCGTTACACCGCATGTGATGTGTGCCGATGCTATTTTGGTACATCCCGGTAATGATTGCCGAGCGACACGGCGCGCAAACCCCAGCGGTTGTAAACGCATTGATGTAGCGCGTGCCTTCGTCGGCGAGTCGATCAAGATTGGGTGTAATGGCGTGTGGGTCGTCATAGCTGCCAAGATGCGGGCTGATGTCTTCGCATGAAATCCACAGAATATTTGGTTGTTGAGCCTTCGCAGCTAATGAAAGCAGGCATGGCACAATGGCAAGCAGAGTGATGAATGGACGCAACATGAAAGCGGCTTTCTTTGGTGAGTTCTGGTGGCTTTATGAAAACCCTGTTTTTAATTTTTAGGTGTGGTCAGACGGCGGGTGCAGAACTTCTTGCTTGTTCGATTGTTGTTATGGCAAGAGGTGCTGTTCCGGTTTCCGATAAAGAAAGGCATCTGACGTAAGTAGAGACGTGAGAAGAGCCTTCATGCTGCCCCCACTCTGCTTGTATGCCGTGTGCGCATTTTGAAGAACGATGCGGTCGTGCAGCGTTTCGTTCCTACCCATCCAGAATCGAAATGCATGACGTACGAACACTTGCTCAGCGCGTTCGCTTGTGGCGAGTCGTTGGATGAGTTCGAGTGCATCCTCGACTGGGCCATCGAGATTTTCATCACCAGAATTGATGATTTCACCGGTTGTATCCACTGGTCGATCAAGTTCTGATATTCGGAAGAGTCCTGCATGGTTATACATTTCGAACGGAAGGCCAAGCGGGTCCATCTTCTGGTGGCATGTCCAGCAATAGTCTTGCTTTGTCACTTCCATTCTCTCACGCAAGGTTTTCGTAGGTTCATCTGGCAGCACGGCATCAACGGTGATGGGCACATCAGGAAGACCGCCGCCGAGAAGTCGCTCCTGAATCCACCGTCCACGCCGTATCGCATGATTGTCCATGGCATCTGAATGAGAAACGAGCCAACTCGGGTGTGTGAGGATTCCGAGTCGCTGGCCCTCAGGTGCCTTAGTTAGAATTCGCTTTGGACTAAGTGATCCGGCACCAAAGCTACGATGGCTGACTCGTGCGAAAATGTCAGTCCCTTCGAAGGGTGCCTCCTCTACATACACGTTAATTGTCGGGGCTTGTCTCCGGTTTTTCTTTTTCGGCGGCTCTTTACCAGGGTTGGCTGCTATCCACGCGTTTCGCTTTATTTCTTCTTGAAGCTTTTGTTCCTCAGCAGCTTTCTTTACCTCTTTTTGTAGGGCTACTCTGGCACCCTTGGTTCGGGGTTGTCCAAAGTACTCACTGTCATTGTTAGTGACAATTACTTTTTGTGTGGTCAGTAGTTGTCGCAGGACGTCACGGTCCTCCTCGAGAATCAACTCAATGAGTCGGTCGGTGCTTGCTGAGGCCTCGAACATTGAACGATAGTGACGTGCTCTGGTCTTTCCTCGGATACCCGTTGTTTCGAGAGACCGGGTGTCCTTGCAGATGTATCCTCCTTGGTCGTAGTCAAAGTACTCTCTGAAAAATTGGAGGATCCGTGGTTTTCGGATGTTGTCATCTGCAAGCATTCGTTGCACTTCACGTTCGACATCTCCTTGAGTCCGCATGGTGCCCTTGAGGACACTTTTCTTGAGAGCCTCATCTGGCTTGATGTATTGAAGTGCATGATTTACGGCCAGTCCGAGTTCCCAGTCTTGAAGCATGATCCGTCCGAATGCGTCAGGTGTTCCATATTCAACAAGTTCAGGACGAAAGAGAGCATCACGGTCAAGAAAAATGGCCGAGAGACCAAGAACTGCACCGTCCTTTTGACCCAGTTTGTGAATCGATTCCTTGACAATCGACACATAGCGATCAGATTCAGATGGCTGTGGTGGCCGAAACGTAAGTGCTTCAAACAGATAGTTGACGGCCTCTCGTAGGCAGTCGTCTGTTGCAGAAGTTGTGTCTATCGCTGCAATGACAGGTGTTAATGGTCGTACAGTCTTTGTGCTGTAGACGAGGCTTGATGGCAAGCCTCGATTGTCACCGGGCACATACTTTTCGAAGTAGGCTGCTGGATCATCGGTGATCTGTTGAGGTGCAGCGATGCTCAGAGGTCCATAAGCCATATATCGCAAGATGTCATTCGCCGTACTAAGGATTTGCGTTGCTTCTGCACTGTTTACAGAGTACAGATCAGGATAATTTTCAAAGCCATGTTCCCGTGCTGATGACAACACAGAAGGTATGCTTTTGACAGCTGTCGCGTAGGCAACCGTGCCGCCTTGCCATTGAATGATTCGGTCTGTGCCAAAGTAAAGCTTCAGTTCACCACCATGGTTGGTTGGCACTTCATCGCCATGTGTCCGAAGGCCTGGCTTGTTCGGATCGTAAGGGGGTTCGGTATTGATCAGTTCATTAAGCCGAGTGATATGTTCCTGAGGAGTCACTCGCCAGAGTCGTGCTGGTGAAAATGTTGGTTCGATTTCGATATCGTCAGGGAGTGTGCCAAATAAGAGATCATGGGGAACAAAGTTTCCTTTTGTTGGGTCACGATGAGCCCGGAAGCCACCGCTATCCGTCATGGTCGCGTCGAGGTTGTGCACAACCCAGTCCCTGAATCGAAGGCGGTCTGATACTGGTGGTTGCTCGGCCTCTTCAGGTGGCATTTCCTGAAGTGAAACCTGTGCCCAGATAGACCTCCACGTTGTTACATTTGCTTCATTCGTGGCACCAAGAGTATCGAGTGACAGGCCGGCCTCAGGTTCACTGCCACTGTGGCAATCCATGCAATACTTATTCAAGAACGGTTTTGCGGATGACTCAAAGTTCCCCGGCACCGTAGCGCCAGGAATATGCCGTTCGGCTGCAGAGCATGGTGTGAGGATGATCACGCAAAGTGGCGTAGTCACGAGATAGATGACATATCGCAACCGATTCCTGCCGAATAGCAAATTGATCATTTTTGCATTTCGGTTTGTCATGCCAGGATATCCCCAAGAACACCGCTACCTGAATCAAAGGTCTTGGCTAGGCCATCGGACATATTGAAGCGTTCGCACTGGCCGCCTGCCGTTTGTAAAAGCGTTGTATAGAGCGAGTTAATAGGTCGCTTTCCCTCAATTTGTGTAAAGCAGCCAGTCTTGAAAGCACCATCAAAATTGCCAAGCAGCATCACGGGCCAGTTGGCGCCACTTGTATGTTGTTTGTCAGCATTGTTGCTGGTGTAGACAATGAGCGTGTGGTCCATCATTGAGCCGCTCCCCTCTGGGATCGTGTCAAGCGTTTCCATGATTTTGACAAGCATCCGAGAATTGTATTGACGAATTTTGATCCAGATTGGATTGTCCGGTTGGTTCATGTGACCAAGGTTGTGTCCCTGTTCTTCGACGCCTAAACCTTTCCAGGCACCAAAGATTTCACCACGGCCGGATCCGATGGTCAGGGTGTTTGTAATTCCAGATGCCAGTGCTGAAATACCAAGGTTCAGCAGTCTGTCGTGCCAGTCGGTTTCGTGTTCCGGAGTTGTATATAGTTCGTCAACCTGAGGCGCAAAGGTACGGAGATGGTCCGACACATGTCCAAGTTTCTGCCGAAGGTTGTTTAAGTCTTGAAAACCGTTTACGAATTGTTGATAGCGTGTTTGTTCGGCTCGAGGCAGATTCATGCCACCTTGTGTTGCCTGATTTTGAATCTGATCCAGAAGGTATGAGCGTGCTTCAAACTCTCGGCGAATTGCACCGTCTGATATGCCGCCGAATAACAGTTGGTAGAGGTGGTTGGGGTTGGAGTACATGAATATTGGCTGATCCGGTCCGCTTGCAGAAAGAGTGGCAACGGTCGGCTTATTCTTCATATTCTCCAGCGAATCCATGCCGATGCAAAGATGGGGTAGAAGTGTTTCAGGCAACGTCTTACTGAGTTCATAATCAATCGTTGATCCGCGGGGTGCCACGCCGTCACCTCCACGATAACCACCGAGCGCACCAAAAAACGCACTATGTGATGGACTGGTGTGTCTCCCATGGAGACCGTTGATAATGTGCAGTCGTTCTTTGTATGGCTCCAATGGCTGGATTGGTTCCGGTAATGTGTGACCAGCAAGTGAGCAGTTTCCTGAAACCCCAGTTGGGATACAGGTCTTTGGATCAAAGCCCTGATTCTGCAAAAAGAAAATAATTCGCTTTGGGAGTCTCGATGCCCCTGTCAAGGAAGAATTGGCGAGTAACGGGAGTGGCGATCCGCCGAGCCCTAATGCCGTGCCAGCTCCTGCTGCAATGGCTTGGAGTATTGTTCGTCGATTCAGCATGAGTCAGTTTCCAAAGAGGTGTATGTCAGTGTTTCTCAGTTTGTTGAGAGGCAAGGTTCTATGTTTGAAATGAACATATCAATTTTTCACAGTTCATAAGTCTTTGGAGGGAGCAATCTTGCTGCCGGTCTACAACGTGTTCTTTTTCTTTCTTTTCTTTTTCAATACGGCAGGGAAATACGGGGACTCTGTTCGAGCTGTACCAAGAAAGGTCTCAATTTTTTGAACCACCGTAGGGTTATCAGCTGCAATATTATGTTTTTCCTGGGGATCGTTTTTCAGGTCATACAGTTCAAGTGGTTCTTCAGTTCCAAAACGGATTGCTTTCCAGTCACCATAACGAACGGCTTGCTGGAAAGGAGAATGGATCTCCCAGTAATGGATGTCACGGGCTTTCTGGTTCTTACCCATCAACGTTGGTACGACCGAGATACCATCTAAATTTTGAGGGTTTTTGGCACCACCCAGTTCGCAAAGCGTTGGGAAAACATCACGCATATCCCAGACAAAAGTACTTTTTCTTCCTGCCGGAATATGGCCCGGCCAACGCACAGCCATGGCTGCGCGAATACCGCCTTCATACAGCATCCTCTTGGTTCCCCGAAGGCCACCAGCACTGTCTATTGCCTTTACGAATGGTGCATTTGGTCCGTTGTCAGACGTGTAAAAGATTATTGTGTTTTCGTCGAGGTGCAGTTCGCTCAGAGTATCAAGAATCTTGCCGACCATCTGGTCAGTTCGGGTAATCATGGCGGCGTAATGTTGAACCTGTGTGCTGCCGGGGATTCCTTCATACATTGCAAACGTAGGATCCATCTCTGGAATGATGTAGGCGCCGTGTGGTGGCGTCACTGCCAAATAGAGAAAGAAAGGTTTGCTTTTGTTTTGACGGATTAATTCAAGAGCTTTCCGTTCCTGTTCGTAGGGAATGTAGGTTCCTTTTTTCTTGTTTTGATTTCCCGGAACCGATACCATTTTTCCACCATCCCAAATCTCATCTGGGAAGTGATCATGGGCATGCACCTGATCCAGATATCCGTACCAGTAATCAAATCCTTGTTTCTCTGGAACTCCTGCTGATCCAGGATTGCCCAGACCCCATTTGCCAACACCAGCCGTGAAATATCCGGCGCTGTGAAGTGCTTCTGCTACTGTCACATCACTATCTTCAAGAAACACAAGTGGTCGACCATTTTTCTCACTGAGTTCCTTTGTGAGCGCCTTTGCTGTATTGTCTCGGCGTCGACAATGTCCAGTATGGAGGCCCGTCATCAACACGCATCGTGTGGGTGCACAGACAGCAGATCCTGAATAGTGATTTGTGAAGGTCATGCCCTCAGCACACAAGCGATCAAAATTCGGTGTTTTCACATAGAGTGATCCAAAACTACCAAAGTCACCGTATCCAGCATCATCGAGCATGAGGTAGATAATGTTGGGCTGTTGCCGGTCTGCGTGTGCAGCACATGCATTGGAGGCAATGGCAAGAACTCCAATAAGAAGAACACCAGCGAGA
>WLWG01002376.1_pt1 | contig 14484 bp, 17 predicted proteins | sample 6712871 | NCBI WGS metagenome assembly WLWG01 (sample SAMN12718693, study PRJNA515312) | sponge metagenome | isolation source: marine sponge | host: Mycale hentscheli | place: New Zealand: South Island, Marlborough, Capsize Point | collected 2003-05-01
ATGCTCAAATCTTTTGGGTCATAATCAAAGGTTGAAACTTTCATCCAATGTGCAATGGATTCTAAGGATTCAATTGCTTGTTCTTTATTTGTCATAGTGTATAGCATTATGTTCCGCTTCGGCCCCAGGCACCAGCTTCACTGTTTAAATATTCATCTTGCATTGCATCAAGTTCAACTTTAGTATCATACTTAGATACATGATCTTTAATAGTATCAACAGCCTCAGATATATCATCAAAGTTGATGTGTGTGTGTGCTGACGGTCTTTTAAGTATTACCGTTGCACCATAGCTATTGGTCTTATTACCCATATAGTCATAGGTACCAGTCTTGAAGTCAAACATTTTATTTGATAAGTTTTTCATTTGTAAAGGTGTTAAGTTATTTGTATATATTTTTTTTGTTGGTGATATAATGCATAATCAGTATGCACATATATAATTATTTATAATTATTATCGGGTTGATTACGTATTTATTCTGTAAGCTTCCTGAGTGCGACATTAGGTACTTAATATAGATTAATAACAGGCTATCGTCACACCTCTTCGAATTCACAATTCTCTTTACAATCTCCACATCTTTCGCTTTCGATTTCTCCGAGCCATGGTCTCGCTCCACAGCAGTTTGATAGTAATTCAGTCATAGTTTTATTTTCCATAATTAATTATATTTCTTACATCGTTTTCATCAAAATCCCAGCGATTTAATATGCGCTTTACTATTTGATCTTCAGTTACACCTTCTTTTTCCCAGGTGCTTATTAATTCTATTATATATTGTATTAACATATTATTTATTCTTTTATATTTTTATTTAATTCATCCAGTAAGTAACTTACATTTCTTAATCCATCTTCATCTTTTAGATCATTGTAGAAGTCATGTAGTTGGATTAGTTCATCATGGATTCTTTTTAAAATTTCATTAGTCATAATTTTATATTTTAATTTATTATATTATCAGTTGATTAACGTATTATTTTTGTAAAGACTTAGATCCGTCGACGAAGGAGGTTTAACATTACAGTTTCTTTTATATCTTCAAGTTCTGATATATCTTGTTTAATTAAGAATGATAATTCTCTATCATCGTTTTCTATTATATATTCTATTAGATCCAGTCTATCTGTAATATCATCTTGACTTTCATCGTCATAAATTTGGATTAAAGAATTGTACACTTCATCTCTGTCATAGTAACTGTTAATGTATTCCATAGTTTTATATTTTAAGTTTATTATATAGTTTTATATTGTTGTATTAATTTATTAATTTGTTTTAGGTTTGAGAAATGATAATGATATATTATTTCTTTTTTATAATTAAAAATTGTGAAGTCATACATTTTAAATTCTGGTGAATAATAAATTTGGAATGAGGTTTGAGATTTTGGATTTTTATTAAAATGTTTCATATTATATTTTATTATATTATCAGATCAAAGACGTATTATTTCTGTAAGGACTCACTTTGGTCGACGAAGGAGGTGAGGTTCAGCCCAGCATTCCATCGATCTTCTCGATGATTTCATTCACGTGTGTTTCAAATTTGTCTTTATCGTTCGGTACATCATCTCCGTTTAGAAGATCTTCCATTGCATATCTCATTAAGTTCAATTCGTTCTTTGTAAATTTCATATTATACTTTTTTAATTTCTTTTATATTATCTAATCCCCATTCTGCAGCTGCATATTTAGTTGCTTCGATTATACTATTAGCTTTTACATAACTATAGAAGTTTCTTAAATTTCTTTTTGAATCTAACCATTGTGATTCTTTAATTACTTTGTACATATCTTTTATATTTTATTAATTACATTTATATTATCAAATGGACAACGTATTATTTCTGCAAACGGTCCAAGCGGTTTCTTACCAGGAAAACCCCGAACCTCCGCGGAAAACCAGGAAAAAGCTGAAACCTACGTAATTTTTCTGTAAAAGCTTGGGGGGCTGGGGTAAACGAAAACGATTTACGTAACGTGCTGATAATCATATACATATGCGTAACACAAATATTCTCTATATCTAACGACTTTTTTACTCCAGTGTGACGTTAGGTAGTTATAAATACTATAGTAACAAGCTATCGTCGCATACAATGTAAATATTGTAAGTTGCGTGTAACTTATGCGATTATAAAAGAATAGAATTATATTCAATTATGAAAAAGAACGAGGTTCTAGTTAAGTCCAATGGGCTGAGGAATGAATTAAAGGAAATACGTAAGAGTATTGACAAACTAACGAACGCGCTGATTGAAATACATATCGCACAAACCAACCAACATGAAATTAATAGGAAGTATTGTACTTGTGACTCTGATGATGAGTTGCGGGGTGACAAGAAAAGTAAGAATGAATGAATTTAAGGAGTTAACTAAGGATATGCGGATTGAAACTGCAGATGAAACTAGGATAGCTCAAGTTTTATATTTAAAAATGGTAAATAAACGAGATTATTATGGGAATAGGTAGAAACAGTTTTAAAGCTGCTAAGGAAAAAGCAAAACAAGCTGGTAAAAAAATTAGAGATGCAAAACCGCAGCACTTTATGTCAAAACATTTTTCAAGAATTCCTGCTAAAGGAGTTAATGAAATAAAACCCCGCGGAATTAACGAATCTCCAGCTAATGGTAATGCATTTACAGGGGCTATGGCAAAAACCGGTGGAGATTATGACAAAGCTAAAGCTTTACTGGGTGATTCACCAGCCGCTTATGGTACAGGTTCGCCATTTAAGCTAATGAAGAGTAAGATCTTTAAGAAATAAGGTAATGCCCCAAAAATTATCAGCTAAAGCCAAGGTTAAAAAGGCTCAAAGAGACAAACAATACGCTATGACGCCACGTAGAAGGGCTATGAAAGCGGAAAATCAACGCCTTCGGCGTAAATATCTTAAAAAGGGCTTCAGCTTGGCCGGTTTAGACTACGATCACGAAGATGGTAAGTTTGAATCAGTAAAAAGAAACCGGGGTAACGACGGAAACGGTACAAAAACAGAAAAAACATAACAATGGCAATAATATATTCATATCCATCGGCAACACCGACAGCATCAGACATCGTACTAGGCACAGCGGTATCTGATCCAAGTGGTGATAATGCAACTAAAAGCTTTACTATATCCGATATTATCGGTTTAGTACCTGCAGCCGGGACAGGTGGTACCGTAACCTCAATAGGGCTTACTAATACAAACGGTTTTTTAACTATAGGCAATCCAAGTACTATAACAACTTCTGGTACTATAGATATAAACCTTACAAATAACGGTGGTACTCCAAGTACAACTACTTTTTATAGAGGTGATGGCCAATGGGCAGTTCCACCTAACACGGTCCCTTATACGTATACGCTAACAGCAGTAAATAATGCACCTAACGTAGATATTAATTTAACTGATAATTTAGGAACAGTTGATTTTGTTAAGTTAATAAATGGAGCGGGTATTAATATGACCTCAACTAATAATCAAATAACTGTAGCAAATACCGGAGTAAACAGTATTGTAGGTAGTACATTTATAACTGTAGACTCTTCAACAGCTACTGCACCGATAGTGTCTTTAGCTAATAATTCAACAACCCCTAGCAACACTAAATTTTATAGAGGCGACGGAACTTGGCAAACAATTGCTGCGGGTGGCACAATGAATAGCTGGACTTTATTGGGTGATACAGGATCTGAAAACATTGTAGAAGCAGAGAGCGTAAAAATAAAAGGAGATACGGGTGTGTCTGTGGCCGTTGCTGATAACGGTGGAGTTGCGGAGGCAACAATAAGTTTAGCCTCAACCGCCCCGACCCAAATTACGGCAGGAAGCAATATTCAAAGAAGCCCTGTTTCCGGAGGCGGCAATATAACAATAGCCGCGGCCAATGTGCTATCTAACGCTAATCAAGTTTCTTCTCAAGCTACTGTTACAGATGTTATTTCTTTAACAGCGGCAGAATATGCAGCTTTAGTTAGTGCAGGGTCCATAAATATTAATACTCTTTATATCGTAATATAATATGGCTATATATTTAGGGGCAACTCAAATATCTTCTAATCCAACAGGAACAGGAAAGCTTATATTGGGAACACAAAATATATGTAAGGCTTATTTAGGTTCTACTTTAATATTTGATAATTGTGCTGTAGCAAATACAAACGTGCAACTACAATACACTGGTAGTTATGGAGGAAATGCTACAGGCGTAATTGTAGAAAATCCTGTAAATAATCATGTTATATCAGGCCAACCAGGTGATACCGGTACTTTAACTTTATCTACGCCAACATATCCGGCCAGCGGATATAATTGTACAGGTGGTTGTCCAGACGTTAATCCTAAATCTATTGCATATACATTTCCAACATCTGGCACAACTACAATAAATTCTACAAGAAGTGGTGGTCTAAATTCAAATGTTGCCAATGGCACTGTTAATTTAACTGTTACTATTAATGGAAATGCTGCTGGCATAAATTACTCTGTAAGTCCGGTTAGTCAATCTATAACGCAAGCAGTAAATACTACGGCAAGTTTTACGATTACTTTTTCTGTTAAATCAAACTACTCAGGAAGTGTAACGGGTCCAGGAGGTAGTAGTAGTCCTTATACGCATAATGTTACTGTAGCTGCTGGCACCACCACCTCCCCGGTTACTCTTACAGCTAATAATGTAATAGAAAATACTTACACCTTAAACGCGGGTACATTTAGTTATAGTGGAGTGACTGGAGGATCAGTAAACAATGCTTTTACAGCCGCCACATTATCTCCATCGTCAGAAACTAAAGCCAGCGGCGCTACTTATACATTTACGCAAGGAGGTTTAGTAGAAGCTAGTCAATATTCGTGGACTTCAGGCCCTACGGTTGCTTATACTATTAATGGAAGTTCTGCTGGAAACACTCCTACTGGTACAATGCAACCAAGCTATGATGGGCAAAGTTTAGATGGTACTGTAAGTGGAACTTTAAGTGTTTCTTCTAATAGCATAGATATAGTAGGTACCACTTCTTATTCGTGCGCAAATAATGCATGTATAAATGCATCGGGTAGTAATACATCTGTATGGTTTGCGGGAAGTTTACCTGGAACATTATATGAAAATCAAGCTTTAACAATTCCTTTTAGTTATGGTAATAACTATTACAAAATATCCACAGGTGGCGCATTGTTTGTAAATGCTGGATCAGGATCACAAGTTTCGTGTGTATCAACTTTATATCTTTTTTCAAATACTTCATATTCAGCAGCCGGTTACAATAACTACATCGCAGCTTGTAATGGGAGCTTGTCAGACAATTATTACGGAACCAGTGGTATACTTACTAGTAGTCAATATATATATAATGGAAACGATGGCTGCACTGGAACAAGTGGTTATGTAAGTGACGGAACAGATTGGGTTTTAGGCAATGCTTCAGGATTAGTTATTAGCACTGGGTCTTGCTAAAATAAAAAATATAAAAAAATAAAACAATGGCAATAATTAATAGCTATCCTTTAGCTACACCAAAATTAACGGATTTAGTTCTAGGTACTTCAACTAGTAGCACTGGGCAAACTTCTACTAAAAGCTTTACTATAGAAAGTATTAAAGATACTACAGCCGGAGTTAAAACTATTGTGTCTTCTACTCTTGACACATTAACTATATCAGGTAGCGGCACGAGTGCTGTTACTATTGGAACTTTAACAGCCGCAGTAACAGACGGTGGAGTAGCACTTACAACAGGCAATGATGTGTATGATTTTGTAGTTGGTAAAATTACCGGTACTGCAAATACTGTGCCTATATGGACAGGTACAACCCCGTCTACAACATTAGGTGATTCATTAATTAGTCAGGCTAATAATGGAGTTATTATTAGTGGTAATCTTGCGTCCCAAATAGACGGAAAATTAACGCTTAATTGCTGGAATGGCAATCATGGGGTAACAATCCAAGCCCCATCACATTCTGCCCAAGCTACATATACTTTAATATTACCTACTGTTTCGAACCCAGGGGCGGGCAAAGTGCTTACATCAGGAGCGGGAACAACAAATCAATTATCATGGACCGACAATGGTAATGTAGGTGGTACTGGTACAAATAATAAATTATCTAAGTGGAGTAATACAACAACACTTGCTGATTCTAATGTAGCAGATACAGGAACATTAGTAACTATATCTAGTGCTGCTAAAGTAACAGGTAATTTAGAACTTGATGCAGATTTACTTGATGTTAATGGAGGTACAGGTACAGCCGGTCAATTGTTATCATCACTAGGAACAGGTAATGGTATTGACTGGGTTGATGCGCCTGTAACAGGTGTTGTAACAGTAACCAGTGCAGACACAAATGTTATCACAGTAGGGGGTACGTCTACTAATCCAACTATAGACGCCAATACAGGAGCTGTTTCTTCAAGCTCTAATAACTTAGCTACAGGAACACAAATACAAACTGCCATTGATTCAGCTCTAGCGGGAGCAGTCACATTTAAAGGAACTTTTAATGCAAGTACAGGTGCAATAACAAGTGGTGGTAATCTTACGTCAGGCGGTTCGCGGGTTGCAGTGGCGGTAGGAGATATGTATGTTGTAAATGTTGGGGGAAATTTTTATGGTAATTCGTCTACACCATTAAACGTAGGAGATGAAGTAATTGCTGTATCTGCTGCGGTTGTGGGAGCGTCAGTCGAAGGAGATTGGAACGCGGTTCCTTCAGCCGGTGGTGGTGTAACAGATGTTGCTTCAGGAAATGCTGCAATAGCGGTATCGCCGAGTACAGGTAGTGTGGTAATTACATCAACTGCATATAGTGGGGGAACTAATATAGGTCATGTGCCTACAGGCGGAAGTGCTGGAAAATATTTAGATGGTGCATCTGGCGCTTGGACAACTTTACCTGCCGGATATACCGCATGGACACTTAGCGGGGACAGCGGTGCTAATCAAACTATTAGCGATGGTAATACAGTAGATATTGCGGGGGGCACGGGAATATCTACAGCGGCTTCTGCAACTGATACTTTAACAGTTACTTTAGATGATACAGCTGTTACTCCGGGAAGTTATACGGTAGCCAGTATTACAGTAGATCAACAAGGTAGAATTACAGCAGCATCTTCAGGCTCAGCCGGAGGCGGAAACCGAACAGTTACTACCGGCACGGGAAATGGAACAACAACAGATTTTACAATGGGGGTTGCATTTACAAATGTAGATTATGTTGATGTTTATATATCAGGTGTATACCAACAAAAAGCAAACTATACTCAACCAAATGGGACAGGTACAACTCTGTTAAGATTTACAACTGCTCCTCCAACAACTTCAACAAACGGAATTGATTTTGTAATAAATCATTAATATATGGCAATAACTAAAGTAAGAGCTTCTGGTATAAATCTTAGTGGCAATACAAGTTATTTGAACATGCCCAAAGGAGCCACAACTCAAAGACCTTCTTCTCCGGTAGTCGGAATGATCCGTGAAAACACTACTCTAAATAAAATAGAAGTATACAACGGTACCGAATGGCGTGCATTAAAAGAAAATGTACCAAGCATTGAATATCTTGTATTAGCAGGTGGCGGCGGTGGCGGCGGCTGGGGTGGTGGCGGCGGGGCTGGTGGATTACTAACTAATTCTTTTGCACCCGCGTCAGGAACAACATACACAGTAACTGTCGGAACGGGCGGAACAGCCGGGGTTTATACTACTACATATGCAACAGGAGGTGATGGTAGTAATTCTTCTATATCAGGAAGCGGATTAACCACTGTTACCGCTATAGGAGGTGGTGGTGGTGGTAAGTATAGTAACGTTGTTGGTAGAGCAGGTGGATCAGGAGGCGGCGGTGGAATGGTAAACGCATCCTCTGGTAATATCGCAGGTGGAGCAGGTACATCCGGGCAAGGAAATGATGGGGGCTTGGGAGGTTTTAAATCAGGTAGTTATTATATTGGCGGCGGCGGTGGTGGAGGTGCCGGCGCAATTGGAGGCAATCGCAACCAGCCTTCTTCTTATAATGGAGGTAATGGTGGAAACGGATTACAATCAAGTATAACCGGAACAACAAAATATTATGCTGGCGGTGGTGGTGGACATACAGATGGTAGAGGTGCTGGAGCTTCTTTTCAAGCTCCCGGAGGGTTAGGCGGGGGAGGAATAGGTGGAAATTATGTTTCCGCTTCTTCAGGCTTGGCTGCAACATCGGGAACAAATGGGCTTGGTGGCGGTGGTGGTAGTGCTTTTACCGCTGATGCTTCTCAATTAGCCGGTTCGGGTGGCAACGGTACAGTTATAATTAAAGCACCTAATTCTTTTACAATAAGTGTTACGGGATCGCCTACGCTAAATCCAGATGGCGCGGTATTAGGGTTTAAAATATATGAATTTGGCACAGGGGGTGGAACATTTACAATAAGCTAATGGCAATAACTAAAGTAATAAATGATGCGGTTGATTTAAACCAGGCTAGTGATTATAGCGGGCTTAGATTACCGGTAGGTACAACAGGTAATGTGGTAGAATCTTTTACGACTGATTATTTAGTGGTAGGTGGCGGTGGAGGTGGCGGAACAGCTATGGGTGCTTCTGCAATTGGGGCAGGGGCTGGAGGAGGAGCTGGAGGTTTACGTACTTCTTATAATAATTCTACAACAACTACAAACACTTTAGGTTTTCCATCTGGTAAAACGGCTATCGCTACTTATATGCTGGACAATAATGCTACAGACATTTCTGAAAGTTATGATGGTGCAGAAACTAACATAACTTACGATACAGGAAAATACGGTGGAGGTGCAGTATTTAATGGAAGTAGTAGTAGTATATTTATTTCCTCAACAGGAACAAGTGTTACAGACTATGACCAAGATTTTTCTATCTCTTTTTGGTTTAATTTTATCAGTTTAAATGCAAATTATTCATATAATGTTTTATTTACAGGTGGGGGCACAAAAAATATACAATTTTTAATTGATACCACAAATGGTGCAAGATTCCAATTTTATAATGGCACTATTTATTATGTAGATACAGGGGCCGTAAGTGCGGGTAATTGGTATCACGTTGTAGCTACAAGGAGCAAAACTAATGGATTAGAAATATATTTAAACGGAATTTCTAAAGATACGAATTCATTTACAGGCAATAGTTCTGCTATTAATAATAAAGATTCAATTGGCTCGTATTGGGATGGAACAAGAAATTCTTTTAATGGAAAAATAGACCAAGTAAGAATATATGACTCTGCCCTAAGCTCTACCGATGTAACTAATATTTATACCAACGAAGTACAGGCAAATTCCGGGGGGGGAACTCCCGCTGAATCAAGTTTAACATTAACTGAAGGTGTTGCTTATGATGTAACTGTAGGAGCAGGAGGCGTAAAAGGTATTTATAATACTTCAGTTTCAACTGTTGGAAATAACTCAGTTTTTCATACTATAACTTCTGATGGTGGTGGTGCGGGCGGAAACTATAATGCAACTGCTACTGTTAATGGCGGATCAGGGGGAGGTGCCGCATACAACGGAGCCCCTGGTAATGGCACACTTGCACAAGGTTATGGTGGCGGAAGCAATATGCAATCTGCTTATGGATATGGTAACGGAGGAGGTGGAGGTGCTGCAGCAATAGGTGGTAATGCTACTACTACTAATTCAGGAAGTGGAGGTATAGGCACTATTAATTCTATATTAAATTCTACAAATGCATCAGCGTCGTATATTGGGCAAGTTTCCGGTAGTAATGTGTATTATGCCGGTGGTGGTGGAGGAGGTGTACTCTCAGGCTATGGTACAGGTCCGGGAGGATTAGGCGGAGGTGGTGCAGGAGGAATTGGCGTAGCTAATGATGGGGAAACAGCACTTAATAATACAGGCGGAGGAGGCGGAGGTGCCGGTAAAACCGCCGGAGGCGGAACGCCATCTGCAGATGGGGGAAATGGTGGTTCAGGTGTTGTTATACTTCGTTATCCTACAGCTAGTGTATCTAGCTTTACAACAACGGGTACACTCAATACGCCATCTACAACAGATACTTTAGCAAGTGCGGCATATCCGGTAACAAATACTGCATATTATAAATTAGACGGAGACGCTACAGATTCTAGTGGTAATGGATATAACGGTAGCGCACCAAATGTTACATGGACAAATGGCAGGTTTAGCCAAGCTGCTGATTTTAGCGGTTCTGTTTCTTATATAAACACAGGATACACCAGAAGTGGAAATGAATTTGCTTTCTCAATGTGGGTAAACGCATCAGACATAGGTGCAAGACAATATTTATTGGCAGATTTCAACAGTACTGGGTCAACTTTTTCATTTTCTATTGCTTGTTTTATTGATGCAAGTAATAATATAAATATCTACATTGGCGATGGTACAAATTTTCAAGCCTCTATAGCAACAGGTTTTTCAAGTTATTATAACAAATGGACACATATAGCCTTATCAATAGCTTCTGACGGAAAAACAGCAACTTTATATCTTGACAATAACAAAACGATAGGGACAGCCGTAACTAATGCCTATCAAACGGGACAAAATCCTATTGGTTTAGGGCATTGGGGAGGCTCACCATCATCATCGAATGAATTTACGGGTTTAATGGACCAAGTAAGAATATACTCAACTGCCCTTAGTGATTCTAATGTAACAGACCTTTACAACGAGCATTATCAAACTCAATTTACTGATGGTTCTGATACTGCTATTTTATTTACAGAAGGAACTGGCGCAGTAACTTTTAACGGTGTGAATCCTGATGCTCCACAAGGAGCTATTAGAACAAATACATCATATTCTGAAGATGGATCTGGAAGTGTTATAGAACATTATAACGGTACAGAGTGGAAATATTTTGATGCTATTAAATATTGTACAACAAATACATTAAACTTTCCTTTGGGAGCAGGATGTATTGCTTCATATAATTTAAACAACAATGTTGATGATATTGGAAATACTTATAATGGGTTAAACAGTAGTGTAAACTTTAACGCTTCGGGCAAATTTGGAGCAGCCGCGGTGTTTAATGGCAGTAGTAGCGAAATAACAGTAAGTAGCTTTGCATCTTTAAGTCAAGTTGGTATATCTATGTGGGTTAATATGCCCGATATATCACAACAAGCAGGTTTAATTGCAAGATATGGTAGTTATAGAGAATTTGCAATTTATATGTATGGAGGTACTTTAATTGCAAGTATATATTATAATGGCAATAATGGTAATGCAACATCAGTTACCACAAGTACATATATGTCTAATGATACTTGGCATCATATTGCATATACTGCTGACGGTGTAAATCAGCCAAGACTATACATTGATGGAGCAGAAGTAGGAACAGCACAATCTAATAACAATACTTATTACACATCTTCAGAGGCTTTAGATATTGGACACTTTGCGGGTGTTGCCGCTTATAATTATGAAGGAAAAATAGACCAAGTAAGAATATTTAATTCCGCTATTAGTAGTGACCAAGTAGGGGAATTATATAATAAAGAAATTGCATGCTCATAAAAAATATTAAATGGCAAACACAGTAATTAATACACCAGAATTATTAAACCTTGATTCAACAACAGGAGCAACAGTTTTAGCCAAAGGAACAATTAGCGAACGACCCACTGGTTCAGCAGCTATAGACGGTACATTAAGATTTAATACTGATACTAATAAAACAGAATATTTTGATGGCACTGGTTGGTATGAAATAGTCGATGAATATGCTAGTGGCTTTGTAGGACCTGGAACTAATTACTTTGATACAAAGTTATATACAGGTAATGGTGGTACTCAATCTATAGGCGGGTATATAAATGGAGCAGGTAGTTTTAATGGTAGTAGCAGTCAAATAATATTACCCGAAAACTCTACTGTTATTCCCAATAATAATTTTACATATTCTTTATGGTTTAACTCAAGTTCAACAGCGTTTCAAACTTTATTTTCACATTTAGGTAGCTCAACCCCTAAGTATGGTTTATTTTTAAATCATCCTTCAGATTCTTCCCAAAGTATTAGATTTTTTTACAGTTTAGGTTCTAATTCTCAAGGAGATCTATCTTCCTCTGCCAGCGTTTGGGCTGTTGATACTTGGTATAATATTGTAATTACAAAATCCTCAACAAATGGCTTAAAAGGATATTTAAACAATGTTGAAATACTTTCAAATACAACCCTTACAGCCGATTTTACTCCTTATACTTTACAAGATGGAAATAGTAATTTAGGGGCATATCAATATCAAAACTCAGGAGGATTATTATATTATTTTGCTGGATCTATAGATCAGGTAAGGATATATAATGCTGTCTTGAGCTCGTCAGACATAACGGCTCTTTATGGTGAAACATCAGCTACCGCTTCTACTGCAACGTTTCCTTCTGGACAAACAGCTGTAGCGACTTATACAATGGACACTAGTGCTAATGGTCTTTTAACTACTACAGATTTAAGTACAGTTGATTATCCTTCAGGAGCCGGATGTGTTGCGCTATATGAAATGAATGGAAATTCAAATGATACGAGCAATACGTATAACGGCACACCAACTAACATTGCTTATCAGGGAGGTGCTTTCGACCAAGCAGCTGTATTTAATGGGAGTAGTAGTAGTATAAATTTGGGTTCAAGTTTAACTAAGCAATTACCAATGTCCATTTCGTTATGGCTTAACCCTATTTCTACCTCAAATGCAGCATTTTACAGTAACTATTCTTCATCTACGGAAGGATTTTATTGTAGAGTACAATCAGATGGTACTTTTTTAATTGATGCTTATAATGGCGGCAGTAATAGAACTTTATTAAACAATACTACAGGTTCAATACCCGACAACACTTGGTCTCACGTTGCTATTAGTTTTGATAGTTCTAATATTATTCTTTATGTAAATGGCAGCGAAACAGATAGAGTTTCTACAAATTCAAACGGAATAGGATTTACTTCTTCTGAACCTACAAAATTAGGTGTTAGAGGAACTTCAAGTGATTTTTTTAATGGCAAAATGGACCAAGTGCGAATATTTAATACTGCTCTTACGCAATCTCAAGTTACAACTTTAGCCAGAGGTATTGCTACATCATATAGTGGGACTAATACCAATGTAAACTTTAATGGTCAATTAAATTTTCAGCCTGGACTAACCTGGGTTAAAGCAAGAGACGCAGCTCATGACAATGTATTAGTAGATAGTGTTAACGGAGCGGGTAGTAATAAAGGGTTAGTTAGCAATGCTAATTATACCGAAGGACAATATACTGCAACATACGGTTATATTTCAAGTTTAGATTCTAATGGCTTTACGGTATCTGCTGGCAGTAGTTATGCAAATTACACTAATGTAAATAATGAAGACTATGTTTCCTGGAGCTGGAAAGCTGGAGGCGCAGCGGTTATTAATAATGATGGTACTATAGCTAGTCAAGTTAGTGCTAATAAAGATTCTGGTTTTAGTATTGCAACTTATACAGGTGTTGGGTATCCCAATTCATCTACTGCTGAAATTGGACATGGGCTATTACAAGCCCCTGAATTAGTTTTTATCAAAGGAACTGGCGGAACTGGGCAAAGCGGAGGCGCAGGAAACTGGGTTGCGGGAACTGGAGTTTTAGCTTCAAACAATTGGGCAGGTTCTATGTATTTAGACTCTACTGCAGCTTATTATACTGCTATTAATTACTTTTGGAACGGTGCTGCTACAAACAGTGTTGTAAAACTAAAAAATGATTACTTTGTTAATGGTTCTAATAATCAGTATGTAATGTACTCTTGGCACTCAGTTGCAGGATATAGTTCTATAGGGAGTTATGAGGGGTCAGGGTCAGCAGGTAAACAAATAACAGGATTAGGATTTGCCCCAAGGTTTGTGATGATAAAAAATCTTGACGATTCAGGTTCTTGGATAATTCACGATAAAACAATAAGCCCAAATAATCCATCTGTGGTTCATTTAAGAGCAAATACAAGCGATGCAGAAGATTCTGGAGTAAATGAGCAAATAGATTTTGATAGTGACGGATTCACTTTGAATGGTACAGGTCAAAATATTAATCACGCAGAAACATACCTTTATATGGCATTTGCATAAACTTAAAATAAAAATATGAAATTACCTAGAAACGGTATAGCCCGAGAAATAAGACATTATATCGGAAGTTTATTTGTATTCTTATTAATTATAGGAATAGTAGTATGGCTTGTAATGTTTCCAGTATTAGAAACAAACAAAGAGGTTGTAATGATGCTTATTGGAACTATAAGTGCATCTATAGGTGTTGTTATTAGCACAATCACAGGCGCTAAACCCGATGACGTAAACGCATTAAAAGGTGATGTAGAAAAAAAACAATTACAAATAGATTATTTAACTAAAGCAAAAGATGATTTAGAATCTATGGTTATCAATCTTCAAAAAGAAATGCTAAAAAACCAAGATGATGTAATGGACAAGATTATATTAAAAGCAGCATTAG
>WLWG01002378.1_pt1 | contig 14479 bp, 7 predicted proteins | sample 6712871 | NCBI WGS metagenome assembly WLWG01 (sample SAMN12718693, study PRJNA515312) | sponge metagenome | isolation source: marine sponge | host: Mycale hentscheli | place: New Zealand: South Island, Marlborough, Capsize Point | collected 2003-05-01
TTTGATCCTGATATAGTATTTTGACCTGATAGAGTATCAATTGTTCCTGGAATTTGCAGTGTTGAAGACCTTCTTACGCAGTAAATTGTAGATCCGTCATATTCATAGAACATTCCATTTTGTTCATCAAATAATCCACCACGAATACCTGCATTATTATAAGAAGAAATTGTAAATTCAACAATTCCTCCAGGAGCATCATCATCTGGATCTCCAGGCATGGTATAATCAAAACCAAACGTAGAAGAATTAGATACTGTAAGTGATGTTCCGTTATAATGATTGCTTCCACTTGAAACTGTGGCACCTCTTACTTTGATGATATCACCACTAGTAAGACCATGAGGATATTCTGTAGTAATTGAAGCTGTTGTCCCCGAAGATGTCAGTAATCTTGCTTGTCGATATGGGTTGAAGTTAATTGCCATTGAGCATTGAATACCCTTACCTGACTGATATCTAAAATATTTTCTGGTTTGACGAATAACCTTAGAGTCTGGTGATGTTCCTGCAGTAATATCAACACCACCATCAAATGGTCTATGAATAAATGTTCCGTCTGCCCTTACATTCACTTTAGTGTCGATAAAATGTTGACCACCAGTTGTTCCAACTCCAGCATTATTTTCTAGTGTTAAACTTGTATCACTAACAATAGATGCAACAGTTGATTCATCATACGGTCCAAATTCATTTCGTCCCTCTAATACAAATTTATCACCAATTGAATATATTGCAGTAAACTTGGTGTCTGTTCCAGATACAATTTTGGATGAGGTTGATGTAGTCACCGATCCAGCAGCTGCAACTCTTCCAGAAATACTATTAATTGATAAATTATATGTTCCGGCAGATGTTTGAGTATCACCAATAGCTAATGCTTCTCCTCTCCAACTAATCTCATCTGTGGAAAGACCTACATATTTGCTGTGTTTGGAATATGCATAATATGTTATTCCACTAGTAATACCAGTAATATTTGCACCACTTGTTTTGTTGAATACTACTTTTTGTCCGTCAGAAAGTCCATCACCATCTGAGAAATTGATATAATATCGTGAGTTAGCAGTATCTTCTACAAGATCAGTGTTAGCAAAAGTTAGAATTCTGGGAGATAATACTGAGTTCGATGTAATGGATTTTGTTGTAGTGGTGACTCCTGTAATATCATAGTAATCATCAGCAATACCAAATGTTTGCCCTGTCACAAAATTAATTGGTGCTGTTCCTGCACCAGTAAAATCATATGGTGTTCCAGTATCAGTTTTCCTTAGTTGAATTCTATTATCATCAATAACACCAACTTTAACATTGTCTCCATCATTTAAACCTACAGGAGTTAATGCATCAGAAACTGCTGTTGCAAGTGCAAGTGCATTTATTGCAGCATTGGAACTATTCTGATATGTTGAACTAGTATGTCCGTCATCAAGTCCAAAGAATGATTGAATATGTAAAGTTGGGCCCTGAGTTTCGCGGTTAATATGACATACACAGTCACTATCGGTGTATATATTTACGGTACCGACACCAGCATCATAATCAGTCCATCCAGTATTTTGCAACCAAACATCGACACAATAAGAAGATACCTCTCCACCACCAGAATTTAAATATTTCACTCCATATGTATATCTCCAACTAGTGTTAAGAGTATTCCATGTATTGTCTGTATAACTATAAAATGTTCCAGATAAAGTTTCAATTTTTGTTGATGTCTCTGTTGATTGTAGTTGCGCTTTATCAACTGCAGAAGTACCACCACTGGTTGTTGCATTTAATAACGTAAATGGTGGTATTTGAAGAACTCTTGTAAGATGATTCGTATACTGATTGTATTCGTGTTTAGTGGAAGTAAAGTAAAAACCAGTATTTGGTATAGAAGATGGCCAGTTGCTGCTACTTCCTCCATTACTGTAAACAAAACTTCTAGTGATATTGGATCCAATATCAACTGCATTTCCTGTATATAATTGGCTAGGTCCACTATAACTACCAAGAGCCATGTTATATCTTGCCATGATAGAACCAGAAGCATTATAAAAGTACAGGTATGAAGTCCCAGGATCTCCAAATCTAAACTCTTGTGTTATATTAGTACCGTATGAATCATTGGGGGAAATGCTCTGGTCATTATACATATAAGTCTCAGATCCACCTGTATAATTGATCAAAAATCTACTATGATCCTGAGCAGATATCATTGATGCTGCTTTAGTGTCTGCCCAACTAGATGCTGCATCAAATGCAGCTTGAGCAATAGTTGATGTAGTTGGATCTGAAGGTGATGATGATGTTACTGGAATAGCACCACCCACACCAGCAGAGACTGTTATTTGTTGATCATTATATAATCCATGGAGAGGCAAGTAAATATCATTAGAACTAGTGTCTACATATGCATCTCCATCTGGAGCAGTAGAAGATGGGGTATTGCTTAATATTAATTCTTTTTTACCAACAGTATTGGTAATGTACATACTCGTACTAGTACTAAATCCATGAGCATAATCAGTAGTCACTGTTAATGTTGATGGATTTGCTCCGTCAGTATTAATACCTTCAAAATTATCATACCGTATACTAGAACCTGTAAAAAATGAACCAGGAATAATTGTTGTATATGCAGTAAGTTTATTTCCTGTGGATGACTGAATAGAAGATGCTTTATAATTAAATGAAGTTGATGATGGAACTTGTGTGATTATATATTTTCCATTTGCTGTTATTGAAGAAAGACCTCTAACTTCAATAGGATCTCCAATAGATAAACCATGTTCAGAACCGGCCGATACGTTGATGAGTTCACTGTTGTTTGTGCTATTGACACTAGTAATGTCTGAAATAGAAACACCAGGAGCTCTAGAAAAGGAAGATGGGATATTATTTACAAGTTCTACTGTTTCCCATTTGGTTGGCTGTAATCCATATTCAAAGTCGGTATCAATAAGGTTTTCTGGATTTGATACTCTTAACTTACTAACAGGATCTACAAATGTCTCACCAAATTCTATTTTATCTTCTGGTATATCGACAAATATTTGAAGTTCATCACTATCACTCATAGAGGTAGTATCATACTCAAGAGCAATAGTTGTTTGATTATTGTCTGCATTATATGATGTAGATCCTCCTTTATTAGGATCGGCAAAATTGTAGACAATAACACCGTCAGTTACATTGGTGATTAACTGAATTGTTCTCAGTTTAAAATTGTCATCAATAACAAGCGTTTGTGCTGATGCATCAAATGTGTAATTGTAAACTAACTTTTTTGCCATTTTATAGAACTACCTCTTTTAAATATTTAGTTTAAATTAACCAAGTGCAATTGCAAAGGCAATTGCTTCATTTTGAGTAACGCCTCCGCCAGAAATTGTATCTCCACTAATACTCAAATTAGTACCTACTTGAAGATAAGTCAATTTACCTTCAGAATCATCCCAGAATACTATTTTATCTGTACCAGCATCATCAGCACTAATTGCTCCAGAAGATACGGATAGAATGTCAGCAACATTAGTTGCAACACTAACAGTGTCTCCACCAGCAATTCTTACTTTATCAATTTTTTGAAACTCAACAACATCTCCATCACCAATAAAGGGTATCATAGTCACAATAGACCCATCAGTGGCGTCAAAGTCAACTCCACTTACCTGCTTGGTACCATTGAGAAACACATCGATCAGTCCAACTGTGTATCCGTCGGTAATTGTAAAATTCGTTGTAATTCCAGAAGATGTTTCTACCTGTCTAGTGATTGTTGAGGTTGGAATATCAATAGTAACAGTTGTTCCAGAACCAACAACTGTTATACCTGCTCCAGTAAAGTTAACATCAGTAAATCCAGTTCCAACACGAACTGATCCTGATTGAATTCCTACACCAGAAATGATATTACTCAGTCCACTACCATCACCAATAAATGAAGTAGCAGTAACGACACCAACCGCATCAATACCACCTGCTAAAACATTAATTCCTGTTCTTGCAGTTACAATACCAATAGAGTCTATGTTCTTTACATCTTCATATGTTGCGATTCCAGCAACAGTTAAATTTCCTGAAAGTATAAGGTTTGTTCCAGTTGTATTTTCTGCTAATGTTGATGCATCTCCACCACCACCAACAGCTGTACTGGCAATACCAACCCACTTTGATGTAGATGAATTGTATATAAGAAGTTGACCATCAGTCCCATCAAATGTTACATCATCAAGATCCTTAATGAATCCTGCTCCACCACCACCCATAGTGGAAAGTTGAGTTTGAATACGATTGATGAAAATTCTATAGTGATTTGATAGATCATCCAAAGTGGCAAACTTTTGATCCATCGGAGTGAGTGGATCAACGCCAGAACCAACACTTTCTTTTTCTTCTGGCGGTTCGTTTAGTAAATAATTTTCTTTTAATTCTTTTAGTTCTTTTTGATCTTTTTTGATTAAAGAAACAATATTTCTAATATCTTTAATATTAACCTTTAAAGAATCAATATCCTCTACAATATCAGATACTTCAGTATCATAATACTTAACTTTAGGAAGTGATTTTACTTCTTCATTAAGATCATTAAAAAACTTTAAAAGAGCTTCGTCAGCTTTTGCACTTTGACTATCAATCTCTTTTATCTGTTCCTGGAGAGATTGTTTTAGTTTATTCTGCTCACTTATGATAGATTTTTTTAGTTTTCTATCATCATCCTTAAACTCATTATGTTGTTCCCAAATTCTAGTAGAAACATCTCTAACTTGCTTAAGAAGTTTATCCTTTGTTTCTTCAAGATTTACAACAGTTTGATCAAAATTCTTAGTAAGATCTTTTACGTCTATCTTTAACTCAAATTCTTTAGTTGCAATAGTATCGTTTAATTCATTGACGCGATAGTCAATCTTTTCTCTGATAAGGTCAAGGTGTCCTTGAACCTTATTAAAGTCATCATCAATGATACTGAAAGTTTTATCAATCCAAGAGAAATCAGGAACTTCCTGAACTTTCTGAACCCAGTCAGGAAATGTAGGAATATTTTGATTTACTTCTTCAATTCTTGATTTTAATGAATTGAGATCACTCTCGTAATATTTTACTTCTGGAAGAGAATCAATTTCTTCCTTTATACGACCAATCTTATCATAAATGAATTGAATATCTGCATCATAATACTTGACCTCTGGGAGTTCAGGTATTTTTGATTCAATTTCAGTTAATTTGTCTTCATTTAAATCTTGAATTTGTGATAGTTTATCACTTAATTCTTTTAGTTGCTCATCATAATACTTAATTTCCGGGATTTCCGGTATATCCTTTCTTACGTCATTTACAAGGCGTACTAATTCCGACCACTCTGGTGCAGTTTCTGATAGAACAGTTTCAATACTTTCTTCTTTTTCTTCTTCAAAAGTTTCTACAACTTTCTCTTCAATATATTCCTCAACAGAAGGAAGTTCCTCTTCCTGTTTAACTTCGATAAAATCTTTGTAAGAGGGCAAATTGCTCTCTTCTACTATATCATTTATTGACGGCAGGTCTTCGTTAGACATTCTATTAGTGCAATACTTTGGGATTTCTCTCCCTGAAATACTATTTATCTCCTCTACTTCTTGATGAAATTAAGTAGTGATTCCTGCCGTAACTTCTGCCATTCCCTCAAGGATTCTTTCTACAGAACCACCAGATGATGTGATTCTTACATCATAAAGATATCTTCCTGATTTAACATTTACAGATACACCAGAAGTCATGGCAAGTGATACCACAGATGTGATGGTATTAATACCAACAGTAAAGGAATGAGATGTTGAAGAAGTTGAATGTTTCTTCAACTTTGACTCTCCAGTAAAACCATTCAAATTCTTTAGACTTCCATCAGGATTTTTAGAGATGTATGTAAAACTAAAATCAGAAGCTTGTGGTATAACAATATTGACTGACGGGGTAGCCATTTTATTATCTTTTTAGTTATTTATCTGGTGTGTTGTTCTTCAAGAGTTTCTGTAACTCTGCTGTAGAACCAACAAACAATGCGTTATTCACAGTGGTTGGACCTTTAGTATCTTTCTCTTCCTGAACATCTTTCAACTTCTGTTGGAGTGTTAGGAGTTTGTCTGTGGCATCAGCCACATTCTTAATCAACTGACCTGCGACTTCATATGCACGAGGCATCTCACTCTCCTGAGCCAGTTCAAGGATACCATCGATGGCTTCCTGCCCTTTCTCAATGATCGAATAGAGATTACCCCTGGTATATTCGTAATCTCTCTTGATATCCTCTGAACCGGATTTGATTTTTTCAATCTTCCTTTCCGTTACTTCTACTTCTGTGGGCTCAACATCAAAAGCTTCATCAAGTTTCTCATACTTAGTCATAGATTACCTCAAAAAACACTACCACTAAATCCGAAGTCATCTCCGAATTCAATCAACTTGTTATCTTCCTTGGTGATACTATAAACATCTGTACCAAGAACATGAGCAGAAGCATTAGTGTTGTCCTGACCTCTTCTAACTCTTATGTTGTCACCAACGATCTTCTCAACAAACATTTCCTCAGTACCAATATACACATAAGTGTTCTCAGTAATACCACCAGGATTTGTAACCTTGATAGTTGTTTGTGAGATATCAACATCTTCATCCAAGTTGCTAATCAAACTATTGTCATAGTCCTTAGTAGCTCTTGGTGTGACTTGATATGTGAGGTCTCTAGTTGCAACTCCACCACCAGTGGAACCAGCAAGATATCCAATGGTGACCTTTCTGATGATGTCTCCAGATACATCAGCGACAGGACCAAATAGATAGGTCTTAGCTGTGAATTGAAGAGTATAAACTAAAGCTCTTCTGGTTTCAAAGTTACCCTCATAGTCATCATCCATACTCACACTATCAAGAACAACAGGAACATCCCTAATCTCATTCAAGTTTCCAAGAAACTTAATTGAGAGATTGTATTGTGGTTGAAAGTATGGGAGAATCTGTTCAACGATCTGTAACATATCATCGTTCAGTTTCGTGTAGATCGAGAGCTCAAATCCCATGTTATATGGGACAGGAGAATACACTCTCTTAATCTCACTACCGTCAGGTGTTCTAGTTACAAATGTTTGATTCTTTGTTGTTTTTCTGGAAGGATCATAAGTGAGTGATTTAAACTCAAATGACATTCTGGGGAGAGTAATCTGAACAGGACGATTTAGGTTAGCTTCCTGTTGCATACGAGCAAGAAACTTTTGAGTAGGTCCATATGCAATAGGAACCTGGATCACACTCACGGTTTGATTTGAGTCGTTCTGGTGTTGAACTTCTATACCGTTGAAAAGTGATCCAAACCCAATAATTGTAGATCTAAGGATCTCATTATAGAAATACTCAAACATCGTCCTGTGGTTTAGATATACTACTATTTAACAAGATAATATTTAAGGATCCCCAAAAGGATTACTATCAGTGAAATCAAGTATCTTATCTGCTTGTGTTTCGATATTATCATTGTCTGCAAATGGTGTAACTAAGTCATCAACAATTTGTGATCTGAGTGCATAACACGCACCGGACTCTTGTCCAATAACAAGTTCATTTCCTGAGAATGTTCCATCAACAACTTTGATGGTAAGTTCAAGACTTGTTTCGTTCCAAGAGTTAACCCTAGCTGTGGTTCCTGAGGTTCCACCAGTAACAACTTCATTGAAGATGAAAGTCCCAACACCAACAGTAGCTCCAAGTCCAACAGGATTGTCAATGGTTACACTAGTGATAGTTGTAACTCCTGTGAGATTGTAGTTTTCACCACCATATCTGATGTAACCTGCTGTAACAACACCAGCGTTATTGATGACACCATAACCAAATCCAGTACTAACACCTGTAGTATTTCCACCACCAACAACAAAGGTAAAGTTTGGACTTGTAGTATATCCTGAACCACCACCTGTAATAGTTACAAACTGGATAGAACCATTGGTTGAGATACCACTAGTTGCTGTGGCACCATTACCATCATCATTTCCAATTGGAGTGATACTCACCATAGGTTTAACAGTGTATCCACAACCAGCATTTACTAGGTCAATGGCCTCAATCATACCACCATACATTCCATTACACTGAATAAACTCATTAGTGATGGATGCAATACCAACTGTGGTCGTTCCTGGTGAGGAAGAGAATCCAATTTCTGGTCTATATGAGTATTTTTTACCCATATTTGAGATACTGATGAGATTTACAGCACCAAAAGTACAAATTCCAGCAGTTGCGGTAGCTGTAACAGCCGCTCCAATCATGTTTAGGGTCTGAATATAACCAAAATCAACTAAATTATCATCAATTTTACCAATTCCAGTGTCTACAACCTCATCTTCGTAACGGAATAGTTCACAAGTGAGTGTATAGACGTAGTTTTTCTTTAATTGATAGAATGGTTGCTCATGTTCTACGAATTTTATCTCAAAAATACGGTCTCCAAGAGGAAAATAGATCAAATCTCCCTCTTTTGGACGTGAAGAGAGCTCAATATTGGGTAAATTTTCAATTAAAGGGGAAATATAGTTCTCATATCTCTCTCTAGAGATAATTAAAGTACAATCATCCTTGTCTTCGATACCAAATCTGGATAAAAGTGTCCCTTGACCACCAAATCCTTCATAAGAATCCAGATATGCCTCTAAAGGATAGGCAGAATCGAACTTAGATTCAATAACTTCTTTGATTACAGTGTTAGTTGTGACATATTTACGAGGCAAATAATAGCACTCGACACCATACATCCTCAACTGTTCGTTGATAAGACTTTGTACAAGACCTTGCTCTGACTTTGTACCGTTTAAAAAGAAAGGATTAAGTGCCATATCAACCAATCATATCCATAGGAGGAAGTTCATAATTATATGTCATTCTCTCACGAATTGTCTCTAATTCTTTTTCAGCATCATCATAAATTTGTCTACCATTAAACTCAATACCACCAGGTAGTTTTACACCCTGGAACTTGATTAAGTTCATACCCCACTGTCTCTTGATGAGTGAAGTTAGATATGGTTTTAGGAAAGAATCATTCCAGAGTCTTGAGTAATCATCTCCATCAAGTCCTCTGTAACAATCAATAATCAAGAACTCACCCGCTCTCAAGTTAGACCAATCAACATCCAGATACATTCTGTCAGCTCTTTGATTGAATCTGATTGCTTTGTGAGTATTGAGGAGGAAGTTCATCGTCTCCAAATAACTCATAGTCATCGAATACGACAACATATCAAATCCAGCACCACCCCATAGGTTGACACCATTCAACATATACTGATATTTTACATTGAAGATTCCAGATCCAGATGCAGTGGCGCTATATTGGAATACCTTATTAATTCCAATAATATCAGAAGGAACCTGTAGGTAGTTACTATTCTCATAATATGTAAATGTAGTGGCAGTTCCTACAATATTAGTGGTTACACTTGTAGAAGCAATCCCCACCGATGGATCACCTGGTTTTGCTTTTCCTCTATCAATATCATCCTGTGTGATTTCATACTTCAGATATACTTTCTGGACACCATCAAAGTGTCTCTCTTGAAAGTATTGAATAGCATCATCAACTAAGTCGTCAATCTGTTCTTCAGCAACGTTGACTTCCAATACAGGAGCACCAAGTTGTCTAAGACAATAGTCAACTAATTCTTGTCTATTGGTAGGTTGAGCCATTATTTAAACAACTTTTTTTCTATTTATCTACTAGTTGAACCAGTAGATTTTTAATGTCTGTGAGATCACCTTTGATCTCTTCTACTGTAATTTCTAAGTTATCAATTCTTTGTTTATCAGTGAGAAGTTTCTCTCTGTTTGCAACGTAGGCTTGATAACCCACAGTATCTGTATTCACGATGGCCGTTGAAGAACCATCGCGATATAGGTTTCTATGATCTTTGACTGGAATTTTACTCATTATGCTAGTGAAATCGCTCTGAAGTTTCTAATCATTGGAACAGTTGCCTGATTCGTAGAAGAACCAATTACCTTGATTCTAAATGACTTGAAGGCTGGTAGTTGATCTACACTAAACTTATATTCTCTGTATTGATTGAGATTGGGTTTAGGTGTAAAGATATCAACCTTAGGTACATCTAGATCAGGAGCTCCATTACTATTTCCTTGACTTATAATAGTTCCATTTGGATTAAAGTTTCCAAAACCGGGGAAAGGAACAAAGATCACATTATCAACAGGTCCATCCTGATTGAGTGAATAGAAACATCTAAGATCTGCATCTTGTGGAACATATCCATCTAAGAACACTTGTAAAGAAGATGCTGGATTCTCAAGAGCCACATTCTTAGTCACATAGAAGAACTTATTAGGATCGTTCACTGTAGAATTTACTCTAGGATCTGTAGCATAATCTGTGATAGGTTTATCAATTCTATTACTAGTAAAGATAACTGAAGCCTGATTAAGATCAACAGATGGTGAGAGTCTTGTATCATCAGTAATCAGATCCAAGTTCATTGTAAATGATTTGTTACCAGGAAGTTCATCCAAGTAAAGATTTTCATTCTCACTGGAAGCTACAATTCTTGGATTTTCAAAGAAATTTTCCTGTCTCAAGGCAACTTCATCAAATCCTTTATCAACGAATGATGGTTCATTTCCTGATACAGATGTGCCACTGGTTGTTCTAACAGAAGGTGCAATATTGGTACCTGTTGGTTCCATAGTATTGATCTGAGGAATGATCATCTCGAAAGGAATATTGTATGTTGCCTTACCACTAGGTCCACCACCATCAATAGTTTCACTGAAGAAGAGTTTCTTAATTCCAGATCCACTACGATTTACCCCAATATCAGTGTCACTCATATCAAGTTTGAGATCATAAGTATCAAGAGTGATTCTCTCATTATTGGTAGATTCGTTGAGATTGTGAGTTTTATTGATTCTCCTCAACGATACACCATTGAGTTCATACTTATAAACAAGGTTGTTTACAGTATGTCTTCCAGTCTGTGTAGTATCAATACCTCTAGTGATACCTGTAAGGGTGTTTCCTTCTACTCCAGTGTACTTGATAACCTCAGAACCAATCTTCACATAACCAGGGTTGGTTGCCCCAACTCCAACACCCTCAAACTCTCCAAAGTTAGTTGGGGAGGTAGAACTGGCAATTGAAATAGCCGTAGTTGCTGTGAGTGAATACTCAGCAGTTAGTGTAGTTGGTTTTGTCTTAGTATTCAATCCACTGAGAGTTACAACGTTACCAGTTGCGTGCATCCCGTGGTTTCTATGGAATACTTTGAAGTGAAGACCGTCACTCGTTTCCCTAATAGGTGATATTGGAACAACAACTCCGGGATGATTGAGAGCTGTAGTTACACCACTATTGTTAGTATAAAGAAGAGTATTGGATGCTCCGGTGGAGAATGTGCCCTGAACACCTTCAATAACCAACTCATTCTCTCCGTAAATATCATTTACAGAAAGTTTCATACCTTCACCAAGAGAAAGATTACCAATACTAATAGGTTGTAGAATATCACCAAGTGCATATCCTTTACCACCATTAACAATGGTTGCTCCAATAGCTACACCATTTTGAATCGTAATGTCTGCGGTTGCGTTAATACCATTACCGGTCAAACTAGTAAGTGCTACACCAGTAAAGGTATAATATGCACTAGATGGAGTGAAACCAGTACCAACATTAGTGAGTGTTAGTGTACTAGTAACTGAACCAGCTAACCCAACAAATCTACCACTAGCCTCACTACCAACCTGTGTAATCAAGTTACCATCGGCAATACCAGTATCTGTAACAGTAGTTCCAAGTCCAACTCTGATGGTGTTTGAAGTCATCGTGAGTGGATTAGGTTTCATTACCTTATAGTCCTCTGGAGAGGGTGGGTTGAAGAACTGAACAGAACCATTAGGAACAAAGTCAGCTCTAAACAGATTGAATGTAAGATCCTCATACTGTGAAGGTGTCCATACAGAAGCGTTTTGTGACTTATACAATGAACCCAGAAGTCTCTGTGTAGAAACAAGGATTTGTCCCTCTTCTCTACCCAATGTAGATACATCAGACTCACCAAGTCTAGAGATCCATACAGCGTATTCTGTGGAGTTAGAAAGAATGATCATTGCATATTCTCTCTGTCCATTCAGATAAACAGGAGATTCGAATGTAAACTTAGTAGCAATACTAGCGTCGTTAGATACTGTAATTTCTTCTGGACCTTTGGATACTTCAGAGTATGCCAAGATTCTTTGAGAAGGAGTACCAAGTTCAACTTCACGGATCTGAACAGTAACAGGAGTACTGTCATCTTGAGGAACTCTCTCAAAGTAGATATCCATACTGGTCAAGTAAACACCAGTTGGATCATCAACAATGAAGGATTGTGCAAGAGGGTCAGTATACTCACCAGTCAATCTACCTTCACCAGTCTGACCTCCACCAGTAGTGAATGATGTAGATGCTGTAGCCGAATCACCAATAGTTCTGGTTTCGAGGAAACTATCATCAGTTTCAACTCTAGCGTTTCTCAGGGAAAGTGTAACTTCCTGAGTATTGTCCATATCACCTTGTGAGTAGAAGATCTCTTCTGCTGCGGTAGTGATAACACCAGGAACACGACTATCAATTGGTGAACTACTCAATCTCAATCTGGATCTACCAGTTTCAAAGATTGGGTTAGCTGGATCAGTAGAAGCTGGAACTCTAAAGTTACCAATAAGTGTTCCTAAACGATCACCAATTAATCTAACTGCAGTTACTCTAGCTTCAGCGTTACTATTGACTCCTCTCAGAATCATGTTAGGAGCGATGAATCCCGCGAACTCAGGATTTGCATCATCAGCCAAACTGAAAGTATCAACATTCAGAACTGTAGAAGTTTCGGAATATGTTTCAGGGATTCTCTCATCTCTGTTATATGGGTTTCTTTCGAAGATATCGGTTGGTTGATTGTATGGACCATACTTATGATTTGTAGTAGCGACTCTTGCTACGATTGCTGCTCTTGTAGACTCTTCATCATCCTCAGTATCTTCTGCAGATGGCATGATACCAGCGATTGCTTCTGATACTTGGAAAGTTCCAGAGATCATTTCGACCTCTACCAACTTAGGCATACAGAACCTTGCAACATCCACATTATCAAAGAATGGATATACCTCAGTGAAAGGTTTCAATCTTGTAGATGTAAACTCAATGTTACGAGCTCTCATAAACTGAATAACTTCACGAGATACGATACGATCACCAAGTGATTCAGTATCAATCTGTTCGTTGACAGTATGTTGTTTACCCTTTCTCTGTTGACTTAAATCAACACCAACTGTACCACTGATTGTAGTTGTGGTTGTTTCATATTCTTCTTCTACTTTGAAAGATCCAGGAGCTTGGCCACCGTGAGCGTTAGTCAACAGGTCCAAATTATTTTGTATGGTTCTACCCTTACTAGCAACTCCATACATGGTAACAAACTCAGAGGTACTACCCTGTCTCATCGAAGTATGTTGTTCTGTGGATTGTGAGGAACTAAGATCAAAACTTACATCAACACCCATAGTTTCCCATGACTGCCAAATAACAGGTGTGATGCCAGATCGTGACCCATCAGCAGCTGTAGTAATATCAGCTCCTAGTGATTCAGCAACGCCCAAGAATGATCCTTCTTGAAGAACATCACGAAGTTCTAATTGATTGACATCAATCCAAACATCAACATCAGGTTCAAATCTCAATGAACCTTCCCAAAATTTGACAAGGAAAGGAGTAACACTCTCAACTCTTGTGGCAAAAGGTTGTCTCAACCAAGATGTTTCAGTGTAATCAAGAGTGATCATCTGACCAGCTCTCCTTACATTAGTTCCAAGAATATCAGCAAATCTTGAATCCTGATTGGGTGCATTGGTTGTACCAATACCTGCAATTGTAGTATTACCAAGTTCTAGATTAAGAAATGTAGTAAAGTGAGAAGGTCTCAATGCCTTATTCTTTCTATCAATACTATTTTTTATACCAACTGAGGTATCTTGAGCTTCAAGACTTGTGAAGTTATCAACAAATACTCCAGACTTAAATCTATTCAAACCATTAGCATCTGGAACAAACTGGTTAATGGTTGCACTTTCCAGTTGATTCAATGAAGTATAATATTCAAGATTCTTAACTCTCTGTTCAATCTTTGAGATATCAGACATCTGATATCTCTTATGTTGAATGAAAGTAACTTTTGCTTGTCTGGGGTTATAGAGATAAGGTGGAAGATATACGTTAGCCAGGTTCATTGCACCTGATACTTCATCTGGAGGTGATGGATTATCAGCAGGAGCTCCTTTCTTGATAGTAAAAAGACCATCTTTACTCAAATAAATTCTATCAATTCTAGGTAAATAATAATTATAATCTAAAGAAATAGATTCATCAGATGCGATAACATTTGCCGAACTATGTTGTCCACCATTGAAGTTTCTACCATAGAAT
>WLWG01002382.1_pt1 | contig 14467 bp, 5 predicted proteins | sample 6712871 | NCBI WGS metagenome assembly WLWG01 (sample SAMN12718693, study PRJNA515312) | sponge metagenome | isolation source: marine sponge | host: Mycale hentscheli | place: New Zealand: South Island, Marlborough, Capsize Point | collected 2003-05-01
ACCCAAGTATCTGCGCTTGGTGATGTCAGCTTTCGAACGTCCCAGCTTTTTAATTCTGTCAAACGCCTTGTTGACAATCTCATTCTGCTTGAGTTCCTTGTCGGTAAGCTTGCGCCCGGTCGTCTTGTCAACGGTGGGGTCGTACTCCCGCTTCGGCTTCTTTTTTGGAGTAGGTTCTGTATCAACAACAGGCGACTCATCCTTCGCGGGCCTATCGGCCATAAGTGAGTCTATCTCCGCCTTGATGGCATCAATGGCGCTCTTGGCCTGAGTCTTCATAGACTCCGTGGCTCCAACGTCTTCTAGCTTTAGAAGCTCACGAGTGGCTTGAACCAGTTTATTGTTTAGAGTACGTAGAGTGTCCTCCTTTTTCGCCCTTTCGGCTGCGGCCTTGTTCTTCTCCTGCTCGACCTTTCTCTTAGCTTCAGCCTCTTTCTTATTGTTTACCCTTTCTTGAACAAAGGACTGCACCACGGCTTGTTCAGCAGGACTTAGCTTCAGTTCAGCAACCAGCTTAGCAACCTTAGTTTTCCGTCTAGTAAGCGCATTCTTCTGACCGCGAGTGGGTTCTTCACCAACCTCATCGGTATACTCTAATAGGTCTCGAACCGCAGTCTCAAAGGCACTGTACTTTTCCTTGCCTACCCTGTTCCTCACCGTGCCTGTGTCCACCTCAGTTGGTATCATTGATGATACCTCAGCTTCGAGCTCCTCAATGTTTTTAGTGGACTCTTGAATTGCAGACTCGATATCGGCGACGGCCTTCTTTTTATTATCTCTCTCTTTCTTCCCCCTCTTCTTCTCCTCACGGGCTTCGAATTCCTTCAGGTCACGCTTGGCCTCAGCCAACTTTTGTTTTAGAGTTTCAAGGTTCTCTTTCTCCTTGGCTATACGATTCTCTACCTCCGTTACCTCTGCCTCCGGGGTCACCTCCTCCTCAACGGTAGGCTCTGCCTTCTTCTCAACGGTAGGCTCTGCCTTCTTCTTCTCCAGCTCAGCCTTCTCGGCCTTCAGTGCGTCTCGCTTGGCCTTAGTCTCTTCCTCAATAAGTTCGATAGCGGTCTTGAGCTCTTCACCCTCAAACTCTTTCTTAGCTTTAGTAATGGCCTTAGAACGCTCCTTGGTGATGGCTTTACCCTCGTCCTTAATCTGCGCAAGACGCTCGGTCTTCTTGGCTTCAGCACGCTTCTTCTCCGCCTTGGCCTTGACCCTCTCTACCGCTGAGTCAACATTCTCTTGAACCCCATCACGAGCCTTCTCCAATACCTCAAGCTGACCGTCCAGCTTAGCCTCAAGCTTTGTCAACGCCTCAGCCTTGTCATCAGCGGACATGCGCTTAGACTTCTTTACGTCACGAATCTTCTTTACCGTAGCACCAACTTGCTTTGCGCTAATGGTCTTTTTGACCGAAGCCAAGAGATTACTTGCCGCCTCGTCATCCACCTCGTCAAGCAAACGAGATAGCTCACCAAGCATAGTGCCGATAGCATCATTAGCGCCAGCTAGTTTCTCCTGAGCAGCAGCAATGCGAGTATCGATTTCAGTATCGGCCTCGACCTCAGCTACCCTCTCCTCAGAAACCTTCAGGCCACCAACCTCCTCGGCAGTAATCTCTTCCCCGGCCTCCATCTTCTGAGCCAGAGTATTGAACAGGTCGAGTACATTCTGGTCGCCCTCGCTCCACCCGCTCTCGAGCTTGAGGTTTGTGAACCGCTCAATCAAAGCCTTGATTACAGCCTTAACCTTGCTTTGCTCAGGAGCCGTAAGCTCCCCGTATCCATTGGAGATATACCCGAAGATTTCAGACAGAGCCTCCTCGTCAATCTCAGCCTCGTTATATGCCGACAAGAACTGGTCGATACGCTTTGCCATAGCCGAGTCGCCAGCTACAGATTTACGGATGGTACTCATCAAAGCCTTGGCCTGAGCCTGAGTCTCTGTATCAGAAAGGTTCTCCAAGAAAATAGCATGGAAAGCCTCGTGAGCTACAGTACGGCTGTTAGCTAACTCAAGGTTGATGTGTATCGTCTTGTTTGTGATGTTGCCATCCTCATCCAAATCCCTTAAGTACGCGCCCTTGCCAGTTTTATTCGTGGCCTTCTGATACTGGTCGGTAGTCTCATACAGCTTGACCTGTAAACCAGAAACAGAATTAACCAAAGAGGCAGCACGCTTCTTGGCTTGCTCAACAATCCTCTGTTGCTTTCTCCCTAAGGTCGTGCCCTGCTTGCGCTCCGCCGTTACGTTATCTGAAACCTGCTCGGTAACATCGGGCGTACCCTCGGCCTCTAACCGTTCGGCGAGCTCTTCCGCTTCCGCATCAACGACCGCTTCTTCCTCTTCGGCAACGACTTCTTCTTCGGTGTCTCCGACTCCCACCTCCTCGCCATCTGCGGGTTGTTCGCCCACATCCACCTCCTCTGTGCTTGGCTCTTGAATGGCATCTTCTCTTCCGATTTCAGCCATAGCATCCCGGAAGAGCTCGGCCTGTTTAGCTTCAATTTCTTTCTCCGTAGGGTTGATGATGTCGTCATCTTTCAACGCGTCGACGGCTTCCCTACGCGTAACGCGCACCTCCTTAGAGATGGTGTTGCCTTGCTCATCAGTCTCTTCCTCAAAGAAGTATGAGTCGCCATCGAGCGTGGCATCAATCTCTCTCTGTATCCGCTCCGCCTTCTTCTTACCCGATGTGGTCTCATTGCCCTTGAGCCTACGCTTCTCCAACTCAAGGTCGGTAAGGGTCTGCACCTTGGCATCGTCGGTAATACCAGATTCACGGAGCTGCTTACCAATGATTTGTCGTTCGCGAGCTGTGTTCCGCTTGTCGTTAGCTAGACCAGATAAGACCTTGTCGTTCTTGATTTCGATGGTGGCCCCGGCTACGTCAGCTTCGTCAGCCTCCCGAATGAACCGCGCCATCTCCCGACCTCCGACAGCCTCGCCGTTGAGGGTGTACTTAGGAGAACGGATAAGACCCTCACCAACACCAAGAACAAAGCCGGGCCCTTTGGCCGCACCCTCAAGCACAATCTCAAGAGGAGTCATCTCCTGCCGTCCCGCTACCCTTCCTATCGCCTCACCAGCACTCTCCAGTGGGGCGTCAACTGCCCCGGCAGCGAGGATACCCTTCAACTTACTGCCCGTCTTACCTACAACACGACGCGTAACACCCGAAGCGACACCCCTTGTTAAAGCATTGAAAAGCCCCATGGTAACACCTCTTCCCGCAGCACGGTTACGCATACGGGACATAGCGTCACGGTCGCTAAGCACCTCACGCATAGCCTCGTTAGACATGTCCACCTCGTTGATATCGACGCCTTGCTTATTAGCCAGCTCCTCCATCATAAACTCACCAAAAGAAAGACCGCCCTCTAGAGTTGTAGCACTCGTAATGGCAGCACCCGTAAGGAATCCTCCGGGTCCGACTAACAAGCCCGGGATACCACCTAAAAGACCATTTCTGATAACTTCCTTATTGGCCATCATAGCGACCGAAGACACCACAAGCTCAGGCAATATATCAGGTGTTTTAACCAGCTCCATCAAGGCCGTACCAAAACCCCCACCCTTTTCTTCTACGGACCTTTGGTATTCCCGCATCTCATCAGAAGGTCCTGCCTCAGCAGATGCCAATACAGCACGACGGAAATCGTCCAGCTCCTCGTCAGTAACGTTGTTACCGTTGATGGCTAAGTTTAGGTTCTCACGGATGGTAGCCCCTTGAGCCAAACCTTGGTCAACAGAGCGGGCAATGTCAGAGATTTTGTTGGGCAAATAGCTCGTTCCAAAAGTTCTCTCCAGCGCCGTAAGCTCTTCTCTAGGCTTAGACAGACGCTCTAAATCCCTATACGTTTCGTTATACAGGTCTTTGGAACTAGCCATTTCACGGACTAGCTTTTGTCCGCGAGCAAGAAGTGCGTTCTGTTCTTCGACAAGCTTGTTGTACCCCTCCACATCGTCCTTGGGCAACGCCTTCATCTTAGCAGACAAGTCCTCAAACTCTGCTACGAGCTCGTCCTCCTCAGTCTTGTATTCCCCATACACCTCCTCGGCCTCTTTGAAGGCGCCCTCAGCATCGACAAGCTCGCTGGTGTCTTTATTCTCTGTCAGGAACTTGCGCAGGCTCTTAGCCTCAGCACCCTCATCGACACCGAAGTTGTACCACGCAGGGTCGAGGTCCACATCCATGGTCTCACCGTTACGCGCAGTAACCTTGATGGCATCGCCGATGCCAGTGGTCTCGAAGTCGAAACCAAAGTCTTTGAACTCAGCCCTAAGCTCCCGAGCTACTTGGTTTTCATCACCACGGTCGACAAGGCTGGGGTCAACAAACTCCATGGACTTATCAAACTCCACATCGCCAGTACTCAAATCCAAAACAGGCCGAGGTGGGGCTGGCATTTTCACTGCCGTGGACTGCCCAACGGGCATGGCATCAACCTGCTCCTGTGCTACCTCCTCACCGAATACTCGAGTAGGTGTTTCGTCGAGCTGCTCTATCGGCTCAGGCGGAGCTTGAACGCTAACAGACTCTGATACAGCGACTTCAGGCTGGAGAGACTCCAATAAACCATCGTCCGATACGGATTCCGTAGCGTCTTTTTTTTTTCGGCCAACAAGGTTTTCGAAAGCCGAGATGTCTCCCGGGAAGCCCTGTTCTTGAGCGTATGAATACGCGCTTTGAAGGGCGCCATCATCAGACTGTAGGAGTACAGAGAACTCCTCTACTGAACCGGGGTATCCCTTACTCTGAGCCCAACCGTGTAGGTTAGATACTGCCTGCTCGTCCATGTTCTTATTGTCCTGCTGTTGCCCAATTGTAGTCCGGAGCCTCCTCCGTCACCTCTTCCGTGAAGATAGAACTGATTACCTCGGGGGTGTTAGACGCCGTAAGGACGTCGTCTTGAGGTAAAATCTTTAGTAAGTCCTCGGCTTTAATTCTCTGGTTGCTAGTTATTTCTTGAAGCAAAGCAGGTAAAGCGTTTAGATAATTCTTTCTATTTGGAACAACAATAGGTTTATCCATCCTGTTAGGGATATAAATCTGGATACCAGAAAAAGTGCTTCCGGGAATTTGGTCTTCTGAGACTCCCGTTACTGTGGCATCAATACCTATCTCCTGACTCCCTAAAATCGAGCGTATTACGTCAGCATTTTTAGCGGCTTCAACACCGGGGTCATACTCAATCATCTGGTCGGCAGCAAGGTCATTTGAAAGCATATCAGCAACAGTCCTCTTCTCGTTCCTGTATGTAATTTCCACCGACCCCAAGTCAGTCACGATAGGCTGTCGCGTCGTAGTGTATTCCCCTGAACCGCGCTCCCTACCCTCGTACTTCTTTAATATTCCGGGAAGCACATCGTCGATGTATGCCGCGTCAAAGAACTGTGTGCCAGCAGGCTTAGCAAACTGAGTGAAGGCGTCACCCAAGGGGATAGGAGTACGCTCAACAACGGTTCCGTCGTCACGCATCTGCTGAACAAAAATCTCTTGCTGTCCATCAGGACCTTCTCGAACGCCGTAAGAAGTAATGGTTTCGTCCTGACCAAACACCTCATCCAATCCCTCTTGCCTGAGCTTCTTGTCGCCATAGAACACCTTAGCCAATGACTCCAATCCCGACTCCGTCTCAGCATATTTCCCGCGCTCGGTGGCACTAAGCCCTGACCGGGTAGACGGAGCAAACTCCTGACGTGCGGTTTCAGTCCTACCGAACTGATAGTTAAGGGTTTTCTTAGCCCAGTCCTCAGCAGCCTTTCGTTGGTCCTTAGCAATGCGAATCAACTCATCTACATCGGCGTCTTCAGAAAAAATCTCCCGCCTCTCGTCATCGGTCATATTCTCTACCTGCTCTACCACCTCTACCAGAGGGACTTGGGCCCCACTGCCGGGCTGACGGGGGTAGAGGACAGAAGTAAGGACTTTATCGACGTCGTCGCCGGGAACAAAAGAGGTGGTATATCCCGGAAGGTCTTGCGTCAGCACGGTGCTTACAGCCAAGGGACCCCCAAGGATTTCATCAACGAGTGATTGTTCGTATTCAGAAAAACCCTCTTGTTGCCTTACGTCTGCCACGGTCTTGACGTTGCCGGTCATCTGTACCTTGATGTATTCGCCTAGCTGGTCAACTTTATTTTTCATCGCCCCATCGATGTCATAGGCGTTGAAGTACTGCTTCGTGATGGCATTCATTTCTGCCACACTCATGGTCTGCCCTGTGACGTCATTTACCATAGTGTAGTTGCCATACCGGTCCAGTACGGGCGTTGTGTTGGCGAAGTTTCCGAAGCCCTCTACCGCAGCCATGCCCTCCCACTCGAACGGAAGGGACTGGCCGTTCTGCATCCGCGTCATCTTATCAGTGTATACGTCCTGATATCCAGTGACCATATCGTACAGGCCCGTAACGCTGGACTTTTGGTTCTCGATATAGTTCATATACTCCGACGGCCTGATGTCACCAGACTTGAGGAGGTTGTTCATACGCAGGGTGTCTTGCGTGGCTTGGTCTACGAGCTGTGAGGTAAAGAGGTTCGCGTTTTTATGCTGCCCCATTGGGGCCTTGTTAATCTTGGTCACCAAATCATCGGTGGCCTTATCTATCGCCTCGCGCTTAGTATCACGCTCCTTACCAATCCTCCCTATCTCATCGGAGAACTTCTTACTTACGTCAGCCCAGTTGACCTGAGAGGTGGCGTCACGCTCCTTGTACTTGTAATACGTCATGGTGTTGGGATTCGTCCACCGAAGGCGTTATAGTATTCCTGCATGGGGTCAGGCATCGCGCCTCCAGTCTGAAGATATCTTTGAAACGCACCCTGATTAGGTGGCGGAGTAAACTGACTCTGCTGCAAGACAGGCTGACCTAAGCTGCGTTGCGAGGCATCATACGCTTCCATTGCCTCTAGATATGGAGCCCGTTGGCGGCGGGTAAGCATATCTTTATTAGCTCCCATAGAGCGAGGGTTAAGTGCGTTACCACCACCACCACCACTATACAACGGGGCGGCAGTTGCCGCTGCTGACGCAGCTTGGGTTAGGCCCTCGAAACCCTGCTGGATAGACGCCGCTCGTAATGCCTCAGCGTTTGCCGCAGCCTCCTGAGAACCGGCTACTTCTTGAAGGTCTAGACCCATACCCACATCTAACAGCCGGGCTTCTTCCGCAATCTTAGCACGCTCAATATCTTGAAGCTCCTGACCCATCGCCGTACGGACACGCTCTTGATTAGCCAGTTGTCCCATGTAGGTTCGGCCCGCCGTAGCTGCCGCGCCACGGGTATCGCCCTCAACACCAGCCTGCAATCCCGCTTGACCCTGAGTAAGCATCGCCATTACCTGCTGCTCATACGGCTCTTTCTTAATGGATAACGCCTCCATTGCGTTTACCTCCAGCCTCTTGCGGGCGTCGGCCATAGCAGCCTTGGCTTCTGCTTCAGCCTTTTGCTGACGCTTCTTGGCTTTCCCCGCTTCGCTGAACGATTGAATAGACCCCGCCACGGCAACAGTACCAGTGGCGATAGCGGCAATTAGTCCTGACATAATTTCTTTTGGATTACGGACTCCGGCAACTCCCGGAAGTCCATGGTATAAACTTCTTTCTCCGCTTCTTCGACGCTCTCTGCGTCGGTGCGATACACGCACGTCCACGTTACATCCTCGTGGATATACGCCACCCTTTGTGTGCCCACCTCAGTGTGGACTACCATAGGTGCCTTGACGCGCTTGACCTCACCAGTATCCATGAGCAAAGACATCTCGCCCGACATAAAGAAAGACGGGTGGTTCTGCTTGTGGATGAAGCTTACGACAAGCATACCCGCTGGCATAAATACCTCACGCGTATACAAGCCGTTCTCAAGGTGATGGGTAACCGGACACACCGCCTGCATGGCGTCGGTATGGTGCTCTACAGTCTCATCAAACTTACCGAGCTCCTTATGCAAATCCTCAATGGATTCCCAAAGCAAACCCCTCTCGGTATGGATGTTATGCAGAATCTCTTCCATCAACTATAAAAGTAAGGCTTAGCCGGGATACGACTTCATGACCTCACTCTTGGCAACAAACATCTCTACAGCCTCGGTATCGGTGTTGGTTAGCTCAAAGACTCCGTAGTGACCGAGCAAGCCATTGGACTCCGCCTGCTGGTTCTTAATGCCAACACATAGTGGAGCTACGATAGCGGGGTCGGGAGCGCCAGAGTTGTCGTGGAGTACCTGATTGATACCGCCCGGTATGTTCACGTTTATATTCGTTACCACGCCAGCAAAGACAAGGGTGTCATAGCCCGGTGGTGCGGCATAGTAGAAGTTATCTCCTACACTCAGTATGCTCCCAATGCTCATAGCTAGGGGGAAGTTCACCTGACCGGGAACGGCAAGACCTACACCAACGCCATTTAGTGTACGCAAGGCGTAGTCGTCAGGCTGGGCAGGGTCGTTGTTTACTGTACGCACGAAAGCAAACCAGTCGCCCTCCTTCTGCTCAAAGAAACCTACGTCCATAAACCTCCCATCCTGCTGGTCGGAGAAGAACGTAGCGGCCCAAGGTCGGTTGCCCTCGATGGCAATGGTCTTGAAAATCTTATTGACGATAGGCTCGTCGTTGAAGACGCTTTGGATGGTGCTATTGTACTGGAGGCCATAGAAGTTGTTGCGCACCTCGTTGGTATTGTGGCGAAAGAGGTTGCCGCCACTGAATGTATACAGGTACTGGTTCATGCCCTGTATCCACTCAGGTTCAAACGAGTAGAACGAGGGCCACCCCTCAGCAGGCGGGCTGTATGTGAGCGTGTAGTTAGGCATTATGGACAGGCTGTTCCGACATTAGTGACAATACCATTGGTCATGGTGTATGGAGTCCCGGCAGCCCCAACGTCGAAGATATACGTGCCGTCATCAAGCGTTGTTTGTCCGTTGGAATCGCTAAAGACCCAATCGTACAGGCCCGGGGTGCCGGCCGTGCCCGTAACCGGGGCGTTGTAGTACGTGTTATCAAACGAGTCTCCACAAGAGCCGCCAACGCGCGTGCCCTCAAAGCCAGAGAGCTTGGTCGCACACTGAACTTGAAGAGAGGGAGCCACGCCGATACACGACGCCGGCGCCACAACCTCGACGAGGAGCGTGGCTACCGGAGAGGTCGTTTTCGGCACCACCATAAGGCATGCCCCCGGAGATACGCCAGAGCTGAAGCTGATATCGCCGGGTACAAGGAAGACGTTGCTGGTATTGCCGGTGTCATAGAAGCTGCCGTCATAGAAATTGTAGTCCGTAACGGCCGCGTATGGAGCCCCCGCAAGGAAGCCTACGGAGCATGCGTCGGCATCGTTGCCCAAGTAGGTGGCGTTGCCGATAACGTCAGAAGCGTGGTATCCATCCGCCGTAGCACTAACGGCGTTATACACGTTGGTGCCCAAAGTAGCACGTATACCGTGAGGCGTATCGCCGGGACCAAAGTAAACGAATACGGCCCCGAGACCCACGCTGAGCTCTACGCTGAAAGAATACAGACCGGCACCAGACAGAGAGCCAACTAGGTTTTGAGGGCATTTAGAGGCGCAGCTAGGACATGGGAAAACGCCGGCAACAAACTGCCCGGAGGAGCCAGTAACCTGACGGTACAGACCGTCGGAAGCATACCATCCCGCCGGAGCGGGGGTGGTCAAAGCCTCGTTAGTGTAAACGTGCGTCGAAGAAGCCAGCGTGGCTTGATTCAGATAGTAGTCAGAGATAACTCCCATATCAGCAGTCGCAATCAGTTAGGGTGATGTTTACGTAGGCGGCTTCCCCGTCAATTACCGTGGGGTACGAGTCAGAACAAATCGTAACCGTTTGTTTCCCGCCGAGGGTATAGTAAGCCGTGGAGCCCCCACACTCTGTGTATTCCACCGTAGCGTCCGGGTTGTTGTTGTTGAAGACCGTGTACTCTTGGCAGTTTGCTGGGTCACACGTACACGCACAGCAAGCGTCCTGAACACTGATGGCACTATAACACAGGCCCGTGGGCTGGATGTTGGAGTAGTCCCAAATCAAGTAGAGGTACTCTCCCGTGCCCGTATACGTGCCGTCCATATCGAACTGTCCGGTATATATCGAAGGCCCACCAGCAGGAGTTATGATATTCGGCGGAGGCCCCGTGGCTTCAATGTCCGTGAGGAGCTGAGCGATACCGACAGACGTATTCGGGTAATCAGTATTGCTTCGTAGGTACCAGAACCTATCGGTCGCCTTTAAGATGTAGTTGTCGGAACCAAAGCGGTTATACAACATCGTAACCGTAGACGTATCTGTGGGGATAATTCCGCCGCCCTGTGCTCCCTCAATCTCTTCATATTGCGAAACCACCCGCTGCTGGTCGCCGTTAAGAAACTTTATTTCCGAGCTATGGATAGGAGAGACGTAATTGGTGTCTTCCCACTGATACTCGTTATGAATCTTTCTGCCCGAGTCGCTGTCGTTCGTGAGTGTAATAAGTCGAATAACAATCTCATCAGCATTAACGCAGTTGACAGTAATGTTGACCACAAACTCTTCGGTTCCAGAGAAAAGCAGGTCGACACCAATCTCACCAGAGCTCACAACATTCTTAGGCACGACAAACGTACCCGAATCTCCATCCCCGATACTGCCGACCGGAAGAGAAACGTTGTTATAGGTCAGAGATAGGTTGGCCCTTTCACCACTAGAGGCTTGCGTGACTTCATACTCTACCGAAGCCGTACCCACCGAGTTACCTACGTCAACACAGTAGTTGATTCCCGGCGAAGAGAGCAAAAGGGTTTGCGTAGCGCCGCAACCAATGCACTCCTCCTCCTCAGGAATTAAGGTCTCGTTACTTGCCAACACATACTCGTTCATATACGGGTCGTAGCCGCCCAGCTTCTGCGTATTGAAGTTGGCAATGAACTCATCGCGGAACCAGCTCCGCATGCCGTTCTCACTGATGACCTCGAGCTGCTCCTTCTGCCCATCGCCATAGAGGTGGATGACAGAGCCACGCTTGGCATCGGTAAAGAACTTATGGGGTCCCCACTCCGCAAAGCTCTCGGGGTTGTTGCTGATACCAAAGTCCTCGACGCGGGCCACTTGGTTGGCTAAGACCTGCGGGACAGATGCCACCACACTATTGCCCGTGGCGTCGGTCAAGAGGTTCACTCCCGCCAAGACGTAGCTAATCTTATCCTCCTGCAAAGTGAGGATATCGGTGCGCCTACCAAAGAGCTTCTCTACAGGGCCATAGCTGTCCTCTAGCGGCTTGAAGTTGAGCAGCCCAAGGTTGAACTCATTGAGCTTATTTACGTTGGTCTCGTCGTTGTATACGCCGCTGTAGGTTAAGTCGGCGAAGCGACGAACCTCTTTATAGTCTTGAGCACTAACGGTGGTGACACGGTTGCCAAGCAAGATGGGCTTTCCTGTTACCGAATCCCGAATCTTGTAGCTCTCAATGCCATTTCCATAGCTAATGCAGTTGAAGAACGCCGTATCAATAATTGCTGGCTGCCCCACAGCTTGGTTCTGAACGTTTCCTTCATGGAAGCCGTTGGTAATACCGAAGGACTGACTCGACTCGTACCACAAGTCAGGCAAAGTCGGTTGAGGTAGCGTCTCGAAAGTAACCCCAGCATTGTTAAACCTAACAACCTTCATACTGAAGGTCACCTTAGCGGTACGGCCTGCCGAAGTAAGCTCTCCAAACACAGCATCTACAACATTAAAACCTATGAATGCTCCAAGGCTACTGTACTGTGCGTAATCCAGCAGGGAGGGGCACTCCTTAGTACCTGAGGCCCTAACAAAAATGTTTCCATTATTATTTCCAAACCCGAACTTGTTGACGAGCTCATCTACCGGTAAGGCATTGCTACTTTCTATTTGAGTGCCAGTATACAGAGGCAAAACCTCAATAGTAACTTCTGGCTGGTTGTTATTCCCGGACGGGACAGACAGTCCCTCGATAGCCTCTATGACACCCTCCTGTCCATAGAACCACTCTGCGATGTTATCGTAGCCGGAGGTTGCGGTAAAGGTAAATACCTCTTCTATACTTCGGGTTTCGCAGTCCCCGCCACCACCAGCACCACCGGGACGGGTGAAGCTGAGATTCAGTTCTATTGTCGTGCCTGCCGGGATGGTCCCTATTTCAGAAATCGACGGGTTTGACGGATTGTAAAGAAGAGTTGGGAATTCACCTTGCTGCTCGTATGTCTGCGAGTCAATGGTAGAGCTGGCAGACAGCTGCGGAAATTCAAACACACAGTCGTCACACACCGCAATATCAAAGGTCTTTTTGACCTGCATATAAGTGCCCGCAACGGACGGCTTATCAGTGCTCAGGTCGTCGACAGCAAGGCTCTGCTTGCTCAAAACCGTAGCATACTTGCACGACTGCATGGCGCCCGCGCGGTCGCTTTTTATGATGTACCTATCTCCGTCTTCAACCTTGGCAGCATTCTCTCCCTCTAAGAGGAAGTAAATGTCATCTTGGAAATCAAAGAAAAGGTTAGAGTATATAGACTCGTATCCAGCCTCGTCTTGCTTGATGACAAACTTGTATCTGTCAGCCCAAAACGGAGGTCGCTGACTGTTTGGAATGGTACAACGAATACCATTAGAAAAAACAGAGTCGAGACACGGGATGTCAATCTCGTTGTCTGGGCTTGTTAAAACCGTGCTGGAGCGACCGTACTCGTCCATATACACAATGCCCACCTGATAACCCCGGTTGCTATGCAGACTATTGGACGCAGAGCTGCTGGCATACGTGGCGTTTATTCCAAAAACACGCAACATGTTGTACCAAGTATTGGCACCGCCGACGTATGACGCTACGGGGAAAGCCAGAACTATTTCGGTGTCCGAAAACGAAACGATTTTTATGGGCTCCCCAGCCGCGTCTACACCCGTAGCCGTAAGGTCGGCCGGGCTGACCGCTCCACCGGTACGCTGTAGCGGAAACGAAGCGTTCCACGCATTAGTCCAAACAGTCAGGTCAGACCCAGCAAAGTCTGCTGGTGTAGTTTCAATATTCGCGACTGTACCCACGCGGGACTGAAATCCAGAGCTCTGAACTAAGTCAGAAAGGTTGGCATAACTGGCGTCTAGAACGTAAGAGAAAGTCAGATTTGACAAAGGGTATGATGCCGTAGGCGCCCCCGCAATGGGAACATAGCCATTATGTCTCGACCTAAGATTAAACGAGATGACATCACCTAGAATCAACGATGGGTTGTCAAACGTCAGAGTAACCACCATCTCCGGATTTTGATTCGGAGTGGGAAACGAGTACGTGTAAGAGCTGTCTACAGAAAGAACTATCGTATCACGAGAAAAAACTTCGGACTGGGTTTGCTCTACAGTGTAGTCGATATTGACCGGAGAGTTGTTGTCATCACGCAGGTCGTAGCCCTCCATGTAGTTACCGTACACAAGCCTGTTGCCAAGGACGGTTTGCGCCTTAGCCAACCGAGGCACGTTGTCGTATAGACGCAGAATCTCACTCTCGGGAAGGATGGTGTAGATTTTACTTTTGTCAAACGTATAGGTCTGTTCAGCGTTGTCTGCGATACCATCATCAGACTTGTTGACTTTTTGAATGACCCGGATGATATTATCATCCATCTCCTTGAACAGGAGGTCATAGCCAACCACGAGGGTGCCACCGGTATTGACAGTAATGTTGCAGGCATTGGCGCTGTTCACCATGCCTTCGTTGAGGAAAGCCTCATCGGTAAAACTGAACGGCTTGCTGACGAAAGCAGGGGCGCTAAACTGAGAGGTCGCCGAGTATTCCCCGTCTTCGTATCGATATCGATATCCGAAACAAATGAGACGCTCTTCGAGGTAGTTGTCCGTCCCGGGCTGACCCGGCTGACCGTTGTTAGTAACTGAAATCTCCGGAGAGTTATTCGGCGGCCTCTTCAAAACCAACACGTCCTCATACAAGGTGGCCTCATCAATGAATGCCGTAGGTTGTGCGTAACCCTTGAGTACATTGATTTTGCGCGGAGGGTTTTTGTCGTCAGTGAAAAACAGAAGGTCTTCGACTAAGTCGATGCCAGTAAATAAATACTGAGGGTCGAAGTTCAAAGAGGTGTTCGTGCCACCGCCATCGTCTATAGATATCAAATGATACGTGAGGATAGAATCCTTGGTGTCAAACGAAACGATGAGGTCTAGCTTCCCCGTGGCCCCTTCAGTAAACGCAGGGTCGTGGACGAACCAGTACATGGTCTCGTTAGCCCCGTCGCTATACGCCCCTAGGCACGTAGCGTTCTCGCTCAAGGCCGTTCCCGTAGGTGGGTATACCAGCGTGGTGAGCTGGGTATTGCCCTTGGTATTTTCTACCGCACCAATCTCAGAGTCCTCGGTGGAACCCATGCGGATATTCTGGGCATCGATATACTCTCCGTTGGGGACAAGGCGCTCGTCGACGCTCTTGTTCATACGGCCCTTGATGAAGTTCC
>WLWG01002383.1_pt1 | contig 14459 bp, 40 predicted proteins | sample 6712871 | NCBI WGS metagenome assembly WLWG01 (sample SAMN12718693, study PRJNA515312) | sponge metagenome | isolation source: marine sponge | host: Mycale hentscheli | place: New Zealand: South Island, Marlborough, Capsize Point | collected 2003-05-01
TATCTAGGTAAGATAATAATGGAAATGCTTGTTGTGAAATTGGTTGAGCAGTCATTGGTTGCATCACTTGGTTTGGTGGTTGTTTAGTTCTAACTACACCACCTGGTCTAGTCGTTAAAAGATCATCCATGTTCACCATGCCATCCATAACAGCAACTCTATTGTTATTAGTTAAATACATATTGTCTAATAACTGACGCATAACAGTTGATTTCATTAATTGAATATCTTCAACTAATTCTGAAACTGATCTTCCATAAAATCTGTGTGGCATTGGAATAGGTGTTACAGTTACAAATGGAATATTATCGCAAGGCATATTTTCTAACACCATAGAACCATCATCACCTGCTGAAACTATTTTTCTAAGCTCTGCAATACCATCTTCATCATAATCATATTTTACATACGATTCATAAATTAAAACTTTTGTATTTTGACCTTGAGTATAATTATCTACTGGATATTCATCTATATCCCTTTGTCTAACCATGTCTTCAGTATTATAAATATCATCACTAGATGCAGGAAGTTCATTTACTTCATCTTCATCATAACCCATAGCAACTAGGTCTGATCTTGACATTAAAACTTTATGAGAAACAAAATCAGCATCTTCAATTGATTTTGCATTTCTATCAATTAAAAATTCTTCAGGTGGAACTGATTCAATTTTTATCTTACCAGTTTTTTTAGTTCTTTTAATTTTACAATTGTATAAAATAAAATCTGGTTCTTCTACTTTAGATAAATCTACTCCTTGAGCTTCATACTGTTCAATTAATTTTTCAAAATTTTCTTTTGAAGTTTCATCTTCAACTTCTTCTTCTTCAATAATTTCTATTTCATCTTTAGTGTCTTCAAGGGCATCTTTGTCTGCTTTAGATAAATTCTGATAAGTTTCAAATTCAACAGATTCAGATTCATCCCAGTATATTTTTAAAAAACCATTTTTTTCAATCAAAGCGTCTTTAAAAAAATTATATAATAATTGAAAACCATCATTGTCTTTGTAGAACACATGATTTAAATATGCGGTTGCTTGTTCAGCAAAAGGTACATCTTCAGCAGTTACAGGTTCGCATCTTACTACTTTATCTGATGCAGTAAAAACTCTAAGTAGGTTTGGCAAAATGCTTTCAATGGTATCTGAAACATCAGTTGATACTACCTGACTACGACCATCTATTTCAGTTCCAAGTTTATCACCTAAATAATATTCAATAGATTTTTTTCTGGATTCAGAAAGGTTTCCCCCTAAATATCCAAGAGCATTTTCTATGTGATTGCCAAGAAGGTTTTTTAATTTTAAATCAAATTCTATTTTTTTATTTGCCATATTAAACTATGTAGTTTGTGTTCACATACACTTCTTCATTCCAGTCGGTCATTTTACCACCAACAAAAGTACACCCATATCTAAAAGCATCTGCTGGATGACTTGCAAAATTATGAATGGGTCTGTTTTTAAAACATTGGTTTTTGTCATCCCATTTTTTTTGATAAGCCTTCAATGCCTCAACTCCTTGATGTGTTTTTTCTTTATCAAAATAACATTTAGGTAAAGTTTTTCTAACAGCTTCAATACCATCTTCAATAGATAATTTTGGAGCTATATCAAAAGATATACCTAATTCAAGAGCAGATTCCAACCTTGATTTTCCAAAAGCTCCTAATTCCCTAACTTTTATATCATGTGGAGCTATATGTCTATCATATTTATAAGGTTTAGAGTCTAGCAGGTCAGCATAGAAATCTAAGCCTTCTCCAGAGGATTCTTCATAATCAATTACTCTGATCTCATCTCCATGCTTTTGCACAAACCATATTGCAGTTGAATCTTTAAGACCCAAATCCCACCATGTTTCACAATCTAAATTTGGATCATAAGGTACATCTGTAATCTTATTATTCTTTTGTAGGTCATCAATGATTGCACCATAGTAAGAACCAGTAATTGCCGCTTGAAACGAACATTCAAATTCCTGGTCGTATAAATCTTCTGACATCATTTCTTTAGCAGAGTTTAATTCATCTTGATCCAATATATCTGTTTCACTAGCTTTAAATACCCCAGTCCACCAATCCTTCTGTTTTTGAGCATCCTTATGTAATTGGTAAAAATAATTTTGGCCTTTTGGTGTTCCAATAAAAATGCACCATCCTTTTCGGTCTGCCAAAGCAGGTCTGATAATCTCAGGAAATATCGTTGGAGATAAACTTTGTGTTTCATCCATCACACATCCATCTAAGAAAATTCCTCTTAAGGCTTGATCGTTTTCAGCCCCCAAAATAGTTATCCTTGCACCATTAGGAAAATCGCATCTAAGTTCTGATTCATTAAATTTAACAAAAGGAATATTCTTGCCAAAGGTTTTTATATAATCCCAAGCAGTTGCTTTACCTTGTTTAAATGTTGGACTTATAAATGCGTATCTTGGATTAGGTTTTGGGTTGGTCAAAGCATCTCTAATCATGTGATTGATACACATTACAGTCTTGCCAGACCTTCTATGTGCAACGATTACATTGAATCGGTGCTTTATCATTTCATTGTGCAAAAATTTTTGCAGTTTTCTAGGTGTGTATGGAATTACAATTTCAGTCATTTTTAAACAAAACCCCCCTGTTAGTGAATAGTCGTATTTTCAGGGTAATTCAATTGATTAATTCCAAGCTCATCAAGCATGAAATCGCTAAAGTGTTTAGCATGGTGAAGATCATCAAAGCCATCAAAGTGTATTATCACAGATTCAGTAGATTCTGAAATAACAACTAATGCGTTTATTTTGTTTTTCTTTTTTTTTGGCATAAGAGGAACTCTTTGTTTAGATATATATACCTCCCTTTAATTTTAATCTAGCACAAATCTAAAAATCAGGGGCATCAAGTTTAAAAACCCTACCTTTTTAAAACTAACTTTTAAATTGGTACTGATAACGATCTAGTATCAGAACTAACTAAGGCTAGAATTTATTTAAATTAATAAACTTATTAATTGAAATAATAAAATATCATGCTTAATAAATAAATTAAGCCTTTATATAGGCTTGATGCAACTATGCCTTTAAAAGTTACAAAAATATTAATCTTGCAAGTGTGTTAATATTGTTTTTATTGAATAAATTAAATTTAATCTTTAGCCCATTTAACAATCAAGGGCTTATTATCAGCGTTAGAAAGTTGTAATTTCTGAGCATTATCGTTATATTTTGGTAATAACTTTGATGCCTTCCATCTATTTAAGTTTGTTATTTCTTTCAATAGATTAGTAATAGCTAGATCGCCTTTTCCATTTGCTTTAAATTCATCAACTGTTTTATTTAACATATCTATATTATTAGATAATAAGTAATCTATTCCATCTTCTTTCGCTTCTTCATATAATCTTCTAATCTTTGGTTTTTTTCTCATTAACTTTCTTAAACCTTCATAAGAAAGATTTTTATCATCTAATACAGATTTAACAGATTTACCTAAGGCCAGTTGTTCAAATACATCTTCAAGCGTCTTATTATCAAATTTAATTTTGTTCATATTATTTTATATTTAAGTATTGACAAGCTATTGACAATATAATAATAGTTTGTTATGTTTAATTTATACATAAAAAACAACTAAAAAGAAAGGTTAATTATGCAACTACAAACAAATCAAAATAATACTAATAATGATATAGATCAAGTTGAAGCTGAGAAGGTGAGAGCCTTACAATCTCATTTAAACTTAAATAATGATGAAGTTAATGAAATCACCCTTGAAGATGGTGAATTATATCACATCAATGGTAATGAATACAAAGTATTAACTGACGAAGAAGCTGACGAACAAGCCAAAGAATACATTGAAGAAAGTGTATGGGCTTTTAATCCTTCTTTCTTATCAGCTCATTCTAAAGATGGAATTGATGAAGATGTATTTAAAACCTTATCTGAGAAATGTGAAAGCTCAAATGAAGCTGTTAAGTCTTTAATTAAAGATTTTGATCATTTTGTAGATGATGCCATTCTTTCAGATGGTAGAGGTCACTTCATATCTTCTTATGATGGCCATGAGCATGAAGTTAAAATTAAAAATAACTGGTATCATATTTACAGAACAAATTAATATTAATTAACCTAAATTAGAGCCTTTAAAATTAATTTTTTAGAGGCTCTTTTTTTTTATTTTATCTATTGACAAATAAATTCAATAAGTATAATCTGTCAATAACTAACAAAGAAAGGTAAAACAATGAAATCAAAAATTAAATTTGCAACAGCTTCGCATTGGTCAGGTACACATTTTAAAGTTTATCTTGATGGTAAAAAGTACCCATTAGAAAGAGGTGAATATTATCAACCTTATGGTGAAACTGACGCTGATAAAAGAAAGAAAGCTACTGACTGGGCTTTAGCTGAAAGAGATGGAAAATATCTTTCAAAGGGCGGAATTGTTTATAATTCCAAAGAAGAATATATGAAACAACAAGATCAATTGAATAATTAGAAAGGGGTAATTATGAAAGATAAATTTAAAATAGTTGACTGGATGAACAATAGAATATTTCCTGACAAAGCATTTTCTAGCTTTGAACATGGATGGGAATATATCTATAATAAGTTTGATAATGAAGAAGATCATCAGGAATATTTTGTAGTTGATATAAACCAAAAAGAAAGGGGTCAAATATGAAAGACTTTTTATTTAAAGCGTTTGTATTTTTATTTATGAGTTCAAGCCTTACTGGTTTGATGTTCTTAATTTTACATACATGGGCAACTCAAAGCGGTCTGTAATGTTAGAAGATAAACATATACAGCTATGTGATGTTGATAACTCTTTATTCAATTATGATTTAATACTTAGAGTTAATGACAATAAAACAAAATATATAGCGTTTGATTTATTTGATTATTCAAATCAAGAAATAGTAGCAACAACAAAAATAGAAAGTGAAGAATAAATGACAGATAAAAACTTTGATACAGCTTGTCAGTTAGCTGATGATCTATATTTTAAATTCATTGATAGTTTGCATGATGATATTGCAAATGAATATGTAATTGCTGATGAAGATAATATGGGTAGTACAAAGAATACTGAAAAAGGTAGTGAGCTTTATTGGGATATAGAAAGTACAATTAAAAATACATTAGATAAAAAAGAAAGTGAGGAATAATGGCCATAGACTTTGACGCATTAGACTTAGTAAGGACAGAAAACAAAGACAGGATGTATCAAAAAAAGAAAAAAGCATTAGAGCAACTTCAGGATTTATTAAAAAATTATAGCTCTGATACCTTAATTGATATGATTATGAAGGAAAGTGAGAACAATAAGAAGTGATTGAAGCATATATAATTATTGAAGTAATTTTATTAACTTATTATTTAATAACACACTAAAGAGGTAAATATGAGAGTATGGAACATTAGAGTAACTGACAGAGGCGGATTTGATAGCTATTCTTTTTTTCAAGAAGATGAGCCTACCAACCAACAATTAGAGGCCATTAGAAAGATATATCAAAACTCAGGTAGATATTTTCCTGAAGATATAGAGGATATTGAGGTTGAATTAAAAGGTAGTTTTGACAATCAAAATATTCCAACCTACGATCAATTAATAAATCATTTAAAAGATAAATATAGAATAATAAAATGATAATTTTAGGTCATGCAATACATAGAAAGAAGGTAAGAATGATTTTAATTTTAATAACAATAATATTACTTGCAACCTTGTTAATTATTTTATAATGCTGTCAATAGATGGAAAGGATAAAAGGTTATTTAGAATACAAGCTAAATTTAGAACTATGCGGTGTAAATACCTTTGAGAAAGATGATAAAATTAGAGAAAGATACGAACAATATCTCAAAAATAAACAGCAAGATATTAAAACTAATTCCAAAGACAATACTAACAAGAAATGAAGCTAAAATAATATCCAAAACACTTTGGAATATAAAGAAAGGAAGGAAACAATGAGGCCAATGATACACTTTGATGATGTTACTGTAACACCAGTTGATAGAACAACATCAAGATATAACAATAAAAAGAAAAAACATATTGATCTTAAAAAACCAATAATAAAAAAAGGTAAAACACTTCAGGTAGGTAATTGTTATGATTTGTTTGATCTTGTTAGAAAGTTAGATCATCACATAGATATGATTGACGGTTATGAAGATTATATTGATGTAAGTTTTAAATTGAAAGCTACCTATTAGTTGAAGGAGGATAGGGGGTTGTAGAAAGAAAGGTGTAAGAATTAACCCCCATATCCTGAATACCTAGATATTGTATGTTAACTTATTTAACATACTTCATCTTGAGTTTGTTTGCAATATTAATTTCATACCTATTATCCTTTTCAACTTCAGCCCAGTACTCACCCACTATCTTATCTATAACTTTTTCAGGTGTATTCTTGTTTTTAAGAAAGCTAATAAGGTTTATCAGGGGGGGGTTTTTAGCCTGATTATTTCTATTTCGTTCTATAGCTCTTTGATAGTTGAAATTAGAAGACTTTCTAATTTTACTTAATTCATACTGTATAGTTTTTATTGGTACATATTTAGTCATATTACTAACTAGTTATATATTTATATTATATCTTTATTAAGGTACATTTATTACACCAAAGATTTGCATCCATCACACCACCGACAGACCCCTTGTTAATAAGATGTTAACTATTTATAACCTTTATCCCCTTCTTATTCACAAAGTTATCCCTCAACTTTTGGTTGTATCTATTCTTCTGTTTCTGTGCCATAACCTTACGCAATCTTAGGTTGTCTTGCAATATAGATTGAAAATTAGTATCGCCTCTAAAATAATATTTGTTGCTTTTATTCTGGCCTCTATTTAACCATGTAATATAGCCAAATAGTTGTAGTCTGTCCAAAGCTCTAAGAACTGTCCTATTGTCCTTTATTTTAAGTTTTCGTTTTAGATAGGCATAGGAAGGCGTACAGCCTTTAGGTGCGTTCTCAAGCCTTCTCAGAAGCATATAGAGGCATTTCTCAGTAGATGTTAGCACCTCATTATCCAATAATGAATGCTCTACTTTTAAGAATGGTTCTAAACTAGGTTTCATTTATAAAATCTTTAATAGGTTTAAGACTTTCAATAGGTACAGACCAAACATGAGGCCTGTCTTGATTAAAATCTGTCCACTTGCCATATTTCCGACAATCTTTTGCCTGTATGTAGCCATAGAAATAAAAGGTTGGGCAATCATCACCAACATAGAAGTAATAGTCTTCAGGTTTATGTCCTTGTCTTATGATAAGTGATTTACTAGGTTTTGAATATAGCTGTGATCTAACTTGTACTGGTTTATTATCTATGATTAAATCCTTACCATGAAAATTGTTGACTGAATGGGTAAAATAAGCCTTCATTTTTTTGGCCAAAGCCATTTCGCACATTGTACCTGAAACTGTCTGACCCCACTTTTGATAGCGGTCAAACTTAGCACCATGACCCCACTTAATATTTTGTCTAAGACTTTCAACTTCCCTGACAATCCCAGTTGAAGCACCTGATAATATTTCTTCCCAATTTAAATCCACCTTTTCAACACTCATTTATATTAGATATATTATTTTAAAAATAAATCAAATAAAACTATTGACTTAATTGTAAATAATTTGTAAATACTTTAATCAGATGGAAGAAAGATTTACAGATTTAGCTTGGACTGAAGGTGATTTTAACAAAGCAACAACCTCACCTAGTCAAACAGCACTCTCTAATTGGATGTGGTATAACAAATATCAACTATTCCCATACTTAAAATTCAAACAAGAAAAACCTTCAATCAGTTTTAAAGCTGGTACATTTGTCCATGATTGGTTTCAAAATATATTAGTAGGTCAAGCAAAGATTGATGATGTGGAACTTGCTTTTAAAACTCACATAGAACAGTTTGAGTTTGAAGAAAAGCATAAGATGAAAGCACAATTTATTTTAAAAAAAATTAAAGGTTATGTTGAAAGACACTTAGAAGCTATCAATGAAGTGTCCGATAATTTTTCAGGATGGTCTTCAGAAAAACCTTTCTCTGATTGGTACAATGATAAGTACATGGGTCAAACATTAAACCTTGCCAATGAAGGTTACATTGATTGTGTTAATGATAATGAAAAAAAAATAACTGAACATAAAAATAGGTTTGGCAATGTGAGTTTGAAGCCACTAAAAAAACCTAAGAAAGATGATAAGCCAAATGAAAATAGAATTGGGGATTGGGTGTATTCTAAATCTCAAGCAATAAAATATCCTCAATTTACTCATTGTATTCAAACAGCAATTTATTCTAAACATTTTGATTATAAATATAAACCTTATTTAATTTATGTAGGTGATAGTGATTATACTATTTTTACCCCTGATAATTGTTGGGAACTTACGCCTAAAGGTCTTCAGTATTTCTTTAAAAAATTCATACAAATTAATATTCAAAGACAGGAAATGTTGAGGATGGCAAATGGAGATATGAGAAAACTTGCTATGATTATTGGTGTGGATTGGTCAGAAATTAGAAACTACAAATCTAATTTCTTATTAGAGAACTACCATGAAGAAGATATGCAAAGATTGGAAGACTTTTATGAAAAACTATAAGGAGAAAAATGAACTTTAGAGAAACTTGTATTGAGTTTAATAATTTATCAAAAAAGAAAAAGGTATCTAACAATGGTGTGCCTTTAAGAGCTGTTATGATTTACAATATTATTTGCAAAGAAAAAAAGGAATTATCTTTAAAAGATATAGAGCATAAGTTTTATGATTACTATCGTTCAATTGTTCCTAATGCTTCTATATCTAGGTGTGTAAATGTTTTAAAAAAATTAGGTTTAATTTTTAAACAAGAAGATGACATGGACACTAGACAAAAAATTGTAAGACTTACTTACAATGGCAATCAAATAAAACATAAATTAATTTTACAAACAGGATTGAGTAACGAAAGGAAAAATAATGACTGATAAAGTAATGATGGAACTTGCTAAGATGCAAACAGAATTGAGAAATCTTAGACAGGATAATAAAAGATACTCACAAATGTTAATAGATAGAGATGATAAATTAAGAGTTATTGATGACAAGTATAAAGAAAAAATACAAAAACTAAAAGATGATATAGCATTTAAAGATAGGATGCTTGAAACATTAAGGCCAACACCAAAAATAAAGAAAGGAAAAAATGTCAAATAATATATATAAAAAACTAAAGTTAGCTTCCGCTGATGCTAGAATGGTTAAGAAAACTGAGAAGAAAGGTGGCATGAATTTTAATCCATTAGAACATGATGCGGTTCAAGCTGTTGCTATGGAAGCATTAATTAAAAATGATTTATATCCATACTGCACATACAAAGATTTTAATATTGAAGATGATTTTGTCAGAACCACTTGTAAGATGACTATTGTAGATTTGGATGACCCTTCTTCTTCTATTGAAATTGAAACTCATGCTCTTGCAAAGAAGGATAAATATGGTTCAGGTAATTGTATGTCTTATGCAAGAAAGTATGCTTTTTTAAATGCTTTAAATTTAAGAACTGGAATGAAAGATGATGAGGATGAAGCTAAAGATATGGAAGATGGATATAATGCCAAACCATTTACCACTCAGCTATCTAAGACAGTTGTTAAAGAAACTAATAAAGAAGTTAAGATAGATGATATTTATATTGCAACTCAATTAGATGTCATTGAACAAAATAAAGATAATAAAAATTCTACAGTCTTGAAAAGTGAATTAGAAAACCTCAAGACTAGAATAAGTAAGGCTGGAATTTGGGATGCGTTTTTCAAGTCTGATAACTTTAAAAAATTTAACGCATTAAGAATCAAACATAACAATAAAAGGAGTTAATTATGGCGTTTGAATTAAAAGAAGGAGAGGGATTTTTAAATAGAGATAATGAAAATCCTGAAAAGTTTTGGGGATCATTTAAGGTCAGCCAAGATTTAAAACAAGGAGATACAATCAATCTTACTGAATGGATTAATACCAAACCAGATGGAAAGATTGTTCACAAATTACAAGAAAGAAAACCTAAACAAGCGTAACTTGTAATAAATGGGGTGGTGGGTTTTTTTTGCTCCCTGCTAAGTTAGTTAACTGCCACCCCTTTTAATTATGGATTTAATTATTTTAAATGATGGTATTTATAGTTTGTACCCAGTAACAAAACAGATGTTAGAAAATATAAAATTAGTTGGTTCTATAGATTGCTTTGATCTTTGTGAGATACTTAGATTAAAATTAACAACCTATGCCAACGAACCATTTAACCAACATATTATGAATAATAATATTGGAAGTTTTTATGGATGTATTTGTAAATAAAAAAAAGGAGATTAGATGTCAGACGATAATGTTAAATGGATAGATATAGGTGAAAAAATGGTCAAGCAAATGCTTGAAAAGAAACAAATGGAATATGGTGATTTTGATAAGAACGCATACATTATTGCAAACTTTATTCAATCAACATTGGAAGTAATCAATGGACACAAAATTAAAGTACCCATTACTATTGTTCCACAGCTTATGATTGTATTAAAATTAACTAGAACAATTGATGATGGAAGCAAACAAGATATATACAAAGAAGATACTCACAAAGATATTGCAGGATATAATGATCTATTAAAGACTATGCTTCAGAGTATGAAAGAGAAGGATGAATAATGACCAAGATATTTTACAGTCCTAGAATAAAAGAAATCATAGATTTTATGTCCTCTTATTACAATGAACATGATTGTTTTCCTAAGTTAGATGAGATTGGCAAAGCATTAAACTTAACTAAACAAAGAGTTGGTATCTTATTAAAGAACGCTGAGAAGTTAAAATTGATAAAATCAGACAATGTTTTTATGAGAAAGTATATGTTGACGAAACATATAAAAAACAGTAAATTAAAAGTCAATAATTACTATGAGTTGTAAAAAAATATATTACTATGAATTTGCTGCAACTTTAGAAGAAGAATTTGACTCTGTTGAGAAGGCGGCAGGTCAGATGAATGCAACAGAGAATGCGGTTGTAAAGGAAATATCGCATAAAAATTTGGTGCATTCAATTATAAAGAAAAAGGAGGATCGTAATGAACCTAAGTAATGATATTCCTAGACTGTATGGAAAACTACAAAAGTGCCATAATAAGATCATGGCCTCTGTAGATACAAGAATGTGTGTCCATACATTAAAGGATTATGTAGAGTATAAACAGTTAGTAAGAAGAATTGTTGATGCTCAAAATAAAGACGCACAAGCTATCTACGAACAGTAAATAGTTTTATTATTGAAAAAGTAACAAGAAAGGAAGGCTATTCATGTCTGCAAAACCAAAAGATCCCAACAGTATTAGATTTAATACTCATGTTGGAACTAAGCTAAGAAATTTAAGATTACTACATAAGATGAGTCAATCAGATGTTGGAAAGGAAATAAAAGTTACCTTTCAACAAATTCAAAAATATGAAAAAGGTGGTAATGGATTGAGTTCATTTTTAATGGGTTGGTTAGCTCATTTTTTTAATGTGCCAGTAAGTTATTTTTCAGATGGATTTAACTTTGAAAACTTTACCAGTCATTTAAAATATGAAGATAAGTTTCCTGAGATTAATAGATGTAATCAAGTAAGGAATGAAAAGTTATATCCTAATCCCAATTCATATAACGATATATCTGACTCATATATTGAGGAAGAAATTAAAACAATAGAACAATAAATGAAATCGTTAAGTCAGTCAGGCAAGAAATATGATTGGCTTAACGACAAAACAGTTAGAGATGAAGACCAAGATCAATTAGATTATTTAGCTAATCTGTATAACAAAACCAAAGATAGTAAGTATAAAGAACAATGGTATGAATTGATTAAAAAAGTTGTTCGGCATATTTAACTATTCTTTCTATCATCCTCTCTCATACATTTATAATGAGCTTTACCTTTAGGATAAAAGGCCACAAAACTTTCTTGATTGGTCATGTTTTCTTTACAATATTTACACTTACCAATATCAATAATAATAACTTTAGGTTTCTTCCAAAGTTTTTTATGTTTTGGCATAGTTTGGTTTCTTTCCTTTTCTTGACTTTCTTTCAGCTTTCTTTTTTCTTGAAACAGCAGAAGCTCTTTGACTAGCAGTCATTGATCTTGCTTTAGATGATGGTACACACTTAGGATAGTTTTTTCTTTTCTCACCTTTTGATCTTCCACATGGAGGAAAGCCACCACCCTTTTTACGATTGGCTATGTCCACCCATTTCTCTGATGTCCACTTTCTTAAACTCATTTCTTTTTCTTTTTCTTCTTAGGTTTTATTCTACCTGAACATACACCTGAAGCATACATATTAGCGTAAGCTGAAGGATATACTTTAAATTTTCTTTTAGCGGCAGCTTTACCTTTTGCACAAAGTTTAGCCATTATCTTTTCTTCTTCTTCTTTTTCTTCATAGCTTTAAAATCAGCACCAGTAATCTTATCTCTTGGCGGTGCAACTCTTGCTAATCTTTTTTGTTTTTTACTGTATTTACTAAATGGCATATTGTTTTCCCTCCTCATACCCAATCATAAAAATGATTACACCTAGTTTTTATTTCTTATATTTCATTTTCTTTTTTTTCTTCTTCATTTTTTCTTTTGCTTTCTTTGCAGCAGCTTTACCTTTTTTAGTATAAGCATATTTTTTTCCATTTACCATTGGCATAATTTATCTCCTGTTGTTACCATTTTTTGCAAGACCAATATCTTGCAGAAAATACATCTTTAGCTGTAGCACATTTATGTCTTGCTCTAAAACTTTTTCTTCTTGCAGGGATATTTTTTTTAATCGTCATGTTGGCATCCCCAAATCTAATTATCTTTTCTTTGCCACCTTTACAGGCCTTGACTACAAACTTTTTACCACCCTGAACTTGTCGTTTAGGTGAGTTGCATTTCATTTTAGACTTATCTATTGCCATGTCTTATAGCCTTCTTTATCTTTTGTTAATGCTTGGCCTCTTGGATTTGGCGACCAAGATACATGAATCCATCCACTATTAATATCTGATTCATCATAGTATTCAAGAATGGCCTGATCTATTGGAAGGTTTTCTATGATGTGTTTAAATACTTTTTTATTATCCACACCTGGAATTTCAAAGTCTGCGGCAGCTCCATTGTTCGCACAATGTTGTGAGGTAGATTTTGATCCCAAAATTTCGCACAAAGAAGGTGATCTAAATCCTGAAGTAATTTTAACTGGTAATTCAAAGTCTTCTCTTAATGGCTGAAGAATGGTCTGGCAAAGATGTTTAATGTTTTCTATTTGCTCTGCATTAGGCTCATTATCTATGTTATTTTTTAAAGCTGTTTGAGATTGTGTCATCTCTTTTAAGCTAAAGTTCTCAGTCAATTTCATTTTCATTTACTCCTTTAAAATATTTATAATCAAATTCTACTACTCTGCAATCATGTTTTTTACGCATAGACTTCTGTTTGTCTTTAAACTCAATTGCTTTTTTTTCTGTTTCAAATATTAAATTTGTGAATACTTGATACATATTATCTCTTTTCCAAATAACACACCACATCAAGTTTTCTGCATTTCTCTACAAACAAAGCTAATATAAAATCTTTCCTCATTAACTCTTTGTTTGCCAAATCCTACTAATGTTTCACCGCTAATTTTATAGCCATCATAAGCACAATCATAATGAGATTCATAAAGTTGCTCTATACTTACTGGTTGCATACAGGAATTATTAAGTGATGAACACAAGGTAAGTATTAAGATAAATTTCATTATGGGTGTTCTAACATCATTTTATTTGTTTCTTTTAAATCTTTAATTTCTTTTTTAGCATCTTGTAAATCTTGGTTAAGATGTTCTAACTTTTGTAGGCATCTTTTGTTAGCACTATCTTTAGATTTACCAGCATCCTGCAACTCAGCTACTTCTTGCTTTAAGATACGAACCTGTTCTTTATATTCGTTTATTATTTCTAAACTGTCAGACATTATTTCTTTTTAAATAAATCCATACCTGGCTTTAAGCCATAAATTGATCCAAAGATTCCTAACACTAGCCATTTATAGAACTCTGGAAAATTATTAAAATATTCAAAAAATAAATCTAATTTTTCTTTTGCTTGTGGATCTCCACTAAATACTGACCATGAAAGAACTACGATTGGCAAAACTACAATTATCAAAACTAGCTCATCTTTCCATCCTTGATTCTGATTATTCATTACAGCTTTCTTGTATTCAATCTGTCCATCTGCCATACGCTGTGCATGGTTCATTTCTGCAACAGATTCTAACTCTTTTGCTTTTCTTCTATTAGCTGCAATAGACATACCAGTCTTTATCATTCCAGGAACTAATTTAGCTGCTATATTTAACCACATAATTATTTAGACTCTATAATTTTTTTAATGGTTTTGCTACC
>WLWG01002385.1_pt1 | contig 14458 bp, 14 predicted proteins | sample 6712871 | NCBI WGS metagenome assembly WLWG01 (sample SAMN12718693, study PRJNA515312) | sponge metagenome | isolation source: marine sponge | host: Mycale hentscheli | place: New Zealand: South Island, Marlborough, Capsize Point | collected 2003-05-01
GGCGGGGGAAGGTTTACGAGAGTTTATTGTCCGGACGTCCTAGAAAGCAGGAATGCGATGGGGGCGGGGACAGGACTTCCGGTCGGGAGGAGGGGGTGGCCCAGGTAGAAGCCGATGGCGGAGGCGCCGAGGCCCACGATGAGGAGCGTGCGTTCCCGGGTCGTCTCGGAGATGAACTGGCCGTAGGCGCCGGTGAGGATGCCCACCAGCCCGGCCCACGAACTGATCAGGTGCAGATGGTGGAATCCCGCCGTGACCAGGGCCAGCGCCCCGAGCACCAGGGTCACCACCATCAGCGAGTCCTGGAGCGGATGGGGCTTGCCGTCGGTGGCGAAGAGGGAACCAGCTGTCTTCGGACGCGTCGTCTGGGCCATTACGGCACCTCCTGCGGAAGCGGCGCTCACCTCGGTGCGGGGCACCGGTGCTGCGCATCCGGTGCCGAAGCACCCGATATACCCAGATTGCGGGCATCGGCGGCCGGATTTCAACCGGAAGCGGTCGTGCGGGTACTCTGTACCGTCTGCACCGGTGTCTGCCCAGATCCTGGATCACCCGCTCACCACGGCTCCCGCTCGCGGGGTCCGCCGTCAGCGGTGGCCGATACCGTTGCGCTCGCATCAAGACCCTCCTGCCACGGAACGACCGTGGCCGCTGAGTCCAAAGGAGGTGGGTTCTACATGCGTCACTACGAGGTGATGGTCATCCTCGACCCCGATCTGGAGGAGCGCTCCGTCGCCCCCCTGATCGAGAACTTCCTCTCCGTCGTCCGTGAGGCCGACGGAAAGGTCGAGAAGGTCGACACCTGGGGCCGTCGTCGTCTGTCGTACGAGATCAAGAAGAAGCCCGAGGGCATCTACTCGGTGATCGACCTCCAGGCCGAGCCTGCGGTCGTCAAGGAACTCGACCGCCAGATGAACCTGAACGAGTCGGTCCTGAGGACCAAGGTCCTCCGCCCCGAGACCCACTGAGCTTCTTCCGCTCAGTAGTTCCACTCGGGCTCCGAGTAGCAGCCAGCAGCCAGCAGCAAACCCGCCGAGAGGTACCCCATGGCAGGCGAGACCGTTATCACGGTGGTCGGCAATCTTGTCGACGACCCCGAGCTGCGCTTCACCCCGTCCGGTGCGGCGGTCGCGAAGTTCCGCGTCGCGTCCACTCCCCGCACCTTCGACCGTCAGACCAACGAGTGGAAGGACGGCGAGAGCCTCTTCCTCACCTGCTCGGTCTGGCGTCAGGCGGCGGAGAACGTCGCCGAGTCGCTCCAGCGAGGCATGCGCGTCATCGTGCAGGGCCGGCTGAAGCAGCGGTCCTACGAGGACCGTGAGGGCATCAAGCGCACGGTCTACGAGCTGGACGTCGACGAGGTCGGCGCCAGCCTGCGGAACGCCACGGCCAAGGTCACCAAGACCACCGGTCGCGGTGGCCAGGGTGGTTACAGCGGCGGCGGGGGTGGCGGCGGCCAGCAGGGCGGCTGGGGCGGCGGCCCCGGCGGTGGCCAGCAGCAGGGCGGCGGCGGTGCTCCCGCCGACGACCCCTGGGCCACCAGTGCGCCTTCCGGCGGCGGCCAGCAGCAGGGTGGCGGCGGCGGCTGGGGCGGTAGCTCCGGCGGCGGTGGCGGCTACTCGGACGAGCCCCCCTTCTAGGACGCTCCGCGTCCGCGAGGGATCAGGGTTCGCCACCACACTTCTTGATCACACAGGAGAAACACCATGGCTAAGCCGCCTGTGCGCAAGCCTAAGAAGAAGGTCTGCGCGTTCTGCAAGGACAAGGTCACGTACGTGGACTACAAGGACACGAACATGCTGCGGAAGTTCATTTCCGACCGCGGCAAGATCCGTGCCCGCCGCGTGACCGGCAACTGCACGCAGCACCAGCGTGACGTCGCCACGGCTGTGAAGAACAGCCGTGAGATGGCGCTGCTGCCCTACACGTCGACCGCGCGATAAGGGAAGGGTGACCGAATCATGAAGATCATCCTCACCCACGAGGTCTCCGGCCTCGGTGCGGCCGGCGACGTCGTCGACGTCAAGGACGGCTACGCCCGTAACTACCTGGTCCCGCGTGGTTTCGCGATCCGCTGGACCAAGGGTGGCGAGAAGGACGTCGAGCAGATCCGTCGTGCTCGCAAGATCCACGAGATCGCCACCATCGAGCAGGCCAACCAGGTCAAGGCCGAGCTCGAGGGCGTCAAGGTCCGCCTGAGCACCCGCTCCGGCGAGGCCGGCCGCCTCTTCGGTTCCGTCACGCAGGCCGACATCGCCGCGGCGATCTCGGCCGCCGGTGGCCCGAAGGTCGACAAGCGTCGCATCGAGCTGGACGCGCCGATCAAGTCGCTGGGCGCGCACTCCGCGTCCGTGCGTCTGCACCCCGAGGTCGCCGCCAAGGTGAACGTCGAGGTCGTCGCCGCCTGATCAGCGATCTGGCAGCGTGAAGCGGAGGGCCGCACCCGTCAGGGGTGCGGCCCTCCGTCGTGCGGTGGCCCGATGTTTCACGTGAAACATCGGGCTTGGGGGTCTCCGGCCGGTTCAGTGAGGTTTCACGTGAAACATCACCTGCTGGCGCCGGTGACCAACCACCGCCCCGACCTCGTACGGAGTCCCAGGGTGACCGCGCGGGTGGCCATCATCAGCGTCATGGCGCCCCAGACCGCGGTGAGGCCGCCGCCCCAGCTGGGGATCAGCAGGGCGAAGGGCGTGAAGATCGCCAGGGTCAGCAGCATGGCCCAGGCGAGGTACGGCCCGTCGCCCGCTCCCATCAGGACCCCGTCGAGGACGTAGACGATGCCGGAGAGGGGCTGGCAGAGGGCGACCACCACGAGGGCGGGGAGGGCCGCGTCCTTCACGGCTCCGTCGCTCGTGAACAGGGGGATGAAGAGCGGGCGGGAGGCGATCACCAGGACGCCCAGGACGATGCCGGAGCCGATGCCCCACTCGACCATGCGCCGGCAGACGGCCTTGGCTCCCGCGCTGTCCCCGGCACCCAGGTAGCGCCCGATGATCGCCTGGCCGGCGATGGCGATGGCGTCCATGGCGAAGGCGAGCAGACTCCACAGGGAGAGGATGATCTGGTGGGCCGCGATCTCCGTGTCGCCGAGGCGGGCCGCCACCGCCGTCGCGATCATCAGGACGGCCCGCAGCGACAGGGTCCGGACCAGCAGCGGAGCCCCGGCCTGTGCCGAGGCGCGGATGCCGGCCGCGTCCGGCTTGAGCGACGCCCCGTGCTTGCGGGCGCCGCGGACGACGACCACCAGGTAGACGGCGGCCATGCCGCACTGGGCGATGACCGTGCCCCAGGCGGAGCCCGCGATGCCGAGTCCGGCGCCGTAGACCAGGACGACGTTGAGGATCGCGTTGGCGACGAAGCCGCCGATGGCGACGTAGAGCGGGGTGCGGGTGTTCTGGAGGCCGCGGAGGACCCCGGTGGCGGCCAGGACGACGAGCATCGCGGGGATGCCGAACGAGGAGATGCGCAGGTACGTGACCGCGTACGGGGCGGCCGTCTCGGAGGCCCCGAAGAGGTCGATGAGGGCGGGGGCGGTCGGCAGGACCACCGCGATGACGGCGGCGCCCAGGAGCAGCGCCAGCCAGATGCCGTCCATGCCCTGGCGGATGGCGGCGGAGAGTTCGCCCGCGCCGACGCGGCGGGCGACGGCGCCGGTGGTGGCGTAGGCGAGGAAGACGAAGATGCTGACCGCGGTGGTCAGCAGGGCGGAGGCGACGGCGAGTCCGGCGAGTTGCGCGGTGCCCAGGTGGCCGATGATCGCGCTGTCCGCCATCACGAAGAGGGGTTCGGCGACGAGGGCTCCGAAGGCGGGTACGGCGAGGGCGACGATCTCGCGGTCGTGCTGACGGCGATGGTGCTTGGCCTGCGGAGCTGCCTTGGTCATGGCGCCCAATGTAATCATCCACAGGTAATAGATGCAATGCCGTTGGGCTCCTTACGTGTGGCCAGGTTGCGGGTCGGCGGGCAACGGTTTGGCGACGATCTCGCGCGAGTTGGGGAAGTTTTTCTCCTGCACAGCCAGCGGACGGCGAAACGCCAGGTCAGCGCTAGGATGTCGGAGCCCCTGAGGGGTTGTTCACAGCGCTGTCCACGGAGGCGTGCACAGGTTTCGGCGAGTTCTCCACAGCATTGGGTCGATCATCCACAGGGCCTGTGGATAACCAGATTGGCTGACGGTGCCGACGGGCCTACCGTGGTCCGGCGACCCACCCGCGTGCGGCCCGGGTTCCGACTGAGGAATCCCGCGACTCCGACGCGTCAGAAGAGGGGTTGGGCCTCTCGCTTTGTCAGTGTCGGGCCGTACGGAAGCGCGCACGGCGAGGTCCGCTCGGCGGACGGATGGAGGCGGCACGGTGAGTATCTCCGAGCCCTTGGACGACCCGTGGGCGGCGGACGCCGGACCCGGTGACCGGCTGCCGGCCTCCCGGCGCCGGGGCAAGGGCAACGACGGAGGCCGTGACCGCGACGGCGACAACTGGGAGGGCGGCGGGGCGACCGCGTTCGAGCGCGTGCCCCCGCAGGACCTCGACGCCGAGCAGTCGGTCCTCGGCGGCATGCTCCTCTCCAAGGACGCCATCGCCGACGTGGTGGAGATCCTCAAGGGCAACGACTTCTACCGCCCGGCCCACGAGACGATCTACCAGGCCATCCTCGACCTGTACGCCAAGGGAGAGCCGGCCGACCCGATCACCGTCGCCGCCGAGCTGACCAAGCGCGGCGAGATCACCAAGGTCGGCGGCGCCCCCTACCTCCACACCGTCGTGCAGACGGTGCCCACCGCGGCCAACGCCGAGTACTACGCGGAGATCGTCCACGAGCGGGCGGTGCTCCGCCGGCTCGTGGAGGCGGGCACCAAGATCACGCAGATGGGATACGCCGCCGACGGCGACGTCGACGAGATCGTCAACAGCGCGCAGGCGGAGATCTACGCCGTCACCGAGCAGCGGACCTCCGAGGACTACCTGCCGCTCGGCGACATCATGGAGGGGGCGCTCGACGAGATCGAGGCGATCGGCTCCCGCAGCGGCGAGATGACGGGCGTGCCCACCGGGTTCACCGACTTCGACTCGCTCACCAACGGCCTGCACCCCGGCCAGATGATCGTCATCGCCGCCCGTCCCGCCATGGGTAAGTCCACGCTCGCCCTGGACTTCGCCCGGGCCGCCTCGATCCAGAACAACCTGCCCAGCGTGGTCTTCTCCCTGGAGATGGGCCGCAACGAGATCGCCATGCGCCTGCTGTCGGCCGAGGCCCGGGTCGCCCTCCACCACATGCGCTCCGGCACGATGACCGACGAGGACTGGACGCGGCTCGCCCGCCGCATGCCCGACGTGTCGGCCGCGCCGCTCTACATCGACGACTCCCCGAACCTGTCGATGATGGAGATCCGCGCCAAGTGCCGCCGGCTCAAGCAGCGCAACGACCTCAAACTCGTCGTCATCGACTACCTCCAGCTGATGCAGTCCGGCGGCTCCAAGCGCGCCGAGAGCCGTCAGCAGGAGGTCTCGGACATGTCCCGAAACCTCAAGCTCCTCGCCAAGGAGCTGGAGATCCCGGTCATCGCGCTCTCCCAGCTGAACCGTGGCCCCGAGCAGCGCACCGACAAGAAGCCGATGGTCTCCGACCTCCGCGAGTCCGGCTCCATCGAGCAGGACGCCGACATGGTGATCCTGCTCCACCGCGAGGACGCGTACGAGAAGGAGTCCCCGCGCGCCGGCGAGGCCGACCTGATCGTGGCGAAGCACCGTAACGGCCCCACGGCCACCATCACCGTCGCCTTCCAGGGCCACTACAGCCGGTTCGTCGACATGGCGCACGGCTGAGGCGAGCCTGTAGGGTCTCAAATCCAGCTTCATAATCTCAGCGCCTGCTGCATATGGATGGCATTTATGCAGCCATCATGAGACTCGCAGCTCGGATCGTTCACTCTTCTGGGTGGCGTAAGGGGCGACCTCTCCATGCGGGGAGCGAACGCTGACACCTTGGCTACACGGGCAGTCACTCGTGGGCTGGGGGTGCGGTGGACGTCGCTGCGACGGTGAGTATCCGTCATCAACGTGGTGCTCTTGTAGAGGACCAAGACTGGCGTACGGTGCCTGCCGATCTCCTGCAGTCGGCTTGTCCGTGGCGGACGTTCCGCTGGCACAAGGGCCAGAAGCACTACTCCGGCACTTACTGGTCGGCGACGATGCGGGATCACGTGATCTACGAGTCGCGACTGGAGCTGTCGCGGTTGCTCTTCGCCGACTTCGATCCGGCCGTACGCGGCATCGTGGCCCAGCCCTTCTTGCTGAAGACGGTGTTGGAGGGGAAGGTCCGTCGGCACATACCGGACTATCTCCTCCTCACCGAGCAGGCACCGGTGGTCGTCGACGTCAAGCCGCTGCATCGGTTGTCCAAACCAGAGGTGGCGATCACCTTCGATTGGACCCGGCAGGCGGTGGAGTTGCGGGGATGGAAGTACGAGGTCTGGAGCGAGCCTCCGGCCGTGGAGCTGGAGAACATCCGGTTCCTGGCGGGCTACCGACGGGACTGGCTGTTCAGCCCAGAGGTCCTGGAAGACCTTCGGGGAGCTGAGCTCGATGGTGTCTCTCTGAGGCAGGCCGCGCGCTGTCTGCCGAATCGTCCGGAGTCCCAAGTCCGCTCTGCCATCAATCATTTGCTCTGGATGCAGTCTCTCGTTACCGACCTCAATCGGCCGCTGGGCCCTTCACACGTTCTGAGGTGGGTGGCATGAGTAGAGCAGGGGCTCGGGTCGGGGTCGGTACGCGCTTCCGCTACGACGGGGAATCCGTCGAGGTGGTGGAGATGGCTGCGACCACGGCAGGCAACGAAGTGGTCCTGAAGGATGGCCGGGGGCGATTGCTGCGCCTGTCACTCAAAGAACTTCTGTTCTCGGACCGTGCCGCTGTAAGTCCAGACGGCCCGGGACCGTCAGCCGACGACGAAGAGGAGATCGCTTCGGTCGTACTTGGGCAGCTCGACAGCTCTGCACGGGCGAAAGTCCTTGAACGCGCTGAGCACGTCCGGGAGGTTCTGACGGGATACCGGTCTGGAGCTCCGGAACTGGCACGCGATGGTGAGCCCCGACCGGACTATCGCCCGGAGCGACCGTGGGAGGCTCGATACACGGCAAAGGCGGCTGAGCTGGGGGTATCACCTCGTGCCGTGAAGCAATGGGTCTCTGACTTTCGTCGTGGCGGAGAGGCCGGGCTCGCGCCGAAGAAGACAACAGAAAGACCCCACTCAGGAGTTGATGATCGGTGGGTGGAGACCGCGGTAGAGGTGATGGTCGAGCACACCGACCAGTCGCGGCCGTCGCGGACGATGGTGATCGAGCGGACCCGGGCTCGGGTAATAGCGCGGTTCGGTGAGGGGGTGGTGCGGCAGCCGAGCCGGGCGACGGCCTTTCGCCTTCTGGAGGAGCTGGAGCGACGCCATCCGCTGTTCCGGCTGAGTACGAAGCGGAACCGGGATATCGCCGGTCGGCCGGAGGGTCCGTACGGGAAGCTGCGGCCGACGCGTCCGGGTGAGTATCTGCTGATGGACTCCACCCGCTTGGACGTCTTTGCGTTTGACCCGTTGACGCTGAAGTGGGTTCAGGCCGAGTTGAGTGTCGGGATGGACTGGTACTCCCGCTGCATCACGGGGATCCGGCTGACTCCGGTCTCGACGAAGGCGGTGGATGTCAGTGCGGTGCTGTTCCAGTCGTTTCGGCCGCGGCTGGCGGGGCGGGACTGGCCGCGGCACGCGGTCTGGCCCGAGCATGGCATCCCCCGCACCGTCCTGGTCGATGTCGAAGGCGCCACCGGGCCGGGGCTGGCCTCGCCGCCTTTGGTTCCCGAGACGCTGGTCGTCGACCACGGCAAGGTCTATGTCTCGGAGCACCTGACCAGTGTCTGCCGACGGATGGGCATCTCCATCCAGCCGGCCCGGCTGCGGACGGGCCGCGATAAGGGGCCGGTCGAGCGCTACTTCCGGACTTTGCGGGAGGGGCTGCTGCAGGTGCTGCCCGGCTATAAGGGCCCCGACATCCACTCGCGGGGTGAGAGCCCGGAGGACGACGCGTTCTTCTTCCTCGACGAGCTTGAGGCGATCATCCGGGAGTGGACCGCGGCGGTCTATCACTGCCGGCCGCATTCCAGTCTGGTCGATCCGGGTCTGCCGGGTCTGCGGATGTCCCCGGCGAAGATGTTCGAGCACGGCATGGCGCGGGCCGGCTATATCGAGGTCCCCCGTGACCGGGACCTTGCTTTCGAGTTCCTGCAGACGAAGTGGCGCACGGTCCAGCACTACGGCGTCGAGATCGGCCGTCGACGCTACAGCGGTCCTGGCCTGCCGGCGGCGGGTCTGCGCAGCCCCTACGACGGCCCGGTGAAGAACGGCTGGCCGTTCCAGGTGGACCCGGACGACATCACCCGGATCTACTTCCGCAACCCCTCGACCCGCCAGTGGCACACCCTGACGTGGGAACACGCGCCGTCGGCTCGGATGCCGCTGAGCGAGGATGCACTGGTCTTCGCCCGGCAGCTGGCTGCTGAGAAGTACCGCTTCCCCGATGACCGGCTCGCCGTGGCTGATCTGTTGGAGCGGTGGAACCTCGGGCTGGGCACCACCCGCGCGGAGCGGCGCATGGTCCTGCGGCTCTCGCGTGAGCAGGCCGCCATCGAACTTCCTCCGACTGAGGAGGAGACGGTCGTCTCCCTTCCGTCCGTACGCAAAGCCCTCGGCCAGGCCGAAGTCGCGGAGGAGCCGGTGGAAGAACCGCGGTCGGAGAGCGTCGAGATGGGCGATGACGACGACGCAGATCTGGAAGATCTCGCCGCTGAGGACGACTTCTACGCCGACGCTCTGGAGGATGTGTGAGTACGGCCAGCCCGCCGGGCCTGGGCAATCTTGCCCTGTCGCGCAAGGAGGACTGGAAGGCGTTCGCCGAGACTCCGCGCAGGATCCAGCCCGAACAACTGACCCGCCGCCAGGTGAAGGCCCTGGGCGAGGAGGCGAGAGTTGAGCGTGATCGGCTGCTGCGGGAGTGGCATGCCAACCTGGGGCCGATCAAGACGCCGCAGCTGGCTGAACTGCACGACGACTTGTGGGACATCGTCGACAGCAACGTGCAGGACGGCGACAAGGCGAAGGGCGCCGTGGCGGTCGACGCTTTCCCCGGACTGGGGAAGACCACTTCGGTGCTGGCCTTCCTCGGCGAGTTCCATCGCAGGGAGATCGCTGAGCGGGGTGCCTTCACCGCGGCGGGCAATGAGCGCCTGCCGGTCTGCCGGGTCGGGCTGACCGGCAACACCGGGATGAAGGATCTCAACCGGTCCCTGCTGGAGTTCTTCGGCCATCCCGGGCGCAACCGCGGGACCACCGCCCAGTTCGGCCAGCGGGCCCTGGACTGCGTGGTGTCCTGCGAGGTCCGCCTCCTCGCGCTCGATGACCTGCACTTCCTGAAGTGGAATCAGAAGAACGGCATCGAGGTCAGCAACCACCTCAAGTGGATCGCCAACGAGTTCCCGGTGACGCTCGTGATGATCGGCGTGGGCCTCGCCGGGAAGGGTCTGTTCAGCGAGGGCGACAGCAGACGGGATACGGCACTGGCGCAGACCGGGCGTCGCACCACCCGGCTGGGCATGCGGCCTTTCACGATCGAGTCCGAGGCCGGCAGGCGGGAATGGCGGCAGATGCTGCTGGCCCTTGAACAGCGCGTCGTCCTGGCCGACAAGCATCCCGGGATGCTCGCGGACGATCTCTCCGACTACCTTTTTGCCCGCAGTACCGGTCACATCGGCTCCCTTATGACACTGATCAACCGGGGTTGCCAGCGGGCGGTCCGCAACGGTGCCGAACGCCTCAGCCGCGATTTGCTCGACGGGGTGAAGAACGATGAGGCATCCGAGGTGGCCCGCAAGGAGCTCGAAGCGGCTCTGGAGAAACGGCAGCTGACGAGCCGTCCGCGATCTCGGCGTCGGCCGGCGGCATGACCGACAGCGTCCGGACCCTGCCGATTCGGATGCCGCCCCTGGCGGGCGAGGCGCTCGATTCCTGGTTGGAGGCGTTGGCCGGGAGATTGGATGCCCAGCTCGGCGACGTGCTGCGGCATCTGGGACTTCCGGTCAGGGACCGGTCGGGGAATCACCTGCGGGGCATTCCTTCGGACTGGACGATTCTGCTCAACGAGCATCAGATCGCGGCCATCACGCGCGCGAGCGGGCTGGACGAGCAGATCGTCAGGGGCATGACGCTCGCCCACTTCGACTCACGGGCCGTGAGTATCAATTTCGAGCGGCGGTACGTGAACCGCCGTGTCCTCTGGGGCCGCGGCAGTGGCTCGCGGTTCTGCCCCGACTGCCTGCGGGAGACCGGCGGCCGCTGGCAGTTGTTCTGGCGTCTGGGCTGGGCTTTCGCCTGTCCTCGCCATGGCTGTCTACTGGCGGACTGCTGCCCTCAGTGCGAGCGCATCCCTCGTCAGCGGCCTCGTTCCGGGCGGGTGGTTCCCCACTTGGGAGTCTGCGGCAATCCAGCTGCCAATGACGACAGCCTCGTATCCGGTGGCTGCGACTTCGATCTTTCGCAGACCCGTACGCTCCGACTGCCTGCGGCGCATCCCGTGCTCGGGGCCCAGGAGGTGCTGATGAACGTCATTGAGACGGACATCGCAGACTTCGGTGCCTACGCACTCGACCCGCAGCCGTCCCGGGCAGCATTGGCCGACGTCCGGGCGATCGGCGGGCGGGTGTTGGCAGACCTGCCCGCACACGACATCAGGAGCCTGGTGCCGGTGGACATCGCCGAGGACTACTACACCGTCGATCCCGGCTCCCCACTCGCCCGGAGAGCGGTCGAACGGCCCGGCTTCATGGCCCCACCGCGGGCCGTGAGTACGGCCGTCGCGGTGAGTATCGCCCTGCGTGTTCTCGGACAATCCGATGTCCACCGGGCGGGGACCGAGTTGCGTGGCCTGCTGGAGGCGATGCGTGAGGAGCTATGGCAAATCAGCGCCACCAGCATCGACAGCTGGGGACGTGGCCTGAGTCCCGTCCTGGGCGCGGTGAATCTTGCCGCCCTCGCCCCCTCGCTCCGACCCAGCGAACATCTCCGCTACCGCACCCCCACCGCCATGCCCCGGTTCCCGAAGAGGACGGTCCGGGAGATCGAAGATCGGGCACGGAAGGTCCCCAGCATGTTCTGGCTTTCCTGGACGGTTCGGCTCACCCCTCCCGACGGCGTCTACCCCCGCATCCTTGCTCCGGTCCTGGCCGCCGCCCTGCTGGTCGTCGACAGCAAGGTCCCCCTGGAGGATGCCGCTGAGCATCTCGGTTCGGTCACCGACAGCATCGGTATTTCCCGCATCCTGCAGGTGCTGGACGACCAGCCGCATTGGTCGGACTCCGTTGCCGCACTGGTCCGACTCTCTGATCACCTCGATGCGACCGAGGTTCCCATCGACTACCAGCGGCGGCGCCGTCTGGACTACTCCCAGTTGCTGCCGCACGAGCATTGGCGGGACATCTGCCGCCGCACCGGCGCACTGCCCGGAAACGGACTCCGCGAGCGCGTCGTCCGCTGCCAGCTGTTCCAGCGAATCAGTGGCCTTCCCGCCGAATCCGCCCCCGATCACTCCAGCATCAACGAGGCACGGTTCAGGGCCGAGGTAGCCCGCTTCGCCACCATCCAAACCCCAGATTTGGCCCAGGCGTTGGCTGAGGAAGCCTGCACCTTCCTCGCCGCCCACGGCATTCACGACGAGCCGGTGACCTGGCAGCCGCCCCTGACCTTGCTGAGCGGACTCGCTCTGCCGGGGCCTGATCTGGACGGCATCGATGTTGCTCAGTTGCACCAGTTCGTCCGGCAGCACAAGAGCCCGGTCCGGCATGCGGCCGAGACCTTCGGCACCAACATCGAGGTCATCCGCCTCGTGCTGGATGAACAACCCGCCCCGGCTCTCCCACCGACCGAGACCATCGCCAAGGCGACCGGCCTCATCCGTTTCAAAGCACGTCAGGAAGTGCCAAAGGAGACCTTCACCAGCCTCTACCTGGATGAACACCGCTCGCTTCAGCAGATCGCCGAACACACCGGCTTCTCCCGCCAGACTCTGTCAGCCCTCGCCCGCGAGTACGGCATCCCGATCCGTGACGGACCCCAGGACTACAAGCGTCGCGGAACCATCGAACGGGCCTGGCTCATCGAGCAATACGTCGTCCGTCGGCGCACCCTTCCCGACCTCGCCCGCGAGTCCGGCACGAGCACGGCGAACATGGCCCGCTGGGCACACATCCACAAGATCCCTCTTCGCCCCCGCGGTGGCGGAAGCCACAAGACCGCCCTGAAGGTGACCTCACAGACGGCCAGCACCCCCGCAATTCTGCGCAAGGCCCTCACCAGTGCCTTCGCCTGGCAGCGGCTTGAACGCTTCGCGGCCGCGTCGTCCTACCCCACGATCGGTGAGGCGGCCAAGGCCCTGAGTATCCACCCGTCGGCCCTGGCGATTCAGATCAATCGCCTTGAACGTGACCTCGGAAAGACGCTGTTGGAACGTGCGGTACGTGGCCGGGCCATGAAACTGACCTCCTTCGGCAAGAAGATCGTGGCGGCCGTCTGCACGAGGTCGAGCTCAAAGAGACGTCCAGACACACAGGACGACCCCCCAGTCGGATGCCTGGGGGGTCTCTGTCGGGGGCCATTTCAGTCGGCCAGGATCTCGATGACTGTGGGCAGGTAACGCTGCACCTGCTCGCGATCGCTCTCCTGTACCTCGGGAGCTAGTTCCTCGTAGGGGGTGCGGATCTGCTCCTCCCATCGGGAGACGAGTTCTGCGGGGATCACCAATGAGCCGTCGTCGCGACGCTCGCACTGGTCGTGCAGATACTGCTGCCAATGGGCCCAACGGTCGTGCTCGATCGCCGCGAGCCTGTCGATTGCCCGATGGTTTTCGAGCGTTTCGCGGATTCCTGCTGCATCCGACATCAGATCAAGCCCTGCTTCACGAGGGACCAGTAGTGCTGGCCTAGCACGGTTAGCTCGCACGTCTTGGAGTTCATGGCCGCGTGCCACATGTGTGGTGCGCTCACCGGGCGCACCAGGTTGACGCGCACCAGCGCCTGCAGGACTGCGAAGTCCGCATTCTTGACCGGGTCCGGCGCCGGGACCGAGGGGTCCTCGGCTCCGGTGCGCTCGGGCTCGTAGCTGGGATCCAGTTGGAGCAGGGTGGTGGGCTCCTGGAACAGCTCGACAAGCTTCTGCAGCTTCTCAAGCTCGATCGGGGCGTCGGCCTTGCGCAGCGACACGAACTCCTTGACGTTCGTCTTGAAGATCGGCCGTTGCGACCACGGGCCGAGAGACTGGTCCACGTGAGCGTAGACACTGCCCGGCGTGACCTCGCCGACGAGGTTGGCCGCGGACCCGCTGAGGGCGTCTACGAACAGGCTTGTGAAGACGCCTGAGCCGCCCGTCTCGACCGCGTACTGATTCGCCGCCGACGCGGTCAGGATCGTGACGCCCTCGGAGATCTCTGCGACCTTGGCGGAGACCGCGCTGCCGCCAGCTGCGCCGCTGTGGCAGCTGTCGAGGATGATCACCTTGTTCTTTGCCGGCGACTTGTTGGCGTAGCCCATGATGTCCGCGAGCGAGAGGCCATCGTGCTCGGTGGCGAAGTCGCTCGCGCAGAGGTACCCGCCGATGCCGTCGATGTAACCGTGGCCCGAGAAGTACAGCAGCGCGACCTCTGCATCATCCTGGAAGAGCTGCTCGATCGCTTCGCGCAGTTCGGCGCGAGTGACGTCCGATCCCGGGCCGGTGCTCGTCATGAGGTTCGGTTGCGCGAAATTGCGAGTGCCGTCGGCGTTGCGCTCCAAGGTCGTCTTGACGCTGTGCGCGTCGTTGACCGCGCCATTGAGCGAGCCGATTTTCTCGTAGTAGTCGATTCCAACGATAAGGGCTTTACGCATAGTGTCTGCCTCAGAGCGAGTCGATGAACGAGGAGATGTTCGCGTCGCTCCAGACGACAGTCGTTACGCCAGCGAGCTGCGTCCGGTCATCGCTGTACGCCCAGATCCCACGGATCTTCTTGCCCTCCTCCTTCGCGCACTTGATCTCCCACTCCTGCCCCTCCGACGTCAGCGAATTCTTGCTCACCAGCACGATCACGCCGTCGGAGCGCCGGATGCGGGTGCGGACCTTGTCCTTCCACCCGGACTCGTAGGCCTCCTTGACTGACATGTCGATGAACTCGTACGGCGCGCGCGGGCTGAGAGACTGCCCCTTGAGGAAGTCCCTCTGCCGCTCGTCCTCGATCGCGAACGCAACGAAAACGACCTTCGTGTCGGCCATGCCTGACACTCCTACCCGCTTGACCCGGGCCGATCTTCGGCCGCGTTTGAAGCTCACGAGAAGCATATTGGCGCCCCCCGACCCCTAAGGGTTGTCCCGCAAATGATCTTCGGGTCGCCTCGGGTATGGG
>WLWG01002388.1_pt1 | contig 14452 bp, 12 predicted proteins | sample 6712871 | NCBI WGS metagenome assembly WLWG01 (sample SAMN12718693, study PRJNA515312) | sponge metagenome | isolation source: marine sponge | host: Mycale hentscheli | place: New Zealand: South Island, Marlborough, Capsize Point | collected 2003-05-01
TGGCTTTCAATAAATATCAAGTAATCAAAAGTGCAATTAGTTATGAGTTAGCTAATTTTGTGTTTAACTATTTTCTTCTTAAAAGAGATGCAGTTAAATATATGTATGACAACAATATTACTTATGACAATGGTATGTTAGGCACTTGGACAGATCAACAAATACCTAATACCTTTTCTTGTTACGCTGACAACGTAATGGAAACTTTACTTGTTAAAGTATTGCCGGTAATGCAAAAAGAAACCGGCTTAGATCTATGTCCTACTTATTCCTATGCTAGATTATATAAGCATGGCGATGAATTAAAGAGACACAAAGATAGACCTAGTTGTGAGATATCAACTACTATTAATTTAGGTGGTGATCCATGGCCTATCTTTATAGACGGCACAGGACAAGATAGTGTTGTAGATGAATACAAAAATATACATAAACCTGACGCTCCAAAAGGCACGAAAGTCCTACTTGAAGTCGGCGATATGCTGGTATATAGTGGATGTGAATTAGAGCATTGGAGAGAACCTTTTGAAGGTAATACTTGCGGACAAGTGTTTCTTCATTATAACCATGTAAATGGTCCTTTTGCTGAAAAAAACAGGTTCGACAGAAGGCCAATGTTAGGTCTTCCGTCTTTTGTGAAGGCATAATATGATGGAGTTATATGTTACAAAAAATAGGTTTTTTACCTGGATTCAATAAACAACTTACACCTACAGGGGCCGAAGGCCAATGGACTGGCGGAGAAAACGTTAGGTTTAGATATGGTACTGCTGAAAAAGTAGGTGGTTGGAAACAACTAGGAGAATCAAAACTTACAGGAGCAGTAAGAGCTCTTCATCATTTTGTTAATAAAGACTCAATTAAATACGCAGCATTAGGTACAAACAGAATTTTATATGTATACTCTGGAGGAGTATACTACGATATACATCCTTTAACTAATCCATCAGGTACAGCAATCACTAATGCTTTTAGTACGACTAATAATGATAGAGAAGTAACAATAACTTTTTCTGGTTCTCATAATTTTCAAGCAGGAGATATAATATTATTTGGTAATGAATCTACTTTTAGTGCAATTACTAATTCTAATTTTGGATCAGCAGATTTTTGTGATAAAAAATTTATGGTAACAAGTGTGCCATCAAGCACTACAATAACTATTACAATGCCTAGTAATGAAACAGGTAGTGGCGCTACAACATCTGGTGGTATAACTTATTTTCAATACTATCACGTAGGACCAGCAGAACAGGTTGGAGCTTTTGGTTGGGGTATATCTTTATGGAGTGGTAATGTGTTAGGAGTAGTTACTACAACTTTAGATGGATTACTAGCAGATGATACTAATGGAAATAATAGTTCAGCAACAGAAATTACATTAACTAGCACAACAGGTTTACCAACATCAGGAACTAATTCTATTACAGTTGGAACAATAGGAAGCGTAACAGGTAGTGAAATAATTACCTACACAGGAGTTTCAGGAAATAAAATTACTGGTATTACTAGAGGAGCACAAAATTCTACACGACAAGCTTGGTCTAATGGATCAACTGTCACTAACAGTTCTAGTTTTACAGGATGGGGAAACCCAGCAGCCAACACCGATTCAGTAACAGACCCAGGTTTGTGGTCTCTTGATAACCTAGGAAGCACTCTAATTGCTCTAATTCACAATGGTGAGTGTTTCCAATGGGATGGTGATGCAACTAATGCAACATCAACAAGAGCTACAATTATAGCAGGTGCACCAACAGCATCACGTGATATGTTAGTATCAACACCCGATCGTCACTTAGTATTTTTTGGAACAGAAACAACTATTGGAACTAAATCTACACAAGACGATATGTTTATTAGATTTTCTTCTCAAGAAGATATTAATGACTACACACCTACAGCAACCAATACCGCTGGTACACAAAGACTGGCTGCCGGATCACGAATTATGGGAGCAGAACTTGGTAGAAATGCAATTTATATTTGGAGTGATACATCATTATTTACAATGCGTTTTGTAGGTCAACCATTTACATTTGCATTTGAACAGGTTGGTACTAACTGTGGATTGATTGGTATGAATGCAGCAGTAGAAGTTGATGGTGCTGCATATTGGATGTCAGAAAATGGTTTTTTTAGATTTACTGGTAAACTAGAATCTATGGATTGTTTAGTTGAAGATTTTGTTTATGATGATCTTAACACTACATCTAATCAATTAATTTATTGTGGTATTAATAACTTGTTTGGAGAAATAACTTGGTTCTATCCAACATCTACATCTAATGTAAACACTAGAGCTGTTACATACAGTTATCTAGATTCAACAGCTAAACGACCTATATGGTTTACTAATGCAAGTACTTTGTTTCCTAGAACAACATGGGAAGATTCATCTGTGTTTGGTCTACCTCATGCAACTAAATATAATGCAGGTGATGATGCATCGTTTGATGTAACTGGTAATACAGAAGGTGTTACAATTTATTTTGAACATGAAACAGGAGTCAATCAACAAGAAGCAGGGACCACGGCTGTAGCAATTCCTGCTAATATTACTTCTGGAGATTATGATATTACACAAAAAGTTGTAAGAGGAGCTGCAACTAATATGGCTGACCTTAGAGGTGATGGTGAAAACATTATGAGAGTTAGTAGAATTATCCCTGATTTTATTTCACAATCTGGAAACGCTATTATTCAATTAGATTTAAGAAATTATCCCAACAATGCATCAACAAGTTCATCTTTAGGACCATTCACAGTAACAACAAGCACAAGCAAAGTAGACACAAGAGCTAGGGCTAGAGCAGTTGCTTTAACTATATCAAACACTGCAGTGGATAGTAGTTGGAAGTTAGGGACTTTTAGGTTAGATATACAGTCTGGAGGAAGACGATAATGTCAATTACAAGATTACAACAAGCTAGACAGATGTATGCTCTTGGACAATTAGTTTCAAAAAGTATGAATGGTTTAAGACCTGGGTATCGTGGTGATAATGCGTACGGTGGTGGACGAGATCCCAGCGGATCAACAGGTGGTGCAGGAGAAGATAATAGACAGTCTTACTCAGCTACAGCAACTCAAACTGGACCAAAATCAGCACCTAAAGGTCAAAATTCACAAGATACAAAATTAGATTATCTTACAACAAGATATCAAGATATTGATTTAACTCCAACTCAAAGAGATAATTTTAGAGATTTTCAAAAACAAGTTGGTTATTCTATTAGTCCAAGTTCTAAACCTTCTAATAGAGTATTAGGTGGTTTGTTAAGTATATTTACCGGTATTCCAGGTTTAGGTTATGCTATGGGAAAAGTTATGGATTCAACAGCCATGGGTTATGGTTTAGGTACAAGTACGACTAGTGATGATGATGGCACAGGGAATACAGGAGATGGTGATGGTGAAAATAGAGAACAATATGGTGCGGTAGGTCAATACTCTGGACCACCAAGTGATGTAGTAGAGGGAGAAGGTATTACAACACTACCAACTACACTACCAAATTTTATACAAAGATTTAAAGTTAAAGAACCTTATGTACAAGCTAGTGGTGAAGACTATGTAGCTAACCTTCAAGCAATAGCAGATAGGATGAAAAATTTTTACACAGTATAATGGCAAAGATAGTACAAACATTAACCAGAGCAAGTCCAGAATATGAAGAAGATATAGCACAGTCTTTGGTAAGAGATTTAGATGCTGTTCTTGAAAAACTTAACACCACATTTCAAGAAGAATTAAAACAGGAGATAGAAGCTAGAAGTTTCTTTTTAGATTAATGGCAGTAGTAAACCAATATAAATTTGTAGGTATAGATAACAGTACGAGTGGTAGTGCACTGACACCATTGGGATCAGGTATTCCTGCAGTTAATGAAACTATAGTTATTAAATCTATACTTGTTACATCAGCTGGTACACCTAGTGTAACTGTTTTAAATAATAGCATTACAGCCATTAAATCAGTGCCATTAACAGCTAATCAAACAAAAGAATTATTGACCCAACCGCTAATAGTAGAAGGTGGTAAAACTTTTACAGTACAATCAAGCACTTCTGACTCGTTTGATGTAGCTATTAGCTATCTAAATATTAAGAAAGAGGTAACAACATAATGACAAATATACCAACATTAACACCAGAAAAAATTATAACTAAAATAACTAATAAAAAAACGGGAGAAGTTTACGAGACTGAAGAGGCTTTAAAAGCTGCAAATATACCTGAAGAGGACGTGCAAAGAGATGTAACAGTTATCATGCCACCTCTTGATTTGTTTGCAAAAACAAAGTAGTATGAGAAACTCTATAAAATAAGGCAATTATGGCAATAACAGATATACAAATTTCAGAAGAACTAAAGACTAACGCACCATCTATAAAGTATAGAGGTAACGAAGGTCCTAAATCTCCACAAGAAATAGAAATGATGATGATGTCTGGTGGTCAACCATTACCAGAAGATCCAACTAAACCTGTTAATCCTTTTCAACCTAAACCTACAGGACCAGTATTGCCTGACAAAATGATGGCTGGCACAGATACACCTGAAATAGAAATAGAAATATTAGAAGACTTATTAAAATTATTTAGAGAAAAATTTAATCGTGATCCAGTTAGTATAGATGAATTAAAAAGAGCTATTGGACAGATGCGTGAGAAAGCAGCCTATGGTGGTATCATGGGTCTTGATGGAAGAAAACAATATGGTATTGGATCGTTTTTTCAAGAAGCAAAAGATAAACTTTTTGATGATATAATTCCTAATGAGATAAAAGAGAATCCATTACTTACAGCTGCAGCTATAGCTGGTGGTGATTATTTTTTAAACGAAGGAAAAATAGGTAAAAGAATTTTAGATTTTATTCCACAAGGAGTAAAAGATTTAGGAACAGATGCAAAAGACTTTATTTTTAAGAAAGAGCAAATAAAAAATCCAAAGTATGATCCAACTAAACCTGAAGGACCAGGCAATTATAAAACAATGGAAGGATCATCTATTGCAGGAAATATTGGAAGATCTATTGCTAAAAACATTGTACCAATAGCCGGCGGTCTTACAGCAGGATTGTTTACTAAAAATACAGAGTCTGACACACCAGGTTTACCGAGTGACAACACAGGAATTCAATTAGCAGACCTTAAAAAATCTGCAAACTTACTAGATCAAAAACAAGGTATGGCAGCAGGATTAAATTTTTTACCAACAGTAGCGTCTAGAAAATATTCTCCAGAAGAAATGGCTATTACCTATGCACAAGCAGCTAACGGTGGGAGAATAGGTATGGCTGAAGGTGGATTAATGGACCTTGGTGGTATGGAAAAAGATTACAGAGCTGAAGGTGGATTTGTACCTATAGGAAAACAAGAAAAAGCAGATGACGTGCCTGCAAGATTAAGTGTAAATGAGTTTGTATTTACTGCAGATGCTGTTAGAAACGCAGGTGGTGGAGATATAGATCAGGGAGCACAAGTTATGGAGAACATGATGAAACATTTAGAAGCGGGTGGACAAGTATCAGAAGAGTCGCAAGGAATGGCTGGTGCTAGAGATATGTTTGCAACTTCACAAAGATTAGGAGACGTAGTATAATGGCAATAGAACAAGTACAAAATTTACCACAACAATACGTAACAGACCTTGGTGCTGATTACGGAAAACAATTAGCAGGGTTAACATCTATACCATTAGATACAGCTAGACTTGCACCGCAAGTAGCAGCGCAAGATGCTTTACAAACACAAGCTTATAATTTAGCAGGATCAGGTGTTGGAGCATACCAACCTTATCTTACACAACAAGCAGCATACTCAGGACCACAAGCTTACCAAGGATTTGCATCTCCTTATCAACAAGATGTAATTGATGCAACACTATCAGAATTTGACAAACAAACTCAAGCAGGGCTAACAGGTATTGGACAGAAAGCAGCTATGTCTGGTAACTTAGGCGGAGGACGTGAGGGTGTTATGAGATCAGAATATCAATCTAACCAAGATGCCAACAGAGCATTAATACAATCAAAATTATTACAACAAGGATTTAACCAAGCTAACTTAAATGCACAAACAGCATTTAATCAACAAGGACAATTAGGACAAAACATACAAGATTTTGGAACAGCAGATATTAACCAGTTGGGTCGATTGGGCGGACTACAACAGGCACAAAGTCAAGCAGTACTTGATGCACAAAGAGAAGCAAATAGATTAGAGGCATTTGAACCTTATGAAAGATTAGGTACGTATGGTTCTGGGATTGCAGGTCTATTCTCTGGTAATGCACCATTCGGTAATCAATCAACTGTAACACCTAACCCTACACCATTACAAACGGCTCTTGGAACAGCTAGTGTTTTAAGTGGTATCTTTGGTGGACGTGGTGGTTTTAAAGATAACCCAATGAACCCGTACGATTAACATGAACAGAATAATGAGAAGACCTATGTTTAGAAAAGGTGGTAGTGCCGGTGAAGGTATTACTTCAGGCCTTGCACCTAGACAAGGTTATAATACTAACGAAGACAATACTGTAAAGCAAAACGATTTGTCTAAAGTAAATCTTAAAGATATGAACATGCAACAGATTAAAGATCTAGCAGACAGCATGGCTTTTAAAGCACCACCAATGCAACCAGACACATCATTAAGAGATTTTAAAATAGACTTTGGTTTAGATCTTGTATCAAGATCACCAGGTGGAAACATCTTCCAAACAGCGGGCGCAGCAGCTAAAGATCCTTTTCAAAGATTTAAAGCAAGCAGAGCAGCTTACAACAAAGCTGCAAATGAAAGAGCAATCAACAGATACAACAGTCAAACAGGAATGTTTGATACACTATTAGGTGCACAAGCTGACATACTTGGATCAGAAGGTGGATCTAAAACGTTTGCTAAACAAGCAAACGATGCAGAGATACAAGCTCTTATGACTGAACTTTTTGCATTAGATGCAAATCAAAAAACAGATCAAGCTTTATCTGAAGAAAAGTATTTACAACAACAAGCAATTTTAATGCAAAGACTACAAGGATACACTGGTAAAAATCCTGCAGTAACATCTTTGTTTGGTAACAAAGAACAAGCTACTTTAGTTATTGAAGGAATACAAAATGACATAACCAACAGTGAAGAAATAATTAAAGTTATGGGTCCTGAAGGAGAAATGATAGAAGTAGTAGAGGGTGATTATGCTGATGAAAATCCTAAATACATTGCAGAGGAAACAGCAAAAAGATACATAGCATTATACAATAAAATGTTAAAAGAATCTATGGGTTTAGCAGAAGGTGGTAGAGCTAATTTTAGTTTAGGTGGTATGGGTGCAAATCCACTAATCGAAGAAGAGGAAGTACAAGTTACAGAAACACAACCAAAAGAAACTGCACCCACAGGTGATAGTTTATCTTATGAAGAACTAAGAGCAAGATTACCAAAAGAAGTAACAGATGACATCGTAGTAATTCTAGCTGAAAGCCCACAAGCATTAGTAGATTTTGCAGAAATACAAACACAAACGGATGTTGATGAATTCAACATGAAGTACGGAGTAAATTTATCATTACCGTCAGGAGCGTAACATGGCCGACGAAAAAGAAAAACGAACTCTTTTAGGTGATATAAAAACAAATATCATAGACAAAATTGGTAACGAAAATATCATGGAGGGTGATATTACACGTTATAAAGTTCCAAAAAATTTACCTGAAGTTCCAATTAAAACTATTGAGCGAAGTAAAAAGAAAGTAATTGAAAACGAAAGCGAGTTTGAAAAAGCTTTTAATTACGCAATGGAAAAAGCTTATGACAAAAGCAAGCTTCCAACTAAGTATACCAAAGAAGGCTTACTGCAAGCAGCATTAACTTTTAATGCAACAACAATGCCGTCTATGTTAGAAAAATATAGACAAGATCAAGATCCAGAAAAATTAAAAAAAAGAAAATATGTAGAAGGTTACACTGACATAGCTAAATCTATTATGAGAGGTGGTCCTAATTTTGTAAGAGGAGCTAGTGAATTTGTACTAACACCTATTGACTATGTATTTGACTCAGACTTTCAAACAAAATTTAACAAGATGATGGACACTACAGAAGTGTTAGGTGAAGCAGAAACTTTACCAGGTGCATTAACAGAATTATTATCTGAATATGCAATACCAATAGCAGCTGCAACTAAAGTTGTTAATGGTGCAAAGACTTGGAAAAAAATTAAAAACTTACAACAGTTTATGGGTACAAGTAAAGCATCTAAAATTGCACAAAGAATGGGAAGAGATGCAACTATACTTGGTTTATCAGAAGTAGCTGTAAGATCTGGATCACAACCTAACGAAGATTATGGATTAGAATATAAAATTCCTTTTACTGATATTAGTGCAGGTAGAATTAATCAACCTGAATCTACTAAAGGATTAAAAGGAAAAGAATTAGCACTAGCAACTATTAAAAATAAATTTAGATATGCAAAAGAAGGTACATTAATAGGTGGTGGCTTTCCATTAGGTGCCAAAATATTACAACAAACATATAAATATGGAGCTAAACCTGTTGTCAAAGGTGGTTTAAATGTAGCTGGTAAAACTATGGGTGCTGTTGCAAAAGTTGCAAGTATGGATAAGTATGTACTACCAAACATGGCCAAAGGATTAAGATTTGCTGCAGTCAAACCATTAGAAAAAGTTGTAGCACCAATTATAATTGGAGCATGGGCTAGAACTAATCCTATAAAAGTTGCAAAACAATTGCCACCGTTTTCAGAGTGGAGAATGTTAACTAAAACTAATCCTAACAGAGTATTGTCAGAGACAGCATCACTAGATGATTTTTTATCTAACTTTAGATCGTTTGCTAATGACACTTTAGAAATGGGTTTAATAAAAGAATCATTAAGAAATACAATTAAAGGAAAATCTAGAAGAATAAATAAAGCGTTAGAAGATTTAGATCAAAGTTATTATAAACTAGCACAAGGGTTTCAAGGAAAATATAATCAAGGTATTACATCTAGAGTAGGACAAAAATATGATCTAGATAAAGTTACAGAATATTTAAAAGGCCAGAGAAAACTAAGTGATTTACCGGAAGAATACAGATTTTCTGCAAAAGATATAGATAAACAATTAGATGAACTTAGAGATGCATTAGCAAAAGCATTACCCAACAATCAAAAGTTTGCAGACTTTAAAAAAGATTTATTAAATAGAGGCAACAAATATATGAGAGCGTCATTTGATATATTTGAAAGACCAATGTTTCAACCTTTAGTTAAAGACAAAGAAGCAGCTGTAGATTACGTGTTAAAAAAAGTAGTTAGAGGCAACAAAGATTTTAAAGAAGCTGCAGCGTCAGAGTTTCCTAATCTAAGTAAAGAAGCAGCATTAAAAGAACAAGCAAAAAGAATTGTAGAAAATATTTTATACACAGGTCGTGCAGAAAAAATGGACCCTATTACGGCACTCAGGAAAATAGGTCTTAAATTTTTAAGAGATGATAACTATAAATTTTTAAAAAGAGGTGAAGAATTACCAGACGTTATACAAAAGTTATTAGGTAAAGGAGACAACTTACGATCATCTGTTGCAATGACTACAGCAGAAATGATGAGTCAGGTATACACTAAAAGAGCTTATGATAATCTATCTAAAGTTTTACAAAACTCAGGACAATTAGTTAAGACAGAAGCACAAGCTTTGAAGTTTCCTGGATACGAACAAGTAAATAAAATACCTGGTTTAGGTGTATTATCTAGTGACATTCAAGGATTGTATGCATCTAAAGAATTAGCAAACGCATTAAAAAGTACACGTGGACCATTAGATAAATTAATTGAAGCATCTATTTATAGACACATACTACAGTTTAAAGTTTTAACACAAATGGGTAAGACAGTATTCTCACCACAAACGCAAGTGCGTAATGTATATTCTGCAGGTTTTTTCCCATTTGCAAGAGGTCATATAGGTGGTAACTCTAGTGTGGGTGATTCATTTAAAATTGTAATAGAAGATATATTTCCTAGAGGTAGAATATCAAAAGAAAAATTATTTGATTTTGTAGAAAAAGAAATATCACTAGGTACAATGGATGAAAACATTATAGTATCTGAACTTGGTGCACTTATGAATGACATTAAAGGTGGTGCATTAAATACATTAGACGAATTGTTTGAAGCGTTTACTAAAAAACCATTAGTCAGAGATGCAACACGTTTGTATGCAGGTGGTGATACTTTGTGGAAAATATATGGCAGGCAATATGTTAAATCACAAATGACTGAAGTATTACCAACTATACCCAAAGCTTTAGAATATGCTAATCACATGGGTTTAAAAATAGGACCTGTTAATCCAATGACAGGTGCTAAACGTACACTAGATAATATACTAGATGAAATATCTGCACACGAAATTAGAAACGTGTACCCGACATACAGTAAAGTACCACCAGCAATTCAATCAATTAGAAAGCTACCACTTGGTAACTTCGTTGCTTTTCCTGCAGAGATCTTGCGTACTGCAACACGGATCATGGATTTTAATCTTAAACAAATGGCACACCCTAATCCTAGAATAAGACAGATGGGTCTTAAAGGAGCAATCAGTACACCTCTAGCTTTTGGTGGTGTTGGTGTTGGAGCTACAGCTTTAAGTCAAGCGTTAACAGGCACATCACCAGAACAATGGTCAGCTTATCAAAGATCATTTGCTGCTGACTGGGATAGAAATGCAAACCTTGTAGCCTTTACAGGTTTTGACAAAGGTAAAGCTAAAGCATTTAACTTTTCATACTTTAGTCCGTATGATTTTTTACAAAAACCATTAAACGCTGTAATGCAAAAAGCTGCTGATCAAAATTTAAGTGAAGAAGATACTTCTGAGTTTATATTAAACATGATGTTAGCTCCTGATGGACCTGTTATGGAAATGTTAAGTCCATTTTTATCAGAACAATTAGGATTAGAAGCATTATTAGATGTACAACCAGGTGGTATATTACTTGGAGGTAGAGGTGGTAGAACAGCAGAGGGTGTTAGAATTTATTCTGAGTCTGATGATGTGGGAGATAAATTACAAAAATCATTTATGCACTTAATGAATGCAGTAGAACCTGGACTAGTATCAACAGCACAAAAATTTGAAAAAGGTGCAACAGATGATTTAACTAGAGGTGGTCAACCAGTTAATTTAAAAGACGAACTAATTGCATTATTATCTGGAGTTAGAATTATTAACATAGATATATTAAAATCTATGGAATACAAAACTGGTGAGTTTAATAGATTAATGAGAGCTATTGATGACACTGAAAAAATATATTCTCCTGAAAACTATAGCTCTAGAGGACCTGAAGTAATACTTAGAGAGTATAATCAAATGCAATTAGAAGGATACAAAATACAACAAGATTTTTATAAAATGATTGTTGATGCAAAAACAATAGGTCTTTCTAACTTTGATATTAAAAAAAAATTAAGAGCACAAGGACTAGGTACTAAAATGATTAGTAATTTAATGAATGGTGTATTTACACCTATTAATTATTCCGATGCTAGATTTAAAAAGAAAGTTAAAGCAGTAGAACGATTAGCTAAAGATAAAACAAAAGAAAGTGCTGACTATAGATTTATTGTAGATAAAAATTATCTGTATCCTAAACTACAATTAAATATGTTAAAATTAAGTTACAAATTTAAAAAGTTAGATCCTGAAGATAAATTAAAAGTATACAAAGAAGGTAAAAACCCTAACACTGAAGGTATATTTGGTAAATTTTTAAAAGGTGGACCTGGATTAATACAACGTGGTAAAAATTTAATTAACAAAGTTTTACCTGGTGAACCGATGAGTAAAATACAAACACCACCACTACCAAATACACCAATGCCTAAAAAAATGGTAAGTAACACGCAACAAATTAACCCACAAACTAACTTGACACGTAACCAGGAAGCGTTACTATCGCCAACGGAAAAGGTAATAGCAGGTAGAACATAATGGCTAGAAAAGACGAAGCATTACAAAAAATTGAATCACATGAAAAGCTGTGCAGAATAATGCAAAAGCAAACTCATGACAAAATACATTCTATTGAAACTCAAATACAAAGAATAGAAAGTATATTACTAATTACTTCTGGTGCATTGATCAGCGGTTTGATCTATGTTATATTTCAACTAATCACAAAATAAAAAAATTTTCATGCAACTTAGCAAACACTTTACTTTAAAAGAGATGACCAAGTCAATGACCGCTCAACGTAGGGGTATTGATAATACACCAGGAGCAGGTGAGATTAAAAGTTTAGGTGATCTATGTTATGAGGTGCTCGAACCTTTACGTGCACACTTTGACAAACCTGTAACCATCACCAGCGGCTATCGTAGTGAAGCTTTATGTGAAGCGATTGGCAGCAAAAAGACATCGCAGCATGCGAAGGGCCAGGCCGTCGACCTAGAAATTTTTGGCGTGCCTAATATTCAGACAGCTTATTGGCTTCAATCAAACGTAGATTTTGATCAATTGATCATGGAGTACTATGATCCAACAGATCCAACAGGGGGATGGGTCCACATAAGTTATCACGAGTCAGATTCAAACAGAAAACAAGTATTAACCTTTGACGGAAAAAAATACACCGAAGGACTACCAGAAATGAAGTGGTCCGGTGGTAAAGTAGTAAATTAAAAATTACAGCGCGGTACGCGTATATATCCTATTAAATCCATGACCTTAATTCTTCTCCTAAAACTTCTGATGCTATATTTATTTTTTTGCGTAGAGCTTGCACGATTTTTTCATCCACTGTATCGTCCGCCATTAAATCGACATAAGTTACCGATTTTTTTTGGCCGATTCTGTGTGCTCTGTCTTCTGATTGTAATCGCTTTTCTAAGTCATATCCGTTAGAATAGTAAATTACGGTGTTTGCAGCCGTCAAAGTAATGCCATAGCCGCCCGTAGAAGGCGTTCCAACAATAAACCGACACTTAGGGTCATCCTGAAAACGCTTAATATGAGGTTGTCTGTTTTCTTGTGGTGTTAATCCATAATAGTCAACAATAGATTCTTGACCATATTTTTTAGACACAGCTTCTATTATATTAGTAATATCATATTGATAATGAGCCCATATAATAGCTTTACCTTCTGTTTCTTCAAGGACATCCATAAGTTCTGTTATTCTGTTGTTAGGAATAGGTTGTGTTGCACCATCGTCAGCAGTAAAATGACCACAAGTTATTTGTTGTAAACGCATTAACTGTGTTAACGTATTTACTGTTGTAGATTGTTTGCCTTTTAATATAGCAATAGCTTCTTTTTTCATTTGTTCATACAACTTACGCTGATCAGGTGTAAGAGATATTTCACGTTTAATAAATATTTTATCTGGTAAATCTAGACAGTCTTCTTTTAAAACACGATAAGAAAAACCTTTTAGTTTGTCTGACAATTCGCCTAAATTTTTAAAACCATTAACAACTTGTATTTGTCTGCCATGCATATGTAATGTTTTCATTTCTGCATATCTATTTCTAAACGCATAATAAGAGGTAAAGTCTAATAACCACGGACTTAAAAAATCACATTGTGTGTATAAATCTAATGGATTTTTAGTTACAGGAGAACCCGTCATTATTCTTCTATATTTAGCAGCAGCTGCTAGTTTAATTATATTTTTAGTTCTTTTGGCTGTAGGAGTTTTAATTGTAGTAGACTCATCAATAGCCATTAAAGTTTCATGACAAGATAAAAATTTATTAGCAAATTCCATACCTTTAGTTGTACTAAAAGCTTCAACATTCATAATAAGAATATGTAATGACTCTTCTACTTCAAACAAACTTTCTAACTTTTCTTGTTGTTTTTTAGTTATGTTTGATTGCCATAGTGTAGTTACATGAGCAATATGACTAGGTAGATGTGTTGGTAACTCATTATTATACCAAGTGCCTACAACACCTTTAGGTGCAATAATCAAAGCACCATTAACTTTGCCTTTATCATAAAGCATAGCTAAATTGTCTATTAATACTTTTGTTTTACCTGTACCCATTTCCATAAAATAGGCATAAGTTTCTCTGTTCCATGACTTTTCTAAAGCAGTCATTTGATGCTTGTATGGTTTTGTTTTAAATTTATAGTTCATAGTTTTCTTCTTTCTACTTGACAATATAATAGACAAGACCTATATTGTCAAGCATGAAAGAAAAAGTAATTAGGTACGGAGATATTAAAAATGACGAAGCACCAGCAGTTTATGTAATTCAAGAAATTCCAGGAACTGCAGAAGGTCGTCCTAAAATTAATATTATGGGTGCAGCAAATTATGGAAAGTTTAAATTTTTATTACCAGAACTTTCACAAATAATTTTTTCACCAGGACCACTTATTTTTAAATTAAGAAAAGCATTAGCAAATTATAGAACTAAAGATTATT
>WLWG01002389.1_pt1 | contig 14452 bp, 14 predicted proteins | sample 6712871 | NCBI WGS metagenome assembly WLWG01 (sample SAMN12718693, study PRJNA515312) | sponge metagenome | isolation source: marine sponge | host: Mycale hentscheli | place: New Zealand: South Island, Marlborough, Capsize Point | collected 2003-05-01
GTAATCTAATTTTATAAAGTTTTTTTTCTTTATAAAATTATAGTTTAGTTTACAATTTAGTTTAGTTTATTCTTCTTCTTCTTCTTCTTATCCTTCCTCTTTATCTCCTTCCTCTTCTTCCCCTTCTTCTCCTTCTTTATCTCCTTCTTTTCGACTTCACAATCGTCTCCATAACTATACATAAAACCAAGAGAACCAAGAGACCTTTTGGTCTCACCTCGTTCATAACGATTTAACACACTTTCATAATACTTATCCATATTCATTCTTGTATTTCTAAAATAACTCATTCTTACTTCTTCTTAAAAAAGTTTGTTTAAAAATTCAAATTTATTTTTTGTATAAATTAGAATTTAAGTTAAGTAGGATTTATTCTTCTTCATTTGTTTTTCCTATATCCATATTTTTTTATAATAATAGAATTAACATAATTAAATTTTTTGTAGAATATTTTTCTTTCATATTTATTATTATGATTAATAATATGTTTAAATGTTTTCATTAAATCTTTTCTTTTTTCAATAAGTCTTTTACAGGGAGTTTTTTGTTTGGTTAATTTAACACATTCATACTTCCATTTTTCTAATTCGTCTTTTTCAAAGTCTGCTCTACCTAATGTTTGATAATTATTTTTTCTTCTGGTTATATCAATATTATTAGTCACAATACTCAATTTAAGAGCTTCTTTTAGTTCTTCTTCATTCCAAGAGTTTTCTAAGGGGTCATTTACTTTCTCTGTTTCCTTATAAGTAACATTAAGACAATCAATTGATTTTATAAGTTCTTCCTCCTCGTCTTCACTTTCAGGATATTTTTCTTCTTGTTCTTCTTTTTCTTCTTCCTCGTATTCAGGTTCAGGTTCAGGTTTAGGTTCAGGTTCAATTTCAGGTAAATTTTTTGGTAAAGGAGGAGGTTTAGGAAAATGTTTTTCTCTGTTTCTTTCTACTCTGTTGTTATGAAGTTCTTTTAAGTTGAAACTAACTTTCTTCTTGTTCTTCTTCTTTTTCTTAGGAACATAATTTCTCCAATAATTAGTATTTTCATTAGTCATATTCAAGTCGTAAATTGTAGAAGACATACTTACTACTCTCTTAAAAAAGTTTGTTTAAAAATTCAAATTTTTTTATAGTTAGTTTACAATTTAGTATTACACCAACACTCGAATATGAGGACTATGTCAGTTCCTTGTAAATCTACTACTTTACCTGTATCGTCTAAGATTTGAATATCAAGACTATTAACATTGATAGGAGAAGGATAATCTTTCTTTACAAGATAATCTTGAGACCATTTATCTATGTTTCCATAAGTAGAACAAACAGGGAGACAACCAAGAATAGAAGTTTTATCACCTCCTTTTTGAAGTGCGTTATAACCATTAGATAAGACACGTGAAGAGATATATAAAAATCTAGTTCCAAATAAATCAGGAACACCTTGTGCCGTTTGAACTCCTTGGAAAATCATTTCATTTACTTCATAACCAAGTATATCAGCAATATTACTTTTTCTAAATAACCAAGTATCAGTTGTATTAGTAATTACTACTTTATCGTCTACTAATGTTCCAGTCGCAGTTGAAGTAAAAAAGAGATTTAATTGTGTCATAACTTCTGTTAATAGAGTTGTTGAAGTATATTGACCGGGTGTTATTTCAATATTGAAAACATTATTTTCTAAATAAGTAGGAGGATTAGTTGCGACTATATTACTTCCTACACCTGTAGCACAATTTACAGGAAGACTAAATCCAAGTATATTCATAATTGCTGGTGAACCACCAACAAGAAAATCAATACCATTAATATTAACACCGGCGGAAGTGTTAGTAAATTCTACTCTACCTATAAGTCCGTCATAATTCCATTCACCAAATGTTTGATTAGAATTTAGAGTGTCTATAAGAGAATTTAATGTATAAATTCCATTAGGAATAGGAACATAACTAGTAATACCATTTATTTTATAATTTAATTCAGCTGAACTAGTTAAGTTAAATTCAGTCCCCATTTCTAAAACTAAATCATTATTATTCTCACTGATATTCGTATATAAATGAGGCACACTAGCTTGTTTTAATGCTATACTATTAATATCTAAACTTACGTCTCCAAGAGAATACTTAAAATTACTTGTAGTTCCGTCAGTTTTATCACGAGAGTTTACAATTAGTAAATTTCTTTGATTATCACGATTATTCATTTATTATTATGTAAGAAAATAATAAATGAAAAATATTATTTAATTCATTCTAGGTGCCTCTACCCAAGTTCCTAATATCATAGTTAATAATGAAAGATATTCTCCTGTATCACATTTGGGTTTTGTATGTAATTGATAAAGACAAAATACGATTATAACTAAACTTATAGATAATTGACTAAAAAATTTAACTGCTCGTTTGTCTAACTTTAATCCACAACACGATTTCCAGAATACCTTTCTATTAAAAGTATCTTCACTTATTTCACTTACCGATTTTCTAGGTGAATTTTCTATTTTTAATTCTACTTCCTCACTACTCATTTATAATAGAAAAGATTTTATTCGTCAATTTTGGAATTTGTATCATTTACACGAAGAACTTTGGTATGAGTAAGAAGAGAGATAAAGAAGAGATTATCACCTTCACTTGCTTCGTCTTCATTTTTAAAAACATTATTACATTCCCATACAAGTCTTTTATTAGAATTAATAAAATCTCCACTCATTTCAAGATAATCGTCAGTCAAGAGATTAGAAACAAAAGTAAATCCGTCATTAAAAAATGAAACTGGAACTTGATTAACTCCATATTGAGTTCTATATGTATCAAGTAGAATAGAATATGCGTCCCCATATTGAACTTTCTTTTTGTAAGGATACATTTGAGTTCCAAGAGTATAAGTCCATTGGGTTGCTTGAGGGTTAGGATATATTGCTACATAAGGTTTCTCGGCTCTAAATTGTGTATAACTATCAGCACCAGATTGAGTTCTTTGATTTACTTCATAAGCTAGAATTTTAATATCTTTTGCTACTGATACTGCCTTATCAATTGAAATTGTAATATCAAATTCTTCTCTTGGTAAATATTGTTTAGTTGAAAAACAATCGTCAAAAGTCCAACTTAATCCTGATTTATTAGCTTCATTATTAACACTAATCTGTGCGTTATCCATAACTTTAACTAAACAAAGTTGAAGTGTAGGTTTAATTATTGTGTCAAGAACAGGACTATCGTTAGCTTGAATACTTGTAAGAGGGTTATTAACGTCGCATTCCATACGAACTCCATTTATTATTTCAGGTGGTAATAATTTACTATTATGTCCTTTAAAAAATCCGTGTAGTTCACTTAATTGAATTTTAAATACACTTTCAGCACTGGAACCTATATCAGTTGTTGAAGTTCCATAACCTTGAATACTTCCCTGTGTTTCAAACCAAAAATCGTCTTTTTCAATATAATCACGAGCTACTATATTTACGTCGTTTCTATGTGTAGTTGATATAGTTGTTCCTGACCGGTGAAATAAGCGTATCTGGGAAATCAAATTAGCACAACTACCTCTTCCGAAACCACCAGAACCTTGTTCTACTTTAACACCCATTTTAAGATAACTTTTAGTGGGGTCAACATAATATTTACCTGTTGGAAAATCACAAATCATAGTATCACCAGATTTGTATTCTTGTTCTACAAAATAAGTTTCAATTGTATCGTAAGGACGAGTTTTAACTGAGGTTGGTTGATTGACCTTATAAGTCATTCTATTTCTTTGTAAAATTGCGTCTGTCATTTTCTTTATTTATTAACTATAAAGATAAAAAATAATAATTTTTTTTTTACAAGTTGAAACAATAATTCTTATCCCAATATTTCTTATTATGTCTATCTATAACTACTGATTGATTATGAATTTTAGTTTTAAAATGGTGTGTTATACTATATCTCATAACCATATTTTTACACACACGACACTTAAAATATTCTCTTTGATTTACTCTTTCTTTATTAGGTAGTATAAATCCACTTCCAAATCCTTTTCTATTTGTCATAATTTTTTATTAATTAATTTATATTTATAAATCTTAATATACTTCACTAATAATATTTAGTAATGTAAAAACTCCTGTTCCTAAAACAGATACACTTCTATTCTCTAAAATTCTACCAAAAGGTTGTTCGCTTTCACTTGTAGTTTGTTGTGCGTATCCGTCTGTTGTATGAGCCTTCAAGTAATTACCACGAGTATATGTTCCTGTAATTGAGGCTACTTCCCAGATACCAGATATAGCACAAGTAAACCATTCTCCAGCTAAAATATCTTGATTAGCTACAATACCAATAACGTCCACGTCTCCTGTAATTGTCGTCTTCTCTGCTTGGAAATCAGAGGTAGAAGAAGTTCCAGATATCTGTAAAACCATACCTTTTGAAATATTTTCTTTAGCTACTAATTCTATTGTCTCTCCCGATACCTGCCACGTTCGACCAGACCAATAGTATAATTTGTTTTCTTGACTAGTAAAAGCCGTTCCAGCATTTTTATTAACAAAGAATTGTTGTCCTTCTGTCATTCCAGTTTTAGCAAGCATAGTTGTGAGTGTTCCGACTTCGATACCTCCTGCTACACTATCAACATAAGCTTTATTAACTAATTGATTAGAGGTAAAAGTAGTCTCACTTGTAGATATAGGACAATCAACTTCAATTTCTTTAGCTGACATAGAAAAAACACCTTTACCACTAGTTTCACTCGTATTAAAACTATAAAATTGATTAACAAAAGTTCCAAAATCTAAAACCATTTGTTGTCCGTAAGATAAAAAACTAGGTTCATTAAGAGCTAATCTACCTATCATTGTAGTAGAATTAGGACTTGTATTTGCTTCTATAATATTTTGAGTTTTATTTTCTAAAGAAGTTAAATCACCCGAACCTCCACCTCCTTCCGAAATTCCATTATTATCGTATGTATCACATTCATTACACATTTTTATAATTATTCAAGAAATAATTTAATTATAAAAATTTAAAACAACTCAAATTACAATTTTTAGAAATATCGTTGATATGAATTTTCCTTCCTAATCTTGATAAGAAGATAGTTGTTTCTAGGATTGTTTCTATTTCAAATTTATAAGAATTGAATAACATACCGAGTTTTCCACTCATTTTTTTCATTACATACTCTTTCTTTTCTTCACCTGCTAATCTACCTTCATTTAATTCTTCTGCTATTTCCATAAAACAAACAACACTTTCTAAAATATTTCTTAAATTAATTCTGTCAGACATTTATTTATTACTAGAAAATATTTTTTAATTAGGGTTTACACTCAAGGTTCAAGTGCGTTCACTTCGAGTATCATACTTCTATTAGAATTTCTAATAAGTCCCACTTGATTAGTAGCATAATTACGAGTAGGCATATTATAAGGAATACTCTCACCTCTAAGATAATTTAGAGATTGTGCGTTTCGTAAGTGATTACTCTCTCTATCTACAATAGCTTGTCTTGTAAAATCATATCCTACACCTCTATTTCCAGTCCAAGTTCCTTTTCCTCTAATATTTCTATTTTCTAAATATTGTTGTTGAATTTGGCTCATATTCTCTCGTCCTTCAATTGGTTCAATATCACCATAATCAACACCCTGTTGGTCTGGTTCAATATCGTCTCCCATATCATATTTACCTTCGTGGTGAGGGTCTCCACTTCGTCCTCTCTCACTATAGTTATTTAGTTCCTTATCTAGAGGTTCTTTCCGTCTTTCCATAGTTTTATTAGCTCTTTCTCTACCTAAAAAGAGTTGTTGGTCTTCACTATACATATTGTTTCCTGCTAATTTTTGTGCTTCAACTAATTCTTCGTCGTCAATATTTCCTACAACAGCTTGTGCGTGTGGTAATTCGTCTTCATTACCATTTAACATATCTACCTGTTGTAATTTACTTTCGTCTTCTATAATTCGTCCTCTAACACCTAATTGACTTCTAACAATATTTCTAACTAATGGTTGTCCTAGTCCTCTTCGAACAGGAATTGAAGGATTAATTTCTAAACCAGTTAAACCAGCATTTACGTCTCTAATCATATTATCTCCAAATGTATTTCTAATTAAATTATGATTAATATCACTTTGTCCTTGACTTACTAATTCTCTTAAATCCCCCATTTGTCCTACTTCTTCAATTTGACTTTCACTCAAACCTATATCACTTAAACCTAATTGTGTTCCAATTGTTTTTTGTGCTACTTTTTTATTAACTCCAAAACTAGGTTGAATATTAATTTGTTTAATATCACTGATACCTAAATCTCCTTGTTCTTTTTCTATATCTATATTTGTAGTTCCACTAATACCTAATTGTTTCTCTCTCTCTTCTACACCAATATTAATATTTGTTGTTTTAGTAGCTACTAAGTTTCCTAATTGTGGTTGAACTTTTCTTTGTGCTTCTGTAATTTCTAATGCTTCTTTAATATTTTTAATTCCTCCATATTGTTCTTTGAAAGCCATTTCTATCTCATTATTATTTAATTCTAAAACAAAATTTTTAACCATATCATTAGTCCATTTTGTTTGTTTCATATTTCCATAACGATTTTCCCATAATTGTTTTCCATTCTCAGTAAGAGCCCAAGAGAGGATATCTCGTTTTCGTTGTTTTCTTGATTTTTTAACAATTTGGTTTCTAGGAATTTCAGGTGTTTTCATAGGAATAGTGTCTTCTCTCACCATTGGAGGTGGTATCATTATCTGAAAAGCCGAATTAGGTTGTTCGTCGACTTCTACAACTCCTTCTTGTGGAACATAAGTTTTTTCTTCCTCTTCCTCTCCCTCTTCAATCCAATCAGGAGCAAAATCGTCTTCGTCGTCTGCTTGGAGTGCCGCACTAAATCTATCAAGTGTATCACTAATTCTTGATTGTAATCCGATAGGTTCACTCTCACTTCGTTTAACACTTCCCATTTTTTGGGGTAAAGATATTGCTGATAAGGATTGAGTTTTTTTAGGTTTATCTCTTCGTTCTTCTTCTCTCATTCCATACGGATTATAAGAACTAGGACTATGAGGTGGTGGAGGACTACTCTTTGGTGGTCGTCCTTTCTGTTTTTTTTGTTTTGTCATATCTTTATTATCTTCAACATTTTTAATTTTATTTAATTTACGTCTTTCCATTTCTTCGTCGTCACTATCAGGTTCGTATGTAGGTTCAAATCTGGGTTCGTCAGGTTGTAATTTTCCACGATATTTTCTCCTTTTTCCGTATTTATCATATTCAATAGGTTCAAATCCTTCTTGTCTGTCTTCAAAAAATTCTGCTACTTTATTAGCAATATCTTTCCCGAATTTATCTTCTAATTTTTTACCTACTTTTTCAGATACATTTTGTTTTACTTGGTATTCTGCTATATCTCTCATACCTGCTATTTGTTGAATTAAACCTAAATTGTATCCATTTTCTTTCATAAATGGAAATATTACTTCGTCAGGTATGTCACGACTTCTTCTTAATACTTTTTCCAACTTTTCACCATATTTTTTAGTCCAATTATATAGCATTTCGTCTTCTTTCTCTGTTCTATCTCTAGAATTTTTAATTCGATTATATTTATATTTACCTCCTCCCATTGGGTGTTCCAAACCTATTTTTTTTAATACAGAGTTAAGGTCTTTTGTTGCTTGTTTAAGATATTCGAAATCGTCTCTCCAACTTTCTTTTTCTATTTTAATTCCTTTCTCAAATATTTCTTTTTGAACTATATTTCGTGATTTTCTATAAAAAGTAGATAATTTAGAATTACTTAATTTTTCTAATCTTTCCTTACTTATTCCACCCTTAACTTTACCTATACTTGTATGAGGAGCATACTTCAAAATAAATTTTATTTGTTGTTCTCTGTTCGACATTTTAATTTATTATTAGAAAATATTTTAAAAAAATTTAAAAATTGTTTAAAATAAATATATAATGAAAGAAGAAAAATCTAAAGGTAAATACGAGGTTTCTTGTTTTGAAACTGAGAAGGATAAAATAGACGATAGTAAAATTCCTAATTGTTGTAAGGTAGGAATAATGCCTAAAAAATTAGAACAAGTAGGAATGTTGATAGTAGGTAGAACTGGTAGTGGAAAGACTAATGTATTACTTGAAATATTAACTAATGATAATTTATTAGGAGACGCATTTGAGAAGAAAGATATTTTTCTTTATTCTGCTCTCAAACCAGACCCCAAAATGGTTGATACAATAAAAATTCCTAAAAAGAATATAATAAAAGATTGGGACGAAAAAGTAGTTCAATCTCATTTAGATAGATTAGAACAGAAAGCAAAAAAAGATTTTAAATCGGCACCTTATACCTTACTTATCTTCGACGACGTGCTTCAAAAGAAAAAATTCCTTAAATCAGCAACTATGGCTAATCTTGCTACTTGCCACAGACATTTTAAATGTTGCTACGCAATTTTAACTCAATATTACAAAGGAATAAGTCCTGTTGTTAGAACGAATTGTAGTTATATAATCTTTTTTGCTAGTAGTCAAATGGAAACTCAAAAGTTATATGAGGAGCAGTGTCCTAGTGGTTATAGTAAAAAAAAATTCTTAAAGTGTGTTGATATGGCTACTGACGAACCTTATTCATTTCTAAGTATAAACACGAGAGCAAATCACGACGAGAAATTAAGAAAAGGATTTAATCTGATTATGAAGTAGAATTTTATAATTATTCTAAAAATTATAAAATTTAATTATTTACTAAATATCTATTATTTCTAAGTTGATTAAATCCTCTTACATTATTTGAGATATATTTACCTTTATACCCCTGGAGAAAAGGCTCCGGAAAGATATTAGGTCGTGTTTGGATTTGTTCCTTTTCACTTGTAGAAGTATTATTTTCAGGTTCAAATTGAGTAAAAGGAACTTGAACTCTATCTGGATTACACATAAGAGGTAGACTTTCACTCTTGGGAGCAAATACTGGTATCCAAACTCTTTGATTGAATTTAAGAAAACTCTCAGGAATATTACCATAACCTCTTGGAACAGGGGGCATTTTAATTGTTTCACTAAATCTTAATTTCTCATTACTTTGTTGTCGTTTATATAAGACAGAAGTAGGGTCGTGGTCTTCAGTTATATTTTTAGCAGACCACATACTCATTTTACTGATTTGTTCTCGTTCTCGTCTAACTTCTTCTGGAGGTTGATAGTATTCTTTGTCGGTATTTCCAAAGATAATTTTTGGTCGAAGTTCAGGTTTATTAGTATTAGTTTCAACAAATCCAGGGTGAATTACGTCGTCTCTTAATCTTCTTTGTTTATTAGTCTTTTCATTCTCCGCGTCAATCTCTTGAAGTTTGATTTCGTCTGCGTAATCTTGACTTTCTTTATATTCTTTTTCAGCTTTAACCCCTTCGTCAAATCTTTTAATTCTATCTGCTTCTTCCGCCTTTTCGTCTTCTTCTTCCTGGAATACTTCTCTATCTCCACCAATACCTAAATCAACGTCCCCTCTCCCTTTACTACCTAATTCATTCTGGTCTTTTACTTGATAAGAAACTATATCATTTCTAATATTTTGTGGTAAATCTCCGAATTCACCATAAGAATTTTGAAAATCAATATACATTCTTGTTAAATCGTGATATGTCATATTATCTGATTTTATTTGTCTTAAACTATCAATCTCTTCAATTTGACTATCACTTAAAAATCCTTCTTCTCCTTTATCTCTAAGTTTTTTATTCTCTTTTAGGGTTTCTAACATAATATCTTGAAGACCACCAACCATATCTAAATGTTGACGTGCTATTTTTGAATTTCTACCACCAACTAGATTTTTACGTGCGAATGTTTCGTGTTTTCTTACGTCCCTCATATATCTATTGTATCCCTCAGGATTTTGTGTTTTGAATTCTCTTAGTAGTTTATCATATTTGTCTTCTGTTGAACTATTCATTGGACTGGAAAGAGGATTAAAGTGGTTCATAAACTTATTAAATTTCTCTCCAAAAGAAGTATCGTCTCTACCTCCATAATCACTAAATTTAGGAACTTTTTTAAGACCTTCAATTCTTTCATTCTTTTGTAATTGTTTATTAAACTCACTTGTATCTTCACCTTTAAAATTTGCTAAATCTCGTTGTCTTGCTATTTTGTCTTCCTCTAATTGTTCTCTCTGTTCTACATTTTCTAATCCTCTTTTAACTCCTTCGTCTGTATCTTCAAAACGAACTTTTTTACCACTTACCATATCATTCCAATCACGGGAGATATTAGCTACTTCTTTTTTTACTTGGTGTGTGATTGTTGAACCTAGAACGTCAGGATTAATAAGTGCTTTTAATCCTAATTCTAATTGTCTTGAACTAGATAATCCACTATCTTCTCCGTCTAACATTTTTCTCCAATCGTCTTTATCCTGTTTACTAAATCCTAGACCAATAGCATTCATTCCAGCTTGAAATAGTTTAACTTCTGGAACACCAAGAGTAGCTGCCAGATTACCAACCCAACTTCCGTCTTCAAGTGTTTTCTTATTTATTCCTTTTGAATATTTATCATAAATAGATTTAAATTCTTTCATTTTTTCCATACTATAACCTAATCTCTGTTGAATTTGTTGAAGTTGTTTATCAGTTAGTTTAGGAAGTTGTAATTGTCTCATTCTTCCAATTTGATTTCTTAATCCCATTTCTAATTCGTCTCCTCTAATCATATCGAAATCACCAGGTCTTCTTTGATATTTAATTGTATCTATTAGTTGTTCCTTTCTACTTCTTCTGGGTTTTCTTGATAATGTCATATCAATTAAATCTTCGTCTTTTCTTTCTTCTGCTTCTGTTTCTAAAATTCTATCCTCTCTTTCTTTTTGTCGTCGTTCATATGAACCCTCGTCATACTTACCTTCTTCTTCGTTATCCGCTTCACTTCCACTTCCTTCTTTTTCACGTATCATTCTTTTCAAATCTTCAAGGGTGTTTTTATCCTTATTTTTCTTCTTATATTTTTTAGGGTTCTTAATACCCAGAGACTTCGCAATCATTTGAAGTTCACCAGTTTTCATTTCGTCTAAATCTTTTGCCATTTTATTATTAGAAAAGATTTTATCTTTTTTTTTATCTTTTTTTTCTGGAAGGAAATGTGCGATAGTATGATATTTGATAACACCTGAACCTATATCTTTTGGTTCAACTACTTTCTTATTGTAAAAATCTCTACCGGCACTTGTCATAGAAAGTGGGTCTATTATTTTACCACTTAAATTATTAGTAGTATAGTGTGTTAATTTATCATTAAAAGTAGGTAATAGTTTTTTAGGAGAAGAACCTATATTGAATGCTATTCCTTTAATTTCTAAATCTTTTGATATATCAGCAGTAATATAACCTCCTAGGGAATGTCCTGTTATAATGACATTATTCTTACCATAAGACTTGATTAACTTTCTTGTTTCTCTTTTGATTTCTTTTAATCTACCCATTGTTTCAGGTTTATTAAGAACTATATGTAAATCCTCTTTCAAATCAGACATTCTCATTCCTTTTGTGTTTCCTAAATCAGTTCCTTTAGCCGCAATTACAACTTTATTAGTTCTATTATCTCTAACAACAAGATAATTAGTTTCGTTTTTAATAATAGTGTAATTATCACCTTCGTTATACTCGTTTAAAACAGACTGAGGATTAGGACTATAAACTGATTGATTTAATACAGCATAATCGTGTTGTTCTCTTTTTGACATTTTATAAAAATACAATATTTTATAAAATAATTATAAATTTACTTTTTAGAATATTCTAAACTTCTAATTAATGAATGACCGAGTTGATTAGCTTTCATTTCCCTTTGGTTCAAAGTATAATTTTTGTTTTCCATATCAGTGCTTACTATATGTCTCCAATCATTACTAGTAATATCTTTACCAGTAATAGTTTTAAAACATTTTCTAATTCTTTTAGAAAAATTATCGTCAGTATTATCACCAAAAAAGAATGTGCTATTTTGTAGTTTATGTTTAGAGATATAATCTTGAAGAATTTTTTTCAAGACATTAGGTATTCTATGATTAGTTCCTAGTTTTTCATAATTTTGAGATTTACTTCTATTAAAATCGAAAGTAGTAGGAGTTCCAAATTTATTGATATTAACATAGTTATAATTAATATCTTTTTTTGTTTTGTTATTGAGTTTGTTTAATCTTAATAACTTCCAATCTTGAACCCTTCTTGGGTAAAGAATAATGAGTGATAGTAGTAATTTATCTTCATTATCTAATTTATGTTTATTAAGACGAAACAATCTTAAAACTTCGTCATATTTCAACCAATTATCTTCTTGGTGTTTAGATTTTTTATTTTCTCTAATTTCTTTTTTCGATTTATCTATACCTTCAACCATTTTTTTAGTGTAATGTTCTATTAATTCTTTCTTGACTACAAAACCTTTTAAGAAGAGTAAGATAGAGTAGTAGTAATCCTTTTTTCCTTTATACTTTACTAAAAACTTATCAATAGTTTCAGTTTCTTTAAGAAAATCATAATTATCTAAAACAAAATTCTTTTTATTCTTTTTATAGATAGATTTAACCTTAGAGTAGTATTGATTTAGACTACGAACACTACTTCGTGTATCTTTCTTCATTCTCATAAATAATTTTTTTTCTCTTAGAGATAATTTTTCCCAAATTTTTTTATCGTCATTTAGAATAACATATTTCTTTTCAAATTCGTCCATTTTATTAATTTCAATATTTTATTTTTAAAAATAAAATATCTAATCAAATTTAAGTTCTTAATAATTTCTTAATAATTTCTTCTTACTTAGTTATCCATTCAAACATACTATCTCTGTTCTTCTTATTAGGAAACCAATACACAAGTCCAGATACCATATATTGAAACAATCTCGAACTTCCTATATCAATAGAAATAGGATTTTCCTCATTTCCATTAATAACTAATCCATACCATTTCTTTCCACAAAGTTCTTTTGTAGGTAAATTATAATCCTTACACAAGATAGTTCCTTTTTTAATTAAGTCTTTATATATTTGGAATTGTTTATAAACCATATCTTTATCTACCCACTGCCACTCATTACTCGTGTGGTGCCAAGTCATACAAATTCCTTTCTGTTTATTTTTGATTATGTTTTTATAGACTTCTTGAATATCAGTATCATACTCTTTTCCAGGAGTAATGATTACAGGTCTTTTTCCAACTTCTTTATCTCCAATATATTTTTCTACTTTCTTATAACTTTTATACATTCGTTCTACTTCCTTCTTAAAACCTTTCTTATCTGTCATTTCTAAAGAGTAATTATTATACTTTCCAAGAAGTTTTAATTTATTTTTAAGTTCATTAGTTTCCTTAATCAATGAAGAAGGAATTTTCTTCTTCTTTTCGATAAATTTCTTCATTACATTTTTAGAGAGTTCATAACTCTGAATAGTTTGGATAATATTCTTATTAGTAATCATACCAGACATAATTATCTTTCTTCTACAAAAGTTTGTTTAAAAATTCAAATTTATTTTTTGTATAAATTAGAATTTAAGTTAAGTAGGATTTATTCTTCTTCACTCTCACTCTCCTCCTCTTCACTCTCACTCTCTTCCTCTTCTTCACTCTCACTCTCTTCTTCTTCCTCTTTAATTTCAGGTAAAGGAGGAGGTTTTTCATTCTCTTCTTCTTTCTCTTCTTCTTTCTCTTCTTCTTTATGTAATTCTAAAATTTCTTCATAATCTTTTTTTTCAATATTCACTAATTGTTGTTTTGTAAATAATGTTTTACCTTCGATAGAACTTAAAGTTTTCTTTTGTAGAATAGAACGACATATACCTCTTTCTTTGTGTTTTGTAAGACCTTTCTTCAATACAATTCTATCACACCTATCACAAGAAGTATAAAATTCAGACTTTAATTTTTCAGGAAGTGAGATTTCAAGTCTTGATATTCCTCTATCTTTTTGATTTTTCTTATATTTTTGTTTATTAGACAGTGCGTTATTATTATCCATTTTAACCAGCCTTGTTTCACGTGAATTTTTGGCCAATCCCCGGGGACCATGTTTTATTTTGATTCTATCTGATTTTGGGTTGTTGTGCTAAGGTAAAGTTGGTCGCACGGTAATGGAATTTATCGTGAATGATGAAAATAAAACCAGACTTTTTGTTTTGGTCAAAATAAGAACTAAAAATAAAAAAAGGAATGACTCAAATGCTGATTGAAACAAATAAGAACGAAGTGGTTAAAAGTGAAGATTTTTCAAAATACATAGAACATGCCACCAGTGATAACACTAGACGAGCCTATCAATCTGATATTGATCACTTCATTAACGCTGGATTTGAGTTGCCAACTAATCCAGAGTCACTTGCCTCATATCTCAACATGTATGCTGACAAATTAAATCCTCGTACATTAATTCGAAAGCTAACCGCTA